>ENA-OWPA01000674-OWPA01000674.1-bioreactor-metagenome-genome-assembly--contig:-NODE-674-length-38275-cov-20.376774_pt1 | contig 38275 bp, 33 predicted proteins | sample MGYA00238139_ERZ651803 | MGnify/ENA primary metagenome ERZ651803 (study PRJEB26909, sample SAMN07631231) | bioreactor metagenome | isolation source: Switchgrass digestor | place: USA: Dartmouth... | reverse complement strand
TACGATGAATTTAACCAGCTTATAAGTGCAGATGGTGCAAAATATGGCTATAATGCAGAAGGCTACAGAGTAAGCAAGAATGTAAACGGATCTTTGACAAGGTATATATATGAGTATGACAAAGTTGTGTTGGAAATCAATGCTCCCGGAAACCAAGTAGGTAGAAATATCTATGGCACAAATCTGTTAATGAGAACTGCCGATGGGCAAAGTTACTACTACATGTACAACGGTCATGCCGATGTGACAGCACTTATTAATGCTGTAACCGGCAATATAGACGCTACCTACTACTATGATGCTTTTGGTAACATAGTAGAATCAAACGGTGTGGCGAAGGATAAAAACTCAATACTTTATGCCGGTTATCAATACGACAAAGAAACAGGACTATACTACCTCAACGCCAGAATGTATGATCCTAAGATTGCAAGATTCCTGCAAGAGGATACTTACACTGGTGACCCCAATGATCCGTTGAGTTTGAATCTTTATACTTATTGCAATAATAATCCGTTAATATACTACGACCCAACAGGACATTATTATATTAATGGAATGCATGTAAAAGAATTTTGGCAGAAACAAAAGGAAGATATTATTTATTTAGATAAACTATTTACTGAATATACTGAAGAAATGTCTAAGTACAGGGGAAGTTTACTAATTTCAGATATTTCATCAAAATCACTAATACCGATGCTAATTGATCCTAAAAATGATTCTGAGGATAGATATCTTAAGTTGCTTTATTTACAAACTTTAATGCTTGAAAATAGCATATTACAAAGTAATGAAAATATTATGGTAGACCTTGCAATTAAAACTTTAAATGGCTATCTATTAGATGACTTAACAATAGGATTATATAAAAAGAATCTATTAGGTGATGATAGAAGTCAAAGGATAATAAAAAGTGCTAGCTATGATGAACTTTTTAAAGCAGGCAAACAAGCAATATATGGAAGTAGTTGGACAAAAGAAGAAGATATAACACCGTTAGGTACATTGCTCGAAATTAACATAGGTTTAGCGGGAGGTTTAATCGGAGTAGATGCTCCATTAGACATACGTGACGTGGCAGGAGACTTTGCAAATTGGAAATGGTCTTGGGGACATGTTGTTGGAACTGCAGTTGATATAGTTGGTTTGCTTCCACTTTTTGGTGTAATTAAGTCGGCCGACAAGGTAAAACCTTTATTGAAGTCAATAAACAAAGCAGACTTATATTCGGATGAATTTAGTACATTTGTTAAAGCTGGAGTTGGTAATGAAGCTAGTACGACTTTGAATAAATTTATAGATAATCCATCGAATCTTCCTGTATTACATTCTGACCAAATAATAATGAACAAATATCAGCGCTATTATAGTTAAGCATGGGCGAAAGTAGTCGATGACTTTAATAAAGGTAAAATTTCAATACCGGCTGGTATGAATTGGAGAACTGTGCTTGGACAACGTGTAGATTCTATTGCTCGAAATAGACTTTTAAATTATTTAAAGCGAGAAGGTATTCCAGAAGGTCCTGGAACTGATGTACTTGTAAACAGATGGCTAAGAGATCCTAGTGGTTCAGGTAAATATCGAATACCAGATTTAAGACTAAAAAAGACTGAAATAATACTTGATGGTACTATTGGAGGAAAAACAATGTCATCACCTCAAATTCAAGACTTTATACAATTCTCAGGTGGTGATAAAGTAATAATAATCAAACCATAATTATATGATTGGAATGGTGGGGATGATATGAAAATAAATGAGTATTATGTAAAGATAAAGGATATGTTAATTTATAATATTCATTATGCTCCAGACTATCCAAATGAAGATTGTACTGATTTAGCTAAAGAGTACAAACTTATAGAAGGAAGTCTAAATGAATTAAAGGAAAAAGTTCATTCAGATTATAAAGTTAAACAATTAGATTTTGCATGTAAAAAAGTTGCTGAAGCTTTTACTAACTATCAAAGCGGTAATGACGGACGAAAATTACTAGAAGAAGCTTTGGAATACCTTGAAAGGTCTAAAAGAAAAGCAGCACCTTCTGTTGATTTTGTTATTGACTCACAGGGGAATGTTTCTTTAGTACATACAAAAGAAGAAAATACTTATTGACGGTGTTGACAAGAAACAAATTTATCAATGAACTGTTTTATTGGGTATGGACAAAGCATGGAACGGGGTAAAATTGTGCACGGCAATATATTTTGACTCCATACTTTTGGAAAAATACACATATAAAGAATATGTGTAACCGTCAAATAGATCATCACATAGTAGAATGGTTGCGAAGTTGATACAATCACTGTAAAAAAGAATAAACGGAGTGATTGTATGGACATGGAAAAAGTAACAACTGAACAACAATTATCAAAGTGGGCGGAATTAATACAAACCCGGCTTGAAAGTGGGCAAAGTATCAAAGAGTTTTGCCGAACGAATGGAGTAAGCAAAGCAACTGTAATGAAACGTTAGAGCTCAAAGATTAGGTAATGCTAAATTAGCAAAAAAGATTGTAGCTTGCTTGTTTTTATTGCTAAACAGTTCTTATTTTCGCCTAAGTAGAAATTAAAGTCAATGAAAAACATTCACAGTATGATATAATGTAATTGCAAATACAGAATTATATTTACTATTGGGTGACAAAATGGAAAATATCATTTATAAGATAATTGAAAGTCAATCTAAAAAGGTTTTTGAAACAGCTGATATACTTTCAAATATAGAAAGAAAACTTGGAAGTGAAAATTTTGAACTAAAGGGCGGTTACAGAACGTTTGCCCATGTTATTGAGCAGTTTTGTGAAGAAGGCATGATAACACCTGTTAAGGCATCGGGAACTAATGGTAGAAATCCTTCTCTATACAATAAATATAGAATTTTGATTAAAGACAAAAAACAGTTGGATGATGAACTTTTGCATGAACTTCAGTCTTTGCACCCTAAACTTGATAAAAGCTATTACTATAAAAATCCTGAAGCATACAGAGAAGACAGAGATTATGTACTTATGTTGTCAAAGTATCTTCTTGAAGACTTTGAAAATAAATCTCTAAAATTTCGCTGTACTATGAATGAAAGATCTTTTGAAATTTTCAATAACGAGAAGTTTTTGGAATCAAGAGGCAAGGTTTTGCTTAAACGCCTTGGACTTTCTTTTACGGATTTAAATTGTTACAAGACACTTGAGGCTTTTTTCTACATATTGTTTCAGCCTAAGGATAAGCTTAATATCCTCATTATAGAAAACAAGGACACTTTTTATTCCGCTCTGAAGTACCTTGAAAGAAGGCCTGATAAGGATTTGTGCGGTGTAAATATAGATATGCTCATTTATGGAGAGGGGAAGAAAATAGTAAACAGCTTTAGCTTTATTAATGAAGTGGCGACAGGAACTTCCATTGATAGGGTGTATTATTTCGGTGACCTTGATTTTGAAGGTATAGGAATATTCAACTCTATGGCGTCAAAGTACGGTACGCATTTGATTGTGCCTCATGTAAACTTATATAGGCAAATGCTTGCAGAAGCAAAAAATCCGCCTAAGATAAGAACAAAGCAATCGGACATATGCCTTGATTTGTTTCTTATGTATTTTGATGAGGAAAGCAAGAAAAAAATATCGGAAATATTGTATAATGGCAGATATATTCCACAGGAGGCGGTGAATTTTGGAAGAAAAATTAATATATGAAGGGGCTATCTTAGACTGTCTTAAAGATTTTCGAGGAAGAATGCAAAGTTTGGCGCCTTTTATTCACCTTTCACGCAAACTGTCCGGATTTCAAAAATATAATGAAGTTGACATGGTTTCCATCGGATTTTCTGTGTTATTGTTTATATTGGAAAATATGCTGATTGGTAGAGAAGAGTGCAGTATTGATGATATTGCAGGATTTCTTCAAACTATTTTAAAACGTTCCTATGATATAAATATGACACAGGAAGAATCACGAGAAATGGCTTTCTATATAAGGGACTCCATCTCAGGAAGCGGTGGCGAAGTTTTAGAGTTTAAATTCAAAAACCTTGAAAATAACAAGGATGAATCTATTCCTATAAAGCTAATAGATACTTCCTATTATGAGATAAAAAAGTCTGCCCGCTACAAGCTAACCGATCAGGGCATGGAGCTTTTGTTTAAGACAAGGGAGATTTATTCGGAATTTAGAATAAATATAACTCAGATGTACCTAAAACAGCAGATTGAAAAAGGTGTTTTTTCCGGAGCATTGCAAACAGTAAATGAACTTAATCTTCAGGTAAGACAGCTTCGTGAGAGACTTGAAAACCTTTTGCTAAATATAAGACAAAACGTTTTGAGCATTAACTTCGAAGAACTGAAGATTCTTTTCGGCAGAATAAAGGAGCAGTTCGAATCGGAGAGGCGTGAGTTTCAAAATATAAAGAGAATACTGAAAGAACAGAGAGATAACATTGAAAAAATTAGCTATAATGACTTGGAAGAGAAAGAGCTTAAGAGTCTTGAGCAGATAAAAACACTAACGAAAAAGCTTAATATAACAACTTCTGAACATGATCGGCTTTTTAATGATAAGTTGGATATTTTAGGTGAATACTTAAAAACTTTGGAACTGAGGCTTCGCCAAGGAGTCAGTGAGTATATTGACTTTGAAAAGAGCATTTTTGATGTTTTAATTTTAAAAAATAAAAGTTATGAAACCCTGCAGGATATTTTGGCACCGCTTTTTGTAAATACTGCGCGCAATAAGTTTTTTAATCCCTTCAAAGCATTCGAACCTCAAAGGGTAAAGAGTGAGACTGAAGAAGAAAGGGAAACAATAGATATTGAGATGCAAGTGGAAATGAAAGAAAAGAAAGAGCGTGAGGATAGGGAGAAAAGGGACTTAAAGGTTATGGCATACCTTGAGGCTATATTGCTTGAAGCATTCCATGAAGGAGAGTCTTGTTTGAGTTGTGCCATAAAAAGGTTGGACGAGCAATTATATAAATCTACTTCCTATGATTTTGACTTTTATAGTCTGATAGTGATTTTGCATCAGCACAAGCTGATTGATTTTAAGGATTTGGAAGATGTTTTAAGCAAGATGGTTAGAGACACTGCAAGCTACAACATAAATATATATTACCTGTTTGATAGAATATTTGCTGCAAAACCGGAATTGAAGGCTTTAAAATCGCTGATTTTGCTGTCAACGGAAAAAAAGATTGTCTTTGAAAACGGAAATGAAATCACCGATTTTGCAATTAAGGGGGTAAAGTGATGGAAAATCTGTCAGCCGACTCAGTAAGAAAGGCTTTTGCTTTATACATGAATTTGATTGAAAAGTCAAAAGTTACAAAGAAGAATAACCCGGAAGATTTTGAGGGCTTTGATGACCCTGAAATATCATATATTATAAGAATTTTTGAGGAAGAGTCAGGGATAATGATATTACGGTCAGGAGATACAGTTTATTTTACGCCAAGAACCGATAATCGTTTTTTTGGATTTACCAATGAAAATCTCAGGGAGAAAATGGGCTTGGCAAACAATACCGAATTATATATTTGTTATGTAGTGATACTATCAATAATAATAAAGTTCTATAACGGAGAAAATTACAACAACAAAATTCGAACCCTTCTTAAGGTGGAGGAACTGGAAGAATTTATTACAAAAAAGCTTGAAGCTTACAATTCAATGGAAAACAGTGAAGAAACTGATGAAGCATTAAATTTTAATTTTTCAAGTGTAGCAAAACTCTGGCTTGATATTCCGGCATATGATGAAAAAATAAAGAGTTTTAGCCAGTCAAAAGGTACAAGAATAAGTTTTATATATAGGACATTAAAGTTTTTACAGGAACAGGGGCTTGTAAATGTGGATAATGACAGTGAGATATACACGACAGAAAAGTTTGATACGCTTATAATTGGTTATTACCCCGAAAGCACAAGAAAGAAGGAGATTCTTTCCTTCCTTGAAAGAATATAAAAGGTTTTGCAGGCTATGAAATTTGAAAGGATATGGTTTTATGCCTAGGATAAACAGATTCAGAATTGTAAATTTCAAATATGATGATGATAAAAAATACATTGCAAACGAACTTTATGAATTTGACGGTAAGAATGCCCTCATAAACCTTGAAAATGGCGGCGGAAAGAGTGTTATACTTCAACTTGCACTTCAGTCGGTGCTTCCAAATACCAATATGGGTAGCAGGAATTTTTCCGATTATTTCAAGGTCAATTCTTCTCCTACTCATATTATGATTGAATGGGCTTTGGACGGTGTAAGATCCGACTATCTTCTTACGGGAATTTGTGTCTCAAAAAGTGCGGATGGATTAAGGTTTTTTACTTACACCCATAACTATACATTGCCTCATGATTTTGACATAAAAGGTATGGAGGTGCTAACTGCGGATAAGCAAGTTATAGGTTTTTCAGAATTTTATAACTACTTAAAAAGGCTTTCTTCTGAAATGCGTCTGAATATAAACGTGTATTCGAAAGACCGTCAGAAGGAGTACCGAGATAAGCTGTATACATTTAATTTGTTTAAGGAAGAATTTGATGCCATTAAGATTATAAACCAGTCGGAAGGTGGAATTGACAAGTTTTTTGAGAATGCCAGAAAGTCAAGAAGTGTAATAGAGAAGTTGATAATTCCCAATATACCGATGGGAGAGGGTGAAACCTCGAGAATACTTGAAGATACTTTTAAAAAGCATCTTGAAAATTTAAAAAATATACCTCTATATCAGCATAATATAAAGATGTATGAAGCTTTTTGCGATAAGGCTGCAAATCTTCTTTCGAAGCTTGAAAGCTATGGAGCTGCTGTTGAAGAAATTGATAAAGTAAGCAGAAATATTTTGGCTCTGAGTAACCTTATTTGCCTTGCAACCGATAAACTGAATAAAGAAGTGGAAGAGCTAGAGACGAAGGATAGAGATTATTTTGAAAAAATCAAGGAACTGTCATATAAAAAGGATAGCTTGGAATATCAAAATAAAGTCATAGAACTTCAATCATTAAATAAAGAGCTTGAAGATATACTTGGCAGTATTGAGAAAATTGAAAGTAAAATTGAAGAAAAGGATAAAAAAATAAAATATATGGAATCTGCTTCTCTTTTTGAAGAAGTGTTGAATGCCAGAAAAGAAATCAATACATATAAGGCACAGCTTGAAACAGCTTCAAAGAAAGAGGAGGAGATAGAGAGAGAGTACCAGAGCTGTCTGTTTTTTGCAAAACGTATTCTGGTTGAGGAAAATGAAAAAGTTCTGAAGCTTATTGAAGAGTTGAAACAGCAATTGGAAAAATTAAGGAAAGAACAGGAAGCAATTGAGAAGGAGTTAAAGGAAAAAGACAGTGAAAGGGACAGTATAAGGGACAGATTGTCCTCTATAAAGACAAGACTAGATGACAATAAGGACAGACAATCAAAACTTACGAGCTATTTCGTAAAGGATATGACGTTATTGGTAGACTCAAATGCCGGACTTAAAAACCTTATAGATGAAAGGGACAAGCTTTCGGATAAGAAAAGAGACTTGACAGAAGAGATTGAGAAGGCAAATAAATCTTGTGATGATATTTCTATCAGTGAAACGAGAATTAAAGAAGCTGTCGCTGCACTAGAGCAGAACCGTAAGACCAAAAATGAAGAAATAGAAGTTTTTGAGGAACGTTTTTCAAAAATAAACAGAGAAATAAGTATGTATGAAATCGATGGTGATGTCTACAGCAAAAGTGCATTGGAGTCCTTGAAAGCTCATAAGGCAAAGGTGGATAATTCTTTGAGCGAGGTTCTTGGAAAATATCACGAACTTCAAAAGAGAAAATTGCTTTATGAAGGCATTGAATATTATATTCCCGATATGGAGCTTAAAAAGGTGTATGAGTTTTTGAAAAGCAACGGTATAAGGTGTATACCCGGATCGTTGTGGCTGAAGAACCAGCGTGAGGATTTGAGAGAAGAATTTTTGCACAGAAATCCGCTTTTATGTCATTCAATTGTACTGGAGAAGGCTGAATTTGAGAAAATAATATCAGATTCGGGCAAATTCTCACTGAAAAATCAGATACTTGAACTGGTTGAAAGTTCTCCTGTTACCTTTATAGTTGATTCTGAGGACGGAATTTTTACACCGACAGGAGAAGATAAGCATTCTTCCGGTATTGATAGATTAGGTAGTATGGAAGCTTATGTTGTATTTGCCAATAATAATACTTTTGCATTGAATTCCGATGCTTTTGCTGATTATTTGAACACTTTGGCTCAAAATATTTTAAGATTTGAGGAAAATTGTAAAGCAATAAGAATTGATCAGGAAAGAATAACGGGGCTTATCGAAAGGTGTTCTGAATTTGTGAAATTGTACCCACAGGGATATCTGAAGGAAATGCAAAGTCAACTTGATGAGCTTGATAAAAAGATATATGAAAATGAAGCTTCTTTAAAAGAGCTTCAAGAAAATAAGGAGCTGCTTAAAAAGACAATAAAAGAAAATGAAAATGCCATAAGTAATATAGAGAGGCTTATAGATGAGAAAAACACCGATATAGCCAATCTTACTGAATATATTGAACTTTCTGGGAAGATAAAGGAACTGGAAAAGGGATACCGAGAAGAGGAGTTAATACTGGTTAGAGTTGAAGAAGAGAAGAGAAATCTCAATGAAGAGCTTAATTCTACGTCAAAGAAGATCGAAGATACCAAAAGAAATCTTGAGGCATATGTAAGAGAAAATCAAAGTAACAAGGAAAAACTGGACCAAATATCAGTAAAGCTTAATATAGATAAGCCTGCTATGGATATAAAAGGCAGCCTGGAAGAAATTCTCTCAAGAGCTCAAGGCCTTGAGAGAAAAATTGCCAATAGTGAGACTGAGCGTATTCAACAATTCATAGAGAGTCGAATGAAGGATGTAAAGCGAAGAATAAAAGAGATTCACAATAAAGGATTTTGTGAGGCTGATTTTGAAGGCAGGGTAATATCTTTTTCCGATGAAGAACTTGAAGAGGAAAAGAGAAAACTTGATTTACTGAAAGCTGAAAATAAGAGGATAAGGGAAAATGAGAGAACAATTTCCGACCAAATAAAGACATTAGAAGGAGAGATAAAGGAGCACAAGAAGAATATTGAGAAAAATTTCAAATTAGAACCCTTTGAGTTTGAAACGTTTGAAAGTGTTGATGCAGAAACTTTTGATTCTCAGATAGAAGCTTTTAACAGAAAAAGGCAAAAGAACTCAAAAAAGCTTGAAGAAATTAAAAAAAGAAGAGAAAGACTTTTGCAGTCCGGAGGGAGAATTGAAGACTACATTAATATAAATAAAATAACAATTCGAAGCGAATCAAGGGAGTACATGGACAGTCTCGTACATAACGGTGAAAGTATTTCTATGTGGGATATGCTTCAGCTTCCGGTGGAAAGAATAGATGTTATTATCAACGAGAACCGCGATATTTACAAAAACTTACTCGAAGAATTGAAGCAGATAGAATCGACAGTAGAGAAGAGCTACGATGAGCTATACAAAGATGCTGATTGGGCAGAAAATGTGACAATCAGAATGATTATTGAAAAGATAATGAATAATGATAAATATAATTATACGTATGTTAAGGGTTTGTTCAAAGATATAATTGACAGCGTTGAAAACATGAAGAAGGGTGCACAGCTGCAATTGGAGGAATCACTAAGGGACAAGAATGAGATAGTGGAACGCTGTTACAGCAAGGCAGAGGCAGTTTATGAAGAACTAAAGAGAGTTGATACCTACTCGAAAATAAATATCGATGGAGTAAACAGGAAGACTATAGTGATTGAAATGCCCCAACTGCATCCTGAAGAAGGAAAAGCTTTGATGACAAAATATATAGAGCATTCCATCGAAGAGATTGAAAAGATGAAAGCAGATGGAAAATATGACCCTGCCAAGATTGACGGGGAGATATCAAAAATTATGTCTCCTGTAAGTCTGTTGGATGCGATAACAAACCTCAATGAATATTCAATAAAGGTATTTAAACCTGAGGCTACAGGAGCATCTAGGTATATTCCTTGGGAAGTGGTTATAAATTGGTCTGGAGGAGAAAAACTTGCCGGATTTTTTGCCATGTTCATTTCAATTATTTCTTACCTTAGAGTTAAAAAGACGGGATGGCCGGATTCCAGTAAAGTTATATGGATAGACAATCCCTTTGGACAGGCTAATGCTGGATATCTTTTATCCTATATATTTGAATTGGCCAAGGGCACAAATACCCAGATGATATGTCTGACAGGGCACATGCAGGTGGATATTTATATGCAGTTTGATGTAGTCTACAGTCTCATACATAGACAGCTTACAGGGATGAATATGAGCGTAATACAGTCTAAACTGGTTAAGTCCCAGGAAGGGTTGGAATCGGCATTTTATAAAGTTAAGTCGGAACAGATGACTTTGTTTTAGCGATAGAAAAGAGAAATGAAGTATCCGGTTGCCATTCATCTGCTGCTCTTTAGGATTGAACAAGCTGAAATAATGAGGGGCAGCAGGATTAGCATGTTTACACGTAGGATGTGAAAAATATATTTATAATATGTAAACATATTTCGGATAAGTTTTGAAATAGTTTTTTACTAATAATAAAAAATCATAATATTGCTTTTATGTTTATCGAAAGTTAAAATATTATAAAGTTAAAATATTATTATTATTATTATTAAAGGTTTTGAATAGAAATAAATGAAGTTATTCTCGCTTTTTACAGGTTGCTATGTGGAGCAGGCTTGTAGAAAAGGCAAATCGAAGCTATATTTATCAAGTCATAAATTTTGGAGTGTTTAGTAAAGTATCAATTCTTAAAAATTAATACGAGGTAAATAATAATGGGGTCAAAAACAATAAAATTTTTGCTTGTAAGACCGAAATTTTCATCTATTATTGCCAATTTAGAGCCTTTAGGCCTTGAGTATGTTGCCGGCCTTTGCAGAGATCTAAATATCGAATGTGAAATCTTCGATGAATTTCAGTATTCACGATATTTCCGGTTTAACAGATTGGTTCGGAAAATTAAAAAGGGTGGTTTTAATTTTGTGGGATTTACTTCTAATGCTAATACCACTGATTATATAATACGTACAGCTAATAGATTGAAGAAAAAATTTCCCCACCTTTACATCACGGTGGGAGGTCCTGAGGCAGAGTTGAACTATAAAGATTTTTTTACCGACAGTATAGATTTTGTATACCATGATAACGGTTTAAATTCCATGAAAAATGCTCTTTTAGGTGGATTCGCACCTGAAGTTCTTGAAAAACAGACAGGAATTTGTTTTAAGGTAAATAATAAGTGGATTATTAAGGAGAAAGGAAAGCCTGTTGACTGCTTTATAACCCGTCCGGACAGGACTGCTTTTCGTGAAGGATTAAAGAAAAATTTTATTTTCCTTAAAGGCAGCTTTGCACTTGTTAAGGCTTCTTTCAGTTGTCCCTTTTCTTGTACCTTTTGCTATTGTGCAAAAATGAATAGCGGGGTTTATACCGAGAGGGACATTTTCGATGTCATCAATGAAATTGAAGAAATTGACCATCCCAGAATATGGTTTGTGGACGACACGTTTTTGATTAATAAGGAACGGGTTGAAATCTTTTGTAATGAAATTATAAGAAGAAAGATTAACAAGCATTTTATGGCATATTCAAGGGCTGACTTTTTAGCGGAAAATCCTGATATACTGCCACTTATGTATAAGGCAGGCTTTAGAGATATTTTAGTTGGTCTTGAAGCAATAAATGATGAGTTTCTCGAAGATTATAATAAGCAAACTTCAAGAGAAATAAATGTTAAGGCCATCAAAAATTTAAGAAATAATAACATTGTATGTAACGGATTGTTTGTTGTAAGTCATAAGTCATCAAAGCAGGATTTTAAAACACTGCGTAAGTTCATAAAAGAAAATAATCTGTTGTGGGTGGTTTTTGGAATATTTACTCCCTATAAAGGTACCGATGCCTATGAAGAATATAAGGACCGTTTGATAAAGTTCAAGTCAAAACGGCTTGATGGTTTACATATCACAATAAAACCTGAAAAAATGTCTTCATTCATGTTTATGCTAAGGGTTTATATGCTGTATGTGTATACTTATCCCAAAATTTGGTTTAGGACTATATTTAAAACTGCTTATGATACCAAAAGGACAGGATGGTTTTAAAAGAAATATTTCAGAAGAAGTTTGCCGGTATGTTATAGAAAGGTGGAAATCTTATAGGCAGGCAGAAATATTTGTTGATAAGACCGCATTACGATAAGAGGGTGGCAAGTATTCAAAATCCCTGTGGGGAACCTATTATCGATTATAATTTCAAGCCCGACAGAAGCTTGTTTTATGAAGAACGCAAAAATGCTGTATAATAATTTCAGATTCAGTTTGATTTACTGTACTAGTTTAATTATCCGAGGATATTCTTGGATGGATTGTTGAAAACCTTTGATAGAAAATATGCCAACAGAGGTCTGAAGCAATGAAGATACTTCTTATTAAGCCTGAAACAATAGGAATCTTTAGCTATACAAATCTTGTTGACCATGAGCCTTTGGAATTGGAATATCTTTATACGGCGCTGAAAAATCATGGTCATGAAGCATTTATTTACGATAGAAGGCATGACCTGACTCCCCTTAAAAAAAGGCTTAAGCAATTTTCGCCTGAGGTAGTGTGTATAACGGGATACATCACGCAGGAGAAGCTGATGAAAAAATTGACACGCTTAATAAAGAGGTTTGACTCTAATATTACCGTGATAATAGGGGGAAGTCATGCTGAGATAAATTACTCGAATTTTTTTGATTCCCAGACCGATTATATATACCTTTTAAGTGGTATGGAATACTTCATAAAGCTTATAGATTTTATTGGGCATAAAAGTTCAGCTGTCGAATTAGAGCAAATTTGTGGAATTTGTTATCGGGAAGAAGGAAAATGGAAGGTAAACAAGAAGGTGGTTGAGGACCCAAACGATTTACCGGAGGTGGATAGGACTTATTTCTATAGAAACAGGGACCGGTATCGGTATTTGACTTTCCATCCCCTTGCACTGATAAAAAACTCCTATAGTTGCAAAAACTCATGTACTTTCTGCTATTGCACCAATCGGAACTTAGGTAAGTATGCCTGCAAAAAGGTTGAAAAACTGGTAAATGAAATTATGACTACCGATGCTCCAAACATCCACATTACTGATGATAATTTTTTGACTGATAAAGAGTATCTTCAGCAATTTGTTAGGTTAATACGCGAGAAGAAAATTGATAAAAAATATCTGGTATATGGGAGAGCGGATTTTATTGCAGAAAACGAAGAACTTATGGCTGAACTTAAAGATATAGGACTTTCTCTTGTGATGGTGGGCTTAGAAGCAACGACCGACAAAGAGCTTGAAGGCTATAATAAAGAGGTGTCGGCAAGGCAAAACGAAGAATGTGTAAGGATACTAAACAAGCTTGATATTATCTGTGCCGGGCTGTTTATAGTTCATCAGGATATGTCCAAAGATGAATTTAAAGCTTTATACAAGTGGATAAAGGCAAGAAACATCATTCCGACCATATCGGTTTTTACTCCAATGCAGGGGGCGGCAGCTTATCCTAAATACAAGAACAGGCTCTTAACCCTTGACCCAAGGAAACAGGATCTATTCCATTGTATTTTAAAGCCAAAGCATATGAGTGTTATGAGGTTTACCTATGAATATTATAAATTGTCTATAAAGCTGGCCTGGGCAAGGAGGAAAGCACCGCTTTATGCTTGTATAAATTTTGGTTCAGTAATTTTTATATTGAAAGTTCTTTTAATAAAATTAAGAAGAATTTTTGTTATATAAGTAAGGCTATTTAAAGTTTTTACTCCTCCAACATGGAGAACAATGAATAACTTGATTTTAATTTAAGCTTGATTGAAAGGTTGGTATTATGTATAATCCTAATTGTAGAGAAGAATGCGTATTCGCACCTGCAAGGGGCGCAGCAGAAATCGTTTGATAACTGTGCAGGTAGTTGATTTCTGTATCGTCTCGTAAACGAATTATAATTCGTTTTAAAGTTTTCTTCTCTATTTTTTTATGCAATATAGACAATAGACGGATTAAAATATTTTATCGGTTTTTGGGGGATAGAATGGACTACCTTGAGAGGATAGAAGACCCAATAGAATGGGAAAAATACTATACCTATTGCGAAAGCAGCGGACATATTGGAAAAAGAGATTTACGTATGCTTCGAGAATACATAGATAGGCGAAAGTATAGTATTGTTTTGGATAATATTAAAAATGCCGTTCCGTTTCCATATCCTAAGAAATATATTTTGAATAAGATAGGTGTAGACAAAAAGAGAATAGTGTATACCTATGATGAGGCCGAGAAATATGTTTTAAAGATTATTGCTTTTTTATTGCATGAAAAGGATAAGATTTTTGCCGACAATCTCTTCTCATTCAGGCATGACCAAGGAGTCAGAAAAGCAATTGCATCCCTTGTGAATAAACCGGATATCAGTGAGTATTACTCGTATAAGCTGGACATTCATGACTATTTCAATTCAGTAAACGTTGAAAGGATACTGCCTCGATTACAAAAGGTATTGATAAAGGAAGAGGCTACATATAATTTGATCAAAGAGATATTACTAAATCCCTTTGTGATTGATGAAGAAGGGGAAATAGTAGAAGAACGCAAAGGAATCATGGCAGGCGTTCCCATATCATCGTTTTTGGCAAATTTGTATTTAATGGATATGGATTGGTATTTTCAAAATAAAAGAATTTCCTATGCCAGATATTCCGATGACATAATTGTTTTTGCAAAATCCAGGGCGGAATTGGAAGGACATCGGGAATATATTGAAAGCTACCTATTTAGGGAAGGACTGACAATCAACCCTAAAAAGATTTATTACTCAGAGCCCTACGGAGAATGGAATTTTCTCGGAATAAAATATATAAATGGTGTGGTAGATGTTTCCGATGTTTCACTCAAGAAGATGAAGGGCAAGATGAGAAGAAAGGCAAGAGCGCTTTACCGGTGGAAGATAAAGAATAATGCTTCCGATGAGAGAGCAATAAGAGCCTATATAAGAGTAATAAATAATAAGTTATACAATAATCCCAATAATCACGAGCTGACATGGACAAGGTGGTTCTTTCCGTTAATCAATACATCGGATAGCCTTCATAAGTTAGATAGATATTTTCTTGAATGCATTCGTTACATAGCTACAGGAAAGCATACAAAAGCAAATTACAATCTTAGATACCGGACGATAAAGGAATATGGATATAGAAGCTTGGTAAATGAATACTATAAGAAAAAGAAAAGTAAGCAACAGGAAGATGAAATGCTTTGAAGAATTAGTTGTATTATGAATTAGTTGTGGAGGAGATTTTTTTGATTTTGGAAAAAAGTTTTATATCATTGATTTATGGCTTTGCCTTGAGGGAAAAATTATGAAGATATTATTAATACGTCCCCGACCCCATAAAGAAACTATAGGGCTCCAAAGTGTAATGATATGTGAACCGCTTGAGCTTATGCAGCTTTCGGCTGTATTGAAGGCCAATAACCATGAAGTTGAAATTGTGGATATGATATTGGAAAAAAAGCCTATAGAGTATTTTATCCGCAAATTTTCGCCGGAACTTGTCGGTATAACCGGTTATATAAGTCACGTCGGTATCATGAAGCAATATGCAGAAACAATAAAAAAGATAGATAAGAATATAAAAGTGGCTGTCGGAGGTGTTCATGCCACTGTTTGTCCCGAGGACTTTAAATGCGAATACATAGATTATATAGCAAGGAGTGCTGAAGATTTTTATAAAGCTGCCAATTGTGAAGACATAAAGGTGCGCCTTGCCGATAGGAGTCTGCCGAAAAGGTATACCGATAAATATTATTATCTGTTTGCCAATAAATGTGCTCTTATTAAAACATCTTTCGGATGTCCTTATAACTGCAACTTCTGTTTTTGCAGGCAAATTTCACCCTATAAAGCTAGAGAAATCGACGATGTAATAGAGGAACTTTTACAAATTCCTCAAAAAGAAGTTTATATTGTGGATGATGATTTTCTATTTAATCGTGAAAGACTTTTGGAGTTTTACAATAAAGTCAAAGAAAATAAGATTGAAAAGAACTTTTTGGTATATGGAAGAGCAGATTTTATAGCAGCAAATGAAGATATTATAGAAGCTTTATCGAAGGTGGGATTAAATTCAGTAATTGTAGGAATAGAGGCTGCTACTCAGAAGGAGCTTGACGGATTTAACAAAAAAACTAAAATTAAAGACAATGAGAAAGCAGTAAAAATATTGAAAAAGTATGGAATAGAGTGTTATGCAACTATTATTTTAGGTGTAGACTGGGACAAAAAGGATTTTAAGAATCTTTATAAATACATAAAGCATTTGGAACTTGTCTTTGTTAATCTCCAGCCGTTTACTCCAATGCCGGGAACACCCTATTTTGAGAAGTACAAAGATCAATTGATTATTCCCTATGATCAGCATGAAAAGTGGGATATGGCGCATCTTGTAATAAAGCCTGAAAAAATAAGTGCAAGAAGGTATTATTTTGAAATTATAAAGCTTTATTATAAGATAACCATAAGACCGAAAAATGTAATTTATATGTTTAGACGTTATGGAATAATAACAACTTTGAAACTGTCGCTTGGTGCTGCTCAAATCACTTGGCAGTATATAAAGAAGGTAATTAGAGGAAAGTAGACATTAAGGTATAAAGATAAGGTCATTTTGTACCGAGTTGTAAATATGTTAACTTATTTGAAAAGAAAAAATGGGGGATATTGGTGAAGATATATTTTATTCAATCAACGCCTTATTTTGAGGGTAAAAAACTGATTAAAAAATCGCGTTTGTATTTTGTAGGGCTAGCTCCTGCAATACTGGCCTCCTTAGTTCCCCATTGGGAATTTGAATGCTGTCTTGAAACAATTGAAGATGTCAATTTTGACACCGATGCGGATATAATTGCCATATCCGGCATGGGCCATGCTATTATCCGAAGCATTGACATTGCAAAAGAGTTTAAAAAGCGTGGGAAGACGGTTGTAATGGGCGGATACATGGCAAGTCTTATGCCGGAGGAAGCAAAAAAGTATTGTGACAGTGTTATTATTGGAGATGGAGAATTAGCGTTTCCCAAACTCATTTCCGATTTTGAAAAGGGAAGCTTGCAGGAGTTTTACAATATTCCCCTTGCGAAGTTAAGTTATCCTCTTCCGAAATATGAAATTTTTAAAGGTAAAAGAATTGGTGATTTTTTGCCCGTCCAAGCAGGAAGAGGCTGTCCTAATTCCTGTTCCTTTTGCTCGGTTTACTGCCTGTATAGAAATCGCTACCTCCGCCGTGAAATATCTGAAGTCATTAGGGATATAAAATATATTAAAGAATTGGGATATAAGAAGTTTCTTCTTTTAGATGACAATATACTTGCCGACAGAGAGTATATTTTAGAACTTTGTGCAGAGATTGAGAAACTCAATATGACATGGCTTTCCCAATGTGAAATTTCCATTGCCGATGATGAGGAAGTATTAAGGGCTGTTGCAAAAAGTGGGTGTATTACCTTGTCTTTCGGTATTGAAAGCATATCCCAGGAAAGCCTTAATACTATGCATAAGTCTTGGGCTAAAGTATCGAAATACAAAGAACAGATAAGAAAAGTCCAGGCTGCAGGTATAGATGTTTCAACAGAGATGGTGGTTGGAGCCGACGGCGATACCGTTGAAAGCATCCGAAATACTGCAGATTTTATAACCGAAAACAAAATAACTGTTCCCCGTTTTTATATTCTCACACCAATTCCCGGAACGGTTTTTTATGATGAAATGAAAAAGGCAGGAAGGATTATAACGGAGGATATATATCAGTTTAACGGGGCTTTTGCTGTGCACAAGCCAAAGAATATGTCGGCGGAAGCATTGACGGAGGAATATTGGAGATTATACAAAAGGGTTTTTTCTCTTAAAAGTATCATCAAACGAACAATCTTAAGAAAAGATTTTCTTAATCATCCCCTAAAAAATCTATTTTACTTTTATGTTAACTTATATTACAAATATCAGATTTCAAAGGGAATTACACCAAATATAATTTAAGGGTGGTACAGATTGCAGATTTCAAAGATTGAATTAAGAGAATATCTTGCTTTTATAAAAAAAGTTTATAAAGATGACAAGAATTTTAAGGATAATAAGAGCAGTGTTGTTAAAATCGTTTGTGAAAAGCACAGACCGTTTTATAAATCTTCGCTGCAGGAGATGGTTGCAGTTAAAGAAAAGGATAAAATTCTTTGTGCCTGTGTATTAATAATAAACAATAAGTTACCCAACGAACTTTGCGTATCCTTTTTTGAAGCTCTTCCGGAATGTCGCGAAGCTGTCTCTATGTTAATCGGTTATGCCGAGGATTTTGGCAGGAAGAATTCTTGTAAAAGACTTGTGGTGGCCCTTGACGGGCATGTAAACTACAGTGTTGGGTTGGGCAGCGATACAGGGGTTCCATCCTTTGGGGAAAGTTATTCGCCTCTTTATTATCACGAATATTTTGAAAACTTTTCAAAAGTTAAATTCGTAAGCTTTTTTGAGGATGTTAGCTTAGTAAGAGAGAGAATTAATGAAGATATAAATAAGTTTAAAAACCAAATTGAAAAGGTATCCATCGAATATGCCGATTTTGGTGCTGGCTTTAATAAAACAATGCAAAGATACACTGACCTTAATAACAAAACTTTTGATGGACATAAATATTATTGTTTCAGGGATTATGAGGAAGATACCGATTTGTTCAAGGACTTGCGTCCTTTATTGGAAAATCGCAATCTTATATTTGCAAAGATAAAGGGAGAAGATGTAGGCTTTATTCTTTGGTACCCTGACTATAATGAACTGGTGCCTGTGGGAAAAGGTGCCTCTATTATAACTTTTATTAAATATAAGCTGCTTGGGAAAAGACCTCAAACGGCAAAGGTAATGGAAATAGCCGTTTTACCCAAATACCGACAGTTTGGTGTGATTTTGTCTCTCTTTGACGCAGCAATAAAGGCAGCACCGAAAAATACAAAAAGGATTTTAAGCAGCTGGATATTAGATGAAAATACAAAATCAAAAGCAATAACATATCGGTATGCTAAGCAGCCCTATAAGGAGTTTTTCACTTATGAAAAAGAGATTTGAAGGAAAGGAAGTTTCTCTGCCTAACAGGGAATGGGATGAAAAAGTATCAGCCAACGGTTGGCTTTCAAGCGATGTTATACTGTCTGCCATTACAGATGAACGCAAAGTTAAGGCTGTAATCCATCCATCTTACTGTGCCTGTGAATATCGGATGAAATTAAATCTGTTTACCTTTGGAAAGATAAAATTGCAGCTTCCCTTTACGGTTATTGCTCCACCGGCTTCGGTGGACTGCAAAGGATATGTGGGTGATGTGCAAGCTTTGATTGAAGATTATAAAAAGAAAAAAGGTTTGTTTTTGATGCTTAATCTTAAGAAGGAGGACACTTTAGGGATTTCTGGAAACTGTGCAGCTGTCGGAAAGACTTTATCTAGCTGTGTTTTTTTAAACTGCTTTAAAAATTTTGAAGATTATTTGCAAAACCTTCGCAGTCCTTATAGAAGAAGAGTCAGAAAAGCTCTGGAAAAAGGACGAAATATAAAAGTTATAAGAATTAATAACAGGGAATTTGATTATGAGATTTATAATTTATATCTTCAAGTCTTAAAGAAAAGCCGGTTTCCCCTTGAAACATTACCTATAACTTTTTTTCAATTGTCCAATTGCAATATTGATGTTTTTTATAATGAAAACAAACCGGTTGCTTTTGTAATGTATTATACAAATAACGGCTTTATGAGCTTTGTCTTTGGCGGAATGGATTATAGTGTAAGAGATGATTTTGACCTTTATTACAATATGCTTTTGCATATGTTAAAGATGGGAATGGAAAACAAAGTTAATATAATCGATTTCGGGCAGACGGCCGAAAGTACAAAATGCAGATTGGGCTGCGAACTTGAAGAAAGGTATATGGTTGCTTTTAGCGGAAATAAATTTATAACGAAAATTTTATGTCTCTTCGCCCCTCTTTTGGAATATAACCAGGAAACAATCCGATATAACGTTTTTAAATAAATTCGATAAAGCCCATGAAAAGTATTTTTTTTATTACATTCTTATAAAACCGCCTGTTCATTCCAATATAGCAATGTACCTTTATAATAAGACGTAATATAGGAAAATATTTAACTTATAAGTAGGGGATGAATATCGTAGCGTTAATATCAAAATATATCAGCAAAAGATATGGAATATGTTAAAGTATACATAATAAAAAAATTATAATATAATTATTAACATAGGATATGACTGGTTGTAAAAATAGATAGACTAAAGTTTTTTATTGTGAGATTATTATAATGAAAAGACAAATAGGGGAGGGGTATTTATGAAAAAAGTTTTGCTATTGTCAGCAGTCTTTATTTTGCTGCTTCTAAGGTTTAACACTTTTGCTGCGGAAAACGGTAGTGAGGGAAATGCAAGTATTTCAGGAAACAAAAGTATTTTAGCTGAAACAGAACACAATAATGTTTTAATTGGTGACGTTAATGGGGATAATGACGTTAATTCTATTGACTTACTGTACATGAAAAAATATATATTGGGTATGGTTGACACGTTTCCTGTTGAAACAGGATTTTATTGTGCGGATGTAGATGGAAATAACCAAATCGATGCTATTGATTTGGCCTATATGAAAAAATATTTGCTGGGAATGATAAAAGATTTTCCGAAAAGTGCTGACAGTACGGATTTAATAACGCCAACACCAACACCGACACCAACTGATATTAATAAACCAACGCCTGAACCGCTTACCGGCTTTATTACATATTATTATGTTAATGACATAAATGTAAGAGTTAAACCTGGAATTGAAATTTTTGTAGAGAAATCGTCGAAGACTCCAATTAAAGTTTCAGCTGCTACTTTTTGTACGGGGCCGCTGTATGCTGATGGATGGCTGAAAACCTACTTTAGATTAGGGGGAAATGCAGTAAACGGTGTAGATTATGAAAAAATTGATTTCGATTACTTTTGGAGACCGCTGGGTTACGCATTTAATATGAATTTAGGAGATGATAATCCAAAAGAGGAATTTAGTATAATTCCTATTGATACAGGAACCGATGAAACAAAAGATTTAGAAATATATTTTGACTTCTCTTCAGAACCGGCAGCCATTATACATTTTGTTAAAAGCATAGAATAAATGTGATATAAAATAAATAGAAAATCAGAAAAACGAGACTGTGAAAAAACTCTGTAAAATAAGCTTTCTATGATAGAATATAAAATCATAGAAGGCTTTTTTATAGCAAAAAGACGGGATTTCATGAGTTAGAATAATAAGAACACTATTATAATAAGCATTAAAGTGTGCCCTGAAGATGAAATTACGACAGAAGATATGATAGGAAGTCTGGCAAAGGAGATACCAAGGTTCAAGAAGATACTAGGGAATAAAGGCGTAGGACTGGTTACAGCGGCAGGATTCGAAGCTAAAATAGGTGACATGAGCCAATTCTCGCATCCGAGACAGATTCAAAAGTTGGCAGGATTAAGCCTGAAGTAGAACAGTTCCGGGAAGCATTACGTAAGCGAGGGAGGAAACGTTTATGGTACAATCTGACCTTCGGGATGATGCCATTGTTATCGAAGAATGAGGAGTGATGATGGGTAATATAAGAAGACCTGAGGTAAAAGCAGCATAGCCTGCACCGCATACGGGATGATACATTGCTTTCGTAATCCAGTCAAGAGCAAGACTATGTTCGGCTTTAGCGACTTTTGGCAGTCTTACTCAAGCAATGAGACAGGTAATCAGGCGGTGCAAGCAGAAAGAATAAAACTAAAGTTTTCAATTTTGATTGTAGATTGAATATTGACAAAACGAGCCGGATAGTCTGGGTGAGTAATCACCATAAGGGCAAAAGACCCTGTGTAGGAGCTTGAGTGACATCCATCTCATAGACAAGCAGGACGAAGGAATTGAGGGCAATGATCCCGCTAGACTTGGGAAGTTTGCTGCCTGAGATTATGTGGATACCAATGGCCGCAATAAAGGAAGAAGACGCAGTTTCGGTGGCATACACAATATAATCCATAATTGTGCAGCAATACATAATCTGTCTAAATGGCTTATTTTGAAGATGGTGAAATCTATAAATGAGTGAGATATTTAAAGAAAAATGAAAAATTATCAGGGAAGAGAAAATCAAAGAAAAAACTGAAGAATTGATTGAAATGATATTTAAAAAATAATTAGTCATAAAAATTAAATTCAAAATAATTGAGATAAAGGAGAGCATATTATGAGTGTAGGATTCAGATATAGTGCTATTTGGAGAGAATTTGGTGATGCAGATTTGTTACATGCTTTCTTCTCGACAATAAGTTATCGTTTAGAGTCAAATAATTGGGGGAGTATTTATCCTTATCTGCAAAAAAATTTTTATAATGACGGACTTAATTCAGACGAAACGATAAAAGCTTTAGATGAATTAAAAGATATTCGAGAAAAATTTGCTAAATTGAAACCTGAGGATATTATATGGGATGCAGAAGACTTAACCAAAAAGCCACCAAACAGTTTTTTTGATCAATTACAACCATCAAATCTTTCAGAGTGTTTTGTTGCATTAAATGGGAAGAATATCTTTGATATACTAACTGAAGTTTTTGAGTTTTGTAGCAAAAAAGGCTTAAGTGTAAAAATACAAAGCAGCCGAGATTTAGTAAAATGAATTACTGGAGATTTTAAAAAGTATGCTAACTGGTTTAAATTGGAGAACTGTAACACCTGAATTCTGTAGTAAGGAAAAAAATAAGAAGTTCATGTTTTAATCATTGATTAATCAATGAAGCTAGTGGAGATAGAACTATAAAATATGAAAGTCAGTGGCGGTAATTCTATAACAAAAAAGAAATATAGTGAATGGAACAACGATGGATCTGGGATCCTGAAGTATCATTTGAATCAAGTTGTAGCTTATAGTAGAGTAATTCCAAAATATGAAAGTGTTTCAATTGTATTGTAAGGAAATATAGTAAATTACCCTGTTGTCTTAGAGCGCACAAGACAATGGAATTGTTTTAGGATCAATTTAATCCTGCTACTAAGTCATTTCCTGTTGGTTCAAGATATGGTGAGAAAACAACGAATTTTGAATATACAAGAGCTTTAAAATTATTTTTGTAAAAAGTCGGTTTATCTGAAAAGCAAATAAATTAAAGTTTATGTGAAGTAATTGAAATGAGGTGCTATAAAATTTGGAAAGAATAGATGATACAGAACTGAAAAAAATGATTGATTATCATATGGTTTGGTCAAATACATCTGGCAAAGATGGAATGAGGTTATATTTATGTAACAGAGATTTATCTGATTTAGATTTTTCAGGATTGGATTTAGATGGAGCAGTAATGGAAGAAGTAAATTTTGCAAATTCCAAATTTGTTAATACCATGCTAAATGATGCACATTTAGTTTTGTCAATATTTAATAATGCTGATTTAACTGGCGTTAAGTTAAGCAAAGCAAATATGAATAAAACATTATGCCTGAATGGAATTTTTACTAATTGCAAAGCTATAAGAGCTACGTTCTATGAAGCAAATTTGAAAGGTTCTGATTTTACAAATGCTGAGTTATTGGGAGCTAGTTTTAGTAAAGCAAATTTAGAAGGGTGTAGCTTTTGTAATGCAAACTTAAAAGCAACGGTTTTTAACGGAGCAAGGTTATATAATACTTGCTTTAAGGGAGCAACTGGCTTGGAGGAAATTTATGATAACCAAACTATAGATATTGGTCCTGAAGGAACAAAAATTTTACTTAAAGGTGAAGAAATGAAAAAATGGTTAAGGGAACAGGCGTCAAAATAGTATTAATATGGTAGAATGTATACTTTTTTTATTATAATATTAATAGTCAAATTGATAATATAAGGCTGAAGGAATAAAACACTTAAGCTTTTTTTCTTGAGTTTGGAGTTTTCATTTACATTTATAAACTAAAATTATTTTCCTTTAGTAAGCTTGCCTGAAATTGACTTGATATCATACATTAAAGTGTAGGTATTGCTGGGGAGTACCAACAGAAGAGGTTGACTTTACATATTTTGTTGATTTCATTGAATTATTAAAGATGAAAAGGGTTGAAATGAATCCTACAACTCCGAAGGATATCGACGAACATAAAAAATAACTAATGGTAAGCAGCTTCCGAGTGCATATATAGAGTTTTATAAGCATATGGGAAATGGAGTATCTTTTTTTTTAGAGGACGCTCTTGCTTTAAAGATGAAATTATGTATTTAAAAGAATGGGCAGAAGAACTTTTAGAAGAGAATAATTTCCCTGGTAAATTGTCTGAAAAGGACTTTGTTTTCTGGATAAGTCAGGGATATATGTTTTGTTTGTTTAAGTTGGATGAAGGTGATGAACCACCAGTTTACTACTATTGCGAAGGGAAAAGATTAACTAACTTTGTTAAGATAGCAGATTCCTTGTCATCATTTTTATATCGATTTTATTCTTTAGATAAAGAGTTGTTTAAAGCAATGAATGGTTAAAAATCTTTTTTGGAGATTAGGCTTAGACAATGGCAATTGCAGCCTTGAAGCATTTGTGTTATATGAGGAGTGATAATTGTGGACAAATATGAAGTTGCTAAGAAAAAATTAATTGATTCAGGTTGGTATGAAGGAAGAAAAATTGATATTTCTGATCTGGAAAAATCATTGACTGAAGATGGATATGTGGTTTCAAATACTGTAAGAGATTTTTTGGAAGAGTTTGGATTGCTGAAAATTAGCTTTAATAATCCAAAAAATAATAAATTTATAAATACAATATATGTAGATCCTAGAAAAACAGGTGTTTTTAAATCTGTTATAGATGCGTATGGCAGACACTGTAATACTACAATGGTACCTGTTGCAGATCTTCCAAAGCATTGTATGACTATTTGCATAACCGAAGATGGTCACTTTTATGGTGGATATGATGATTGGTTGTTGAAGCTGGGAGATGACTTTTTCGAAGCATTGTATAATTTGCTTTCCGGAACAGAAATTAAGCCGGAAATGGTAAAACTTAATGATTAAATATACTACTGTAATTAGAAGATTATAACAAATACGATAAGTTGTATTAGTGCTCAAAACTAGTAGTTTGTATATTTATACTTACTACTAGTTTTTTACTTAGTAGATTTAATTGATTTTCTGCAACTAAAAATGCTGAAATATATGAAGATAAATGAATTGGCAGATTTGAAGTTCTTTCAAATATATTTTGTGATAAAATTAGAACATTAAAAAGATTTCAAATTTATTTGTTCCGATGGCTTTTGCAACATTTATCTTTATTATACTGTCGGGCATTTTTTTTAAATATACTGAAATTGACTTTAAAAACAATGCAGTGGACACACAGGCAGTAATAACAGGTTATACTGAATATGGAATTGCCATACTATCATATACTGTTGGTGAAAAGGAGTACAAAGTTAGTTCGAGAAAACAAATTCCTGACAGTCAAATAGGAGATAAGATACAGATAAAATATCATAAAAGAAATCCCACTTTTATAGAAGTTGGTGAAAATCCATTGTATAAAGATTCTGTTTCATTGATAATAATCGGAATTCTGGGATTATTCTCTCTGGCCTTGTTTTTAATAAAATAGACCTTATGATATAATAAATTCAAGCATTTTTTCGGGAGGATAAAAATGGATAAGATTGAACTGATAAATAAAATGATAAAAGCAAATCCAAAGGACGCTAATGCATGGTATTTGCTTGGTCTCGAACATTCCCAGAACAACAATATCAGTGAAGCATTGAAAGCCTTTTCGGAAGCATTAAAATATTGTGATGACAGCATTAAGAACGAGATAATTACAGCTCTCAGCAGTTTATCAGAGTCGTCTTGCCTTAATAAAGATTCAATGCCTGTGGATGACGGCGAAAATTCAATATATTTAAATAATTTTGACAGTATAGAAAACGGAGAAAACAATAAAGATAATCAAACTTCAGGAGAGTTGGATTTTGAAGAGAATGAAGATGAAAGTAAGCTTATTCCCCTTAGAGTTATAGAGGGAAAGCGGAGAGGAAATGTTCCGTTGGATGAAGACACGGATAAAAGTGTCACTTTTTCCGATGTCGGAGGACTGGATGAGCTTAAGGAAACTATAAGAATGAAAATTATAAAGCCTTTTTCTTCTCCCGGACTGTTTGAAAAATTCAAGAAGAAATCCGGAGGGGGAATTCTTCTCTATGGACCTCCCGGGTGTGGCAAAACCTTTATTGCAAAGGCAACTGCCGGTGAGTGCAAGGCAAATTTTATTCCTGTACATATAACAGATATACTTGACCCGTATTTTGGAGTAAGTTCTCAAAATATTAGAGACATATTTATCAAGGCAAGGGCAAAGAAGCCCTGTGTGCTGTTTTTTGACGAGATAGATACAATAGGTTTTAACCGTGCTAAACTGTCTAGTGAGAATATGAGGCCTATTATTGATCAATTTCTTGTAGAACTGGAAGGCATAGATAGCAGTAACGAAAAAATACTTATTATTGGTGCCACAAATATGCCCTGGGACGTTGATCCTGCTTTGAGAAGGCCGGGACGTTTTGACAAGCTTATTTTTGTCATGCCGCCCGATGTGTATGCCAGAAAAGAGATATTTGCTTTAAAACTTAAGGGAAGACCCATTGAAGACATAGATTATATGACTCTTGCAAAGAGAACAGAATTATATTCCGGTGCGGATATTGAAAATGTAGTTGAGCATGCAGTTGAAAATGTAATTGGCTCAATTATGAAGACGGGGATTGAAAGAAAAATAAACATGGATGATTTGATTTTTGCCATCGAAAAGACAAAACCTTCAACCCTCGATTGGTTGAGAACAATGGAAACATATATAAAGTATGGAAGTAACAGCGGTATGTTTAGAGATGTGGAAATGTTTCTTAAAAAATACAGAGCATATCTTGACAGGTGATAACATTGGGGAATGGAATAAACTTGGAAGCCTATGAAATCAGGAAGCAGGTACAGCATTTTATTGACCTTAGGCGTTATGAAAAGGCTAAGGCAATAGCATCGGATTTAATATCAAAATATCCTGATTTTGCTTTTGCTTATTATGATATGGCATTATGTGAATATTACTTGGGCAGAATTGACAATGCAATTGAATTGTGCCAAAAATCCCTGGAACTTGGTATGGCGCCATTAACGGTATATACGGCGATGATGCTTTATCACAATCATAAAGGTGATTATAAAAGTGTTGAGTTTTATTACAACAATATAAATAAAATGGGTGCAATCAAAGCAGATGTACGGGCTATGTATGGATATTCATTGTGGAAAAGAGGAAGGAAAAAAGAAGGCAGAAATATGATAGAAGAGGCCTTTAGTGAAGACAGTACAAATCCTGCCATACTTTATTATATATTGTGCACTGCTAAAAGAGGCGGTAAAGATAAAAAACGATTGAGAGAATTAATAAATATATATATGAATACAGGTGCTTCCGAAAAAGATATATTGATGTTTGCCGGCAGAGTTGAGGCGCATCTGGGAAATTGGCGTGAAGCAAAGAAAAATTTTGAAAAAGTTTTGAGTATTGATCCAGCGGACTTGAAAGCTGATGCTTTTTTAGCTTGGACAGATATGAATAAACATCTGGTAAAGTTTGGCGTATATATGTTTCTAGCTGCTGCTATAGCATTTTTTGGCTATGAGGAAAAAATATTCAAGTTTTTATCCGTTTTTTTAATATTTCTGTATTTTATGATTGTTATAATAATATGCAAATACAGAAGGGATATGTTTTAGATTAACAATAAAGTACTCGTCGATATTGTCGGACTAAGTGAAATTAGGGAAAACATAAGAAAAATTATAAACCTTTTTAACCTTTGAAATATTTAAGACATTTAAGAGGTCTTAAAAATACAAGTAATATTTTGATAGGTGACGATAATGGGATATGGAATAAACACAGAAGCCTATAAAATCAGGAAGCAAGTGCAACATTTTATCAGACTTGGGCGTTATGAAAAGGCTAAGGCAATTGCCTCGAATTTGATAACAGAATATCCTGATTATCCCTATGCTTATTATGATATGTCTGTATGTGAATATTATTTTGGTAGAATTGACAATGCCATTGAGTTGTGTCAAAAGTCACTGGAACATGGTATGAGGCCGTTAGCGGTATACATACTGATGATGCTTTATCACAATGAAAAAGGCGATTATGATAGTGTGGATCTGTATTACGACAACATAAGCAAAATAAGTACAAGTGAAGCAGATGTAAAGGCTTTGTATGGATATTCTCTATGGAAAAGAGGAAGAAAAGAAGAGGGCATAAAGATGGTAGAAGAAGCCTTCAGCGAAGACAGTACTGATCCTATAATACTTAAATATTTACTGATCACTGCAAAAAGAAAAAAAGACAAAAATCAATTGAAAGAATTAATTCGAATATATATGAATACCGGAGCTTCTGAAAGAAGCAAGCTTCAGTTTGCCGGAAGAGCTGAGGCTTATATGGGAAATTGGCGTGAAGCAAAGGAAAATTATAGAAAAGTTTTGGGGATTGATCCAATGAATGAAGAAGCCAAACTTTTTTTTACTATGCTGGAGGTAGAGAAGGCTATTGTAAAAATGGGAGGATTTGTACTTTTACTTGCTGTTTCGCTATATTTGAGGTTTAGTGATGGAAGAATACTGAAATATTTTTCTATTATTCCTGTTTTAGCGTATTTGACGTTTGTTATAGTATACATAAAAAAGAAGAGAACATTATTTTAGTTATGGCGAATTATCGCTTATTATATCTGTACGCAGAAGTTTTCCGTCAGAACTGAGGGTGAGTTCAACGCAGACGGTATTATCAATGTCTGCGGGATTATTACTGAAAAAGCCCATTATAGTAATGCTTTCGTCGATATTTTCTGTAACTTTGGCATTGGTTAAAACACTGTTACTTTCATAGACTCCAAAGTATCTTTTCCACAAAACATTTCCTTTACTGTCAAACCTGACGGAAACCATATTTGCATCATAAGGTGCATTTCCGATAGCCAATTTGTCGCCATTGTTCAGTGAAAACACAGCATAAAAATTCGTGGTGTTCAAATCCTCTGAATAGTTATAGCCGAGGGTGTTACTCTGCACTTTACCCGAGAAAACTGTACCTAAAAGTGTCATAACACATAGTATTAAAAAAATACCGGTGTGAACTTTTGAGATTTGCATACAATTCCTCCCGATGACAAATTTATGTAAGCCGATATCTTTATCGGCAAATAGTTGGAATAGGATTACAGTAAATATTATATTTTATTAAGAAATTATTCATTTCTTTTGCCTAAAATGCCATTTATTGAACGATTCACTATTAAGACTGATGACTTGAAGGATAACAATGGAATGTTGGAGAATACTAACTGTATAGTGGCAATTTATTGATTTGAATAGTAGAATGAAATAATTTATAGTATTATAATTTTCAGTTGTTTTAGTTGGAGCAAATAAAAAATATTATAAATGTAAATCAAAAATTGACAGGAGAAAATTAGATGGCAGATAAAATTCTTGTAGTGGATGATGAAGTTAATATAGCCGATGCCATAGCTTATGCTTTAAGAAGAGAAGGATATAATGTTGAAGTGGCTTATGACGGAAAAAATGCTCTTTCAATATTCCAGGGTTTTAATCCAGCTTTGATGATTCTGGATGTAATGATGCCCGAAATGAGTGGGTTCGATTTAATGAGGAAGATAAAGGACAGCAATAAAGTCGGAATTATTTTGCTTACAGCGAAGAACGATATAGTGGACAAAGTTTTGGGGCTTGAATTGGGAGCAGATGATTATGTTACAAAGCCCTTTGATATGAGAGAACTTATGGCAAGGGTAAAATCACTTTTAAGACGGATAAATGCGACTGCTGAAGAAACTAAACATTGCATGGATATAGTTATACAGGATTTGCAGGTACTTTACGAAAGCAGAAAAGTAAGTGTCGGTAAAAAAGTGCTGGATTTGACACCTAAGGAATTTGACCTGCTGTTTTTGCTGCTTTCCAATATAGACAGGGTTTTTACAAGGGATGAACTTCTAGACAGAATTTGGGGCATGGACTATGCCGGAGGTACAAGAACTGTCGATATTCATGTTCAACGATTGAGAAAGAAACTGGGGAACTACCAGGATATTATTACTACTGTGCACGGTGTGGGTTATAAAGCCACAAAGGAGTATTATGAGGATTAGTATAAAGATTAAACACAGCATATTTTTGGCATTGCTTTTGTCATTAACGGTCTTTGCTTTAAGCATTCTTGTGCTAAAAGGCGTTAAGAATGAGCATGTGATGCAGTATGAAGAAATTTTGGCCTCCTATGGAAAAACGGCAAACTTGTATATAAATGAACGGTATTTTTCCAAAGGCTTGGACTCCTATAAGCAATTTTTAGAAGAGAACGGGAAAGAACTGGCGGATTACATAAACCGCTTAATCAACAGGCCGGTTATTATATATGATATTGACGGTAACATAGTGGGTTCAACTCTTCCGGCTAAATCCGAAACTGAAACAAGTGGTGCCATTTCCTATGCCCTTGAGGGAAAGATTGCTTACATGGTTGAGGGGAATCTGTTATATTATTTCACACCGCTGATTATTCGAAATGAACAGGCCGGAGTAATTCAAATTTCCTATTCTTTAAAGCAATATGAGGATTATTATAATAAAATCAGACATATTTTTATAGTTGTCGGTACAGCAGTATTAATCTTTGGTTTTATTGTTGCTGTTATGTATTTCAACTCTTTTTCCAATGGTATTTTGAAACTCAAAAACTATTCTGATATAATAAAGAACGGAAACTATCAGATTCCTGTTTTAAAGAGAAGAGACGAACTAGGGGAATTAAGTGAAGGTATATATTACATGAGCTGCCGAATACGTGACAATATTGAGAACATGAGGCAGGAAGAAAGAAAACTGAAATTGGCAGTGGAAAAATTATCGAAGCTTGAGAAAGAACAAAAACGCTTTATAGGCAACATTACCCACGAATTTAAAACTCCTCTTACCTCAATAAAAGCGTATTTGGATTTGATTTCAATGTATCCTGAGGATGCAAATCTTCTGGAACAGGCCAGGGAGGTTATTGGAAAAGAAACCCTGCGGTTGGAGAGTATGGTTGATAAAGTTCTGCATTTATCAGCCCTTGAAAAATATGATTTTGAACTGAATAAGGAGAAAGTTGAAATAAGTGAATTGATTGAGACAATTTGCAGTAATATGAAAGGACGAATGGAAAAACTTGGCATACGTCTCGAAATGCAGCTGGAAAAAGCATATGTATTGGCAGACAGGGAAAGTATGAATCATATACTGGTTAATGTACTGGATAATGCAATAAAGTATAACACAGATCAGGGGCGAATATTCGTCAGGTGCTTTAAACAGGGGGACAATGTCCATATTGAAGTGGAAAACACAGGCGGTTATATACCGGAAGAGGAAAGAAAAAAGATTTTTGAACCCTTTTACCGATTGGACAAGAATAGATCAAGGCAGACCGGTGGCACAGGATTAGGGCTTGCACTGGTGAAGGAACTGGTAATAAAGCAGGGGGGTACAATAGAAGTAAAAGATTCCGACAAAGTTAAAACTACATTTCTTATTGTCTTCCCGTTAGATGAAAATACCTGTACAAGAGATGAAAACGGTAATATTATCTGAGACTTTAAGGTTCAGTTTATATATTTATATGCTGCTTTAAGGAGGGATTGGGTATTAGAAAGGTGTTAAAAGCCATAATTGTATTGGCTGTTATTTTACTGCTGCTGGCAGGAATATTGAGGTATACCTATATGAATAAGCCCATTGAATTAGAATTGGTTGAAGTTGCCAGAGTAAATACTGAAGAGGAATTGATCGGAACTTGGTGGGTAATGTTTTCTGAGGATAAGTTTCCTTACATCAAGGAGTATATTTTAAAGGTACCGGATTTTGATTTTAGTACGAATAACATGATTATTTCGGCTAACCGTGAGATTAAACAAATGACCTACACTTTAGCCAGTAAGAAACATACACCTCACAAAGATTCATACATAGGTATCGCGACATACAAGAGTCAGTTGCATCCGAATACTATTTTCGTGTATAAAGTCGAGAAGATTAAGCTAGTCGATGAAGAAATTGCAGGATTTAAACCGGAGGTAAGAATTGAGGATTAGTATATAATACTATTAGCCTTGATGGGACCAGATGTTCTGACAAGGCATTTCTTTTTCAGTAAATTTTAATCATTCAACCATGCTTGAGAAAACGAAGAACTGGTCAACTGTATTTTTACAATAGGAAAGGAGAAACTATGTTTCAAATAAAATCATTCTTACTCAGACCCGGGAAAACAATAGAGAATTTAGAAGATGCAATTACTAATTATCAGCAGTATTTTATAGCCATAGATGATAAAAATGAAATGACTGAAATAATTAAAAATTTAGACCGTTTCTATATTGAAGGAGCAATTATTATTTATTATTATGACAAAAAGATAATGGATTTTGATTTGTGGGATTTGATTGATCAATTGTGGAGTTATATAGTCAGTACAATAAAAATGGCTATTTTAAATGGAGAAGCAGAAACTTATTTTCCAGATCAGCCGGTTAAAATTATTATTAAAGATTTGAGAAAATCGATATTATTCCAAATTCAAGTTCAAAACAGAATAATGTCTCATGTATTACCCAGAGATGAATTTTTACAAGAAATTTTAAAAGCAGCCAAATTATTTTTTCAGGAAATGATAAACTATGATAACGAATTTTATAAAAGGTACAAGTTTGAACTGGAAGAGATTGAAAGCATTAAAAATTTAGTACATATTTAATTTTGGGGTCTATTACTTAATATGGAGCTGTCTCAAAATAAGATGAATATTTGACAAACTATTCGCGTTATCCTAACTTGGCTGAGTCTATAAAAAGTCCGATAAGGTATGAAGAAAATTATTATATTTAATGAATTGATGGATTTAAAGATGGATACATTATTGCTTATTGAAAAAAATAAACCGGAGAGTGGGATATTACCACTTACCGGTTTGGGGATAGTCAAAAAATAAAATTTGAGATTAACAAAAACATTCCCTTACTAGCTTGTATAAGCTATATATTTTCCTGTACAGGAAACTTATTAATCATACCAAGTAAATGCATCTTCATATATGCAAAGTCAATTGAATCGATTGTTCCATTTCCGTCAACATCGGCTGCTTGTTTGTTAATGGAATCTTCCTTTACCATACCAAGCAGATACATTTTTAAAAATCCGTAATCTATTGAATTGAAAGTACCATCTTGATTCACATCGCCGTAAATAACAGCGGATGAAGGTGTTGGTGTTGGATTGAGCACTTGTGTGGCTGTCGGTGTGGCACTCGTTTTCTTGATAGCATTCCTATAGGCATTTAAAGCTGCTTCGCTTGAATTGATCCTCCAGTCGGTTTCTTTATTGTGGTTAAACCAAACTGCTGCAAAAATTTTGTCATAGGAGGATTTAATTCTATTAAAGGAATCGGTAATCCACTGTGCCTTGTTGCCACCTATTTCTGCTGAAGCCCATTCAGCTATGATAATTGGCTTGTTATAGTTTCTTAAGCTGTTGTATGCTTCCGAAAAGATTTCATCGAAAGATTGCCATTTGCTTCCCCACGATTGTGTTGTTCCCCAATTATAGCCGTCTATGGAAGTGTAATCTACATAATTATCACCGGGGTAAATTCCCGTAAAGGAAGTATTTGGGCCTACATTATTGCAGTTTACGTTGAATACCCACTTTACATTATTTGCTCCTTCACTTCTGAAAATGTCTACAATACGCCTGAAGGCAGCTATATATGTGCTGTTTGTGTTTTTGCCGCCTGCATAACCTATAGCCCACGGATACCAATCACCGTTGGCTTCATGCAAAGGCCTTAACCAAATTTCCTTTCCATAGTATTTCATATCTTGAGCCATCCTTCTGATGTAACTGTCAGCGTTACCGTTCATAATCTGAACAGTATCATATTCCCATGGTTCCCAAGTAATTAGTAATATTGCGTTATTTGCATATACGGCGTCGGCATGTGGCCTTACAAAATCAAAATTAGTGCTCCAGTTAATAAACATATGAACTATATCCAAATTTCTGCCTTGCAGCTGATTAAGTTCCTTGATACCTGCATCGGTAGGTTGGGATCCCAACCAGGCACCAATTTTCAATTCCGTTTCGGCAGAGTTTCCTGTTATTGGGAATAATGTTAAACCTAATAAAAGTAATATTGCCATTAGGATAGATTGTTTTCTATTCTTGAGCATAAATACCCCCCATTTTTCTATTCTCTTAATTTTATTGTACATTAATCCTTCCGGGGTTTCTATTAGCATTATTTTTAATTCATTATATTTTTTTAAGATGAAAAGATAGTAGATGAGATGCGCTCTGTCCTTTTATTTTTGGCCTATTGTCAATTTGGCATAATATTGTCCGGGAGACATGCCTTCGTATTTTCTGAACATGCGGATAAATGTAACAGAGCTGCTGCAGCCAACTCTTTTTGCAATTTCACTGATTTTTAAATTACTTTCCTTTTGCATAAGCTCTTTGGATGCTTTGACCCTGTAAAGGTTTAAATATTCTTTGAAATTTTTTCCTGTATAGTATTTAAACATTGTACTGAGATATGAAGCTGACATATTGAAATGCTCTGATATATCATAAAGGGAAATATCTCTTGTATAATTTTCCCGTATGTAATTTATCATCTTATTAGCCATTGTTCTGTCATACTTTTTATCGTCTAAAGCATATCTTATTGCATGTTTCAGGCTCATACAAATCCCTTCGTTCCAGGATAATTCAAATATATCGGCATCCATTTTCATGCGAAGGGTATTGAGACGGTTTTTATAAGAATTTATATCGCATTTTGCCAGTAAATTGCCTACTTTACGGAATAAGTTATCTGCCGCTGCAAACAGGCAAGCCGCTCTCCTGTAATCGCCGAGCATGGCGGAAGCGGTGGCCAGACCTTCAAAAACCAGAAAAATATAGCTAAGAGTATTTTGCTTTATTTCTATATAGAGCTTTAATCCGCTTAAAAATAGCTCCTCAGCCTTCAGATAGTTTTCCTGCGCCAGTTCCAATTCGGCTAAACTGCGGTATACCCAGGGAATATCTCCTTTATTGCCGGTTTCATTCAATAATTGCAAACTTTCATTGAATAATTGATATGCTTTGTCTGTTTCACCGGTATGATGGCAAATTTCGCCCAGATCTTTTTTAATACGTGCAATTATAGCCAAATATCCCAGTTCATAAGCAAGGTTCAGACTTTTTGAATAATAACTTTCGGCAAGTTCATAATTACCCTGGGAACGGAGCAATTCTGCAATGTTTAGCAATGCCAAGGTCGTTTCCACTTTATCGTCTATTTCCTCACATCCCGAAAGACATTTTTGAAACATTTTCATTGCCTGCTCAAACTCACCATTAGCCCGTAAAACCAGGCCCATTCTGCCGTATGACCTTAATATGCCGTATTTGTCGTCATACTCTTTATAAATTCCAAGACTTTCATTTAAGCATTTTTCTGCCATATCGTAGGATCCGTTGAAATAGTAAACCTGGCTGAGTTCTTGAAGAACCTCTGCAATACCACGCTTGTAATTGGCATCCCGATATATGTTCAGGCTTTGATTCAATAATTCCACTTCATGCTGCAAATTGCCCGATATATTATTTATCAATGCCAAATTGTATTTAATCGAGGCTTCTCCCATGGGGTCATTTCTTTCCAATGCCAATTTTAAACCCTTTTCGAAAATCTTGACTGCTTTTTCGCAATTGCCGTTTAAAAAAACAAATCTTCCCAACCATTGATAAGCCTCAATATAGTGTTGGATATTCAATGAATCGTCCTGCCTTTGAATTATGGATTCAAGGATACTTTGGCCTTTGTCCCAGTATCCTCTTACTTCCCAGTAGTATCCCATTGATATGGCCAGTTTCAACTCTTTTTCAAGGCAATTTGATTCGGATAAATATTCTAAGGCGCAAATTATATCCGAATATGCCTTGTCCATCATGCTGAGGGCTGTTTGACGTTTGGAATCGTAATAATTGTTTTGGGCTTTAATGGCATAAGAAAGAAAATAGTCGGCATGGCATTCTTTTATAAATTCTTCGTCACTGTCTTCCGACAGAAGTAATGCGGCATATTCTCTGAATATTTCAAGCATATTAAAAGAGTATTCATCTTTTTCAGTGAATTCCGGATCTATTATCAATATGTTATTATTTGCCAAAGACAATAAATTTTCATATAAATTGTCTATATCGTTTTTATTGTTTATCACGGCAGAAACGGCACTTATGCCGAATTTCCCTTTAAAAACGCCCAGTCTTGTGAAAATTTTCTTTTGGCTGGTATTCAACAGGTTGTATCCCCATTCAATACAATTTTTCATGGTACGGTGGCGTACCGGCAAGTTTTTCGGTCCGTCCGTCAGCCAATTTAAACGACTTTGGTTTTGAATCAGCATTGTATTTATCGGTATTTTTGCAATTTTTACAGCCGCAAGCTCAATAGCCAATGGTATTCCTTCCAGATATGCGCATAGTTTGGCTAACTGTAAAGCATTTTTTTCTGAAAGGCTGAAATCATTTTTTATAGCTTTGGCTCGCGATAAGAATAAATTAACAGAGGGCTGCTTTTCCAACAGTTCAACGGTGAGGTCGCTATCCGGGTTTGGAATTTCCATAGGTGGAACATTAAACAGATACTCACCGTATACATTTAAAGGCTGACGGCTTGTAACAATCAATGACAAATCGGCTGCTATGGCGAGCAGTTCTGTCAATATGGGAGCTGAATCTATGAGATGATCAAAATCATCAAGAATAATTAAGATTTTTTTATTCTTCAATGTGTTTTTTACGGCATCCAATTGTATTTGCCCCTGAATTTCGGGCACATTTAATACCTTTGCAATGTTGGATATCAGTAATTCTGTTTTACTGATTTGTGACAAAGGGAACCAAAAAACTCCATCATTGTATTTGGGAAGGAGTATTCGAGCAACCTTTAGAGCTAATCTGCTTTTTCCTATTCCCCCAGGGCCAATAAGTGTTACAAGTCTTGCATTTTTAAGCAAATTGCAAATCATTTCGATTTCATCTTTACGTCCTATAAATTCTGTTGTCTCGGCAGGTAAATTGTGCTTTGGAGCATTGCATATGTTCTTGTTTTTCAAAGTCATCAAATATTCTTCGTTTATATTCCAACCCTTTTGTTCGTCATAGAAGATTATTTCTTCTTTTACCAATGTTTCAATTTCAGACTTTATATATTTTGGTAGTCCCCGGGTCTTATTATATAAGTATTCAAGTATAGCTTTTGGCGGCTTGTCCCAAACAAGCACTGTTTTTAGGAATTGATACAGTCCTTTTGGTGACAGTGGCTCTAAGAATATGGTTTTATAAACCGGAACATCAACAAAGTCAATATTTGTAGTTACATTGGAGTGTGTTGAGTAAATCAGAGCAAAATCGTTTCCATGGGATAACAGGCTTTTAAGAATACTTATAATTTCATTATCCATATTATCAATGCCATCAATTATAATAATTTGGCTATATTTTTGGTCGGCAGTTGTTTGGGTAATATTGTAGTCCTTTAGCGTATCAAAATTATATTCATTTGCATTAATGACTTCATAATTGAGATTTTGAGCAATAGAAGCAGCAATATTAAGAAAACTTGTTGCTCCGGAACCATGAGCAGCAACAATTCTTAATATCCCGCACTTTTTAATATGCAACTGTTCAAAGAAATCGTTAAGAATATTAATATCATCATCTCGTTCTATTAGCCTGGAAATGTTATTGAATTTAAAGTCTTTATTTTTCATACCTATCATCTCAAAAAAGTATAGTGACTATATTATATCATAATTTCATCTATTTATCGAATATAACAAGGGACGGTTCGAAACCACTGAAAAAGTAGGGTTTTTTAAGCCACTTTTACAGTTTTATACAGCCGAAAACATTTAAT
>ENA-OWPA01000671-OWPA01000671.1-bioreactor-metagenome-genome-assembly--contig:-NODE-671-length-38592-cov-4.464546_pt1 | contig 38592 bp, 54 predicted proteins | sample MGYA00238139_ERZ651803 | MGnify/ENA primary metagenome ERZ651803 (study PRJEB26909, sample SAMN07631231) | bioreactor metagenome | isolation source: Switchgrass digestor | place: USA: Dartmouth... | reverse complement strand
GATGTTTAAGCGGTTTTTGGCGGAGAAGGCGGGACTCGAACCCGCGCGCCGGTTGCCCGACCTACGCCCTTAGCAGGAGTGGTAAAAACCTTATGATTAAGCCAAAAATTCAATTATTACTCCATTTTTGTTGGGAATAGAATGCGTGTTTTTTTGAAATGTTTCGTTGGGAATACGGACTTCTAATTTTCCTTTTTGTCAGCAATATTTGTAAAGATTATTGCTTAACTTGTAAATCTTCCGAATGATTGATGTAAAATTGAGCGTGTGTAATTGCAAGTTACCAATCAAGATAGTTCCCACCAAATCATATCAACATCAGTTGTAGTTATACCAAATTTTTCGGCGGTTTCTTTCCAAATAATTTCAGTATACTTATCTCCCGCATATCCGCCGTTAATTTTGTCGTAATAGTCGTATCTTTCATTGATAAATTTTATAACTTCTTCTTTTTCAGAGGCACTCATAGTAAGTGCATTTTTTTCTGAGACGCTATTTGACTCAGTGACATATTTTTTTGCGAGGCCTATAATCTCGTCAGCAAATGGCCCCTCATAAGAGAGATCTATTTGTTTTGCATAAACTAATCCTTGGTCATAATACTTTGATTCACTTAGAATAGAAGCAGTGCTGATGCAAGAAATAACTTCAGTGTAGTAATATATTTGTTTTATAATGTAATTGTTTTTATTTGACTTATATAAATTTTCAATTTTTACCATTGCAGCATATGCATCAGTACCATAATTAATATTAGAATATGTTCCAGTAGTATCCGCTTTTACAGCTTCATTCAAGATAATGAAATAATCCATTGCTGCTTGTTCGTCAGCAGTATATTTTGATGTTTCTACATTGGGCGTCACTTCATTAAGACTTTGATCCATTGGTTCAATAGATGTTGTTCCACAAGCACTTAATGATAAGAACATAAATAGTAACAGGAGCAAAGCAATAATACGGTTCATAATTATTACTCCTTTGATGGTATAATAATGATTCAGCAATATTTTCATTTATATACTGCATCAAATCAATCGCTACTTTTCCTAATTTATTATCTTATATTGATTTGTTTTTAGCAATCCCTATAAAACATATATTGAACTTTTAATTCTTCAATTGCTACATAAGAATTGCAAAAGGAATTTCAATATATCTCTTATGGAATCATAAGTATGTTTGCTTATAGAAATATCATTATAAAACGCAGTCTATAGTAAAAAACTTTGCATTTACCATGATCAAAAGTAGTGGCTGCATAGTAGTAAGAACAATTTCGTGGGTTATCGGAAATGTTCATCATAATAATTCAATTCTTTTGTTTTAAATACTTTATTACAATTTATCAATCTATATGCCCCACGCCCCCCCTTGACTTCAAGCTTCATTTCCCGTACAATTGTTCTTAAAATTATGTTCGTTTTTTTGGGGGAGGGTATCCGTTGGACCGCTGGATTTTGCACGTCGATATGAATAACTTTTATGCCTCCGTGGAGTGCCTCTATCGTCCGGAGCTGCGGGAGTTGCCGGTAGCGGTCGGCGGCGACCCTCAGCAACGCCACGGCATTGTGCTGGCCAAAAATCAGATCGCCAAGGCGTATGGGATAAAGACGGGCGAAGCCCTCTGGCAGGCTCGGCAGAAATGTCCCCACATCGTGTTTGTCCCGCCCAATTTTGAGCGGTACCTGCGCTTTAGCCGGATGGCCCGCGACATTTACTACCAATACACCAACCAGATCGAGCCCTTTGGCATCGACGAAGCCTGGCTGGATGTCACCGGCAACACCATGTTTGGCAGCGCGGAAGACATTGCCCAGGATATCCGCAAACGGATTAAAGCGGAATTGGGGGTCACTGTTTCGGTGGGAGTGAGCTGGAATAAAATTTTCGCCAAACTGGGCAGCGATGTCAAGAAACCGGACGATGTCACCGTTATCAACCGGGAAAACTATCAGCAAGTGGCATGGCCCCTCCCTGCCGGCGAACTCTTATACGTCGGAAAGCAAACCGGCAAGCGCCTGCAAACCTATGGAATTTACACCATAGGCGATATTGCAAAAACTCCCGTGGAATACCTCCGGGACCGTTTTGGCAAGTGGGGGGAAACCCTCTGGTCCTTTGCCAACGGCTACGACACCTCTCCGGTGGCGGAATGCGGAGAGGAAAGCTTTGTAAAGTCCATCGGCAACAGCACCACCACCTACCGGGACTTGGAAAATGAAGAAGATGTCAAGATGATTGTTTACGTGCTGGCCGAAAGCGTGGCGGCCCGGATGCGGGAGCATGGATTTAAGGCCAACACGGTATCGATCAGTGTGCGGGACTCCCAGCTTTTTTCTTACGAGAAGCAGTGTAAAATGGAGCAGCCCACCATGCTGGCCTCCGAGCTTGCCCGGTACGCCATGAAGTTGTTTCGGGAGTCCTACCACTGGCGGCGGGGCATCCGCAGCATCGGCGTTCAAGCGACGGATTTCATACCGGCCACCGAACCGGTGCAGCTGGACTTCTTTGCCGACAACAAGCGCCGGGAGAAAGAAGAAAAGATTGAAAAGGCGGTAGACAGGCTGCGCCAGCGCTTTGGTCCTTTTGCCGTACAGCGGGCGGTGGTGTTGCAGGATACCAAATTGACTGGCTTTGCGCCCAAGACGGACCACGTCATCCACCCGGTCAGTTATTTTTAGCGATGGAGGTTGCTCATCATGTCCAGCAAAATCTATGTGGACGTGACAGCACAGTTTGACGCCGACGGAAACATCCTCCCGCTGTCCATTCAGTGGGAGGATGGCAGAAGATTTGAAATTGATAAGGTTTTGGACGTTCGGCCGGCCGCCAGTCTCAAAGCTGGAGGCTGTGGGGTGCGTTATACCTGCCGCATTCTCGGTCAGCTTCGGTATTTGTTTTTGGAGGAAAACCGCTGGTTTGTGGAAGGGAAAAACTAAAAAATATGTTAACCTCCGAGTTGGTATGATATCAATTCGGAGGTTTTGAGGATTTCTAGGGTAATGTTACTTCTATTATATCTAATCCTTAAGAACTTTAAACCTTTAGGCACATCATAATATATTTTTTCATTGTATTCCTTGTCTCCTGTAGTATAAAAGCGTCTGGAGCAGTTTCGTTATGAACATATTCATTTAGAATATCAATAAGTTTGTTCTTGGTCACACAAGTCCTACAAGTCTTAACTTCCTTATCCCGAATTACTGTAGTTCGACGACAAATACTTGAGAAGAAATCGAGAGCACTGATAACTGAGGCCTCAAGATCCTTATGTATTTTTATTGTACTGTATTTACTAGCAGCCTTTTTAGTGCTACTTTCAATAAGAGATCTATATAAAAATGCGACAGCGTAGCGATGATGTTGCAAATCCAGCCTGTACAATTCATAGACCAACTGACATATCTTATTCCCAAGGTTGTCGGTGCCCTTTAATGATTCAATATATTTTAATTCTTCTTCTGTAAATGTAAGGCATTTTTTTGTATCAGCTTTTAGCTTGTAAATACTTTGAAGTTGATACCTGTCAGAACCACCCCCATCATACTTATTTTTGACGTCATTTTTCTTGTCAAAAGTGTCGGTATCAGAGTAATATTCATCGTTTGGGTTATCACTCTCGCTTGATTCTAAATCGGTTTCGTCACTTGATGACATTTCAAAATTAACATCATCTTGAACCTTATATTCTGGATTCTTATCAGCAATATCAATATTGAGAATTGTAAACAACACTACACCCTTCATGAAATACATGAATTTCTGAAAGGTCATATCTTTAATAAAATCAGCCCGCTCATTGGAGATTTGGAGCATCTCATTATTTTCATCGAAATTCGGAAAATTTACATATCCAAATACATTGTGAGGTTTTAATCTTGTTGCCTTTTTGCGCTGTGAAAAGTAAGCAAATCCTAACCAATCATTATCTTCTTCAAGATAATTATAAAGGGCAAAATCATTGATATAGATATTGACACCAGCACCATATGTTTTTAACTGCCCGCCAGCTAAACGTTTTTCATATACAAGAATTCTGCCTTCAAATGTTGGTACCCCAGAAAAATCTGTAAAGTGTAATTCGTTTGATCTTGTTGGTATTGTTTTTACAATACTGTATGATTCTCGTAGTTTTTCTTGCAACGCTTCAAGGGTGAAATCAGTAAAAACGATTTCATTTTGATTAATGCATTTGTCCGGCGCTGCTTTACATTGAAAAGTCAATGTTTTACTTGTTTTATCATAAGAAAAAGTAACATCATACATCATTTCAGGAAATTCACATGAAAAATTAATTTCTGTAGGGTCTTGCCCGCCTATGTGGAGCAAAATCTTTGGAAATGGCACAATGCTGTTTTTATATAAATATGTGCTTATATGTCGAAGTTTTTTTATTTCAGATTCGGATTGTAAAAACTCAATAGTGTCTGGATTTACATTTTTTAATATTATCGTTGTAAAATTGACATCTGCCTTTTCATTCGTGGCCGTATAACTGATACTACCATCTTGTTTACTCAACAGTATATGACATTTTGTTTTATCTTCTATCGTTGTTATTATTTCTGCTTCTTCACATAAAGTAAAAACCGATAGTAAACCTAGACCTTTGCTTCCAGTAAAATACATACCTTTTTCATTCAATAAATTGTTTTCTTTTTTTTTGAATGAATGCCCAGGTTGGGAAAGCCTTTTGATATCCTCAAAAGAAAAACCTGCATGATCATTTTTTACAATTATTGAGCGATCATTAATATTATAATAAACATCAATTTGCGTTGCAGAAGCATCGACAGCATTTTTTATTAATTCGGATATTACGATTAATGGACTCCCTACTGTTCCAATAGTCTTTGCAATTAATTCTGCACTCATTTGGAATTTTTCGGTCGTCATTTAATCATCCTCCTATACACTTTTATATATTCTGTGCTAATAGATGATACTGCACCTACATTCTCAATATTAGAAACTTTACTAGGCATCCTTTTTCCAATTATTTTTCTGGTAATGGTTGAATCGAGTTCCATTCCGTATTTTGTTGCCAAAGCATCATTAAATTGGTCGAATCGCACTTCATGATTATCTACACGTCTATTTCCGAGTGTTAATATCATCAACTTTCCAGGCTTAAGTACCCTTGCTAATTTACTAAAAATCAATTCATAATCTCGAAAGAAAGCTATTACTTTTTTCTTTTTCGCGGGTGAGATGCCGGCAACAAAATCTGCGTAATCATTTTCATTTATTGAAGATAAACGTCCGCCTAAACTAAGCGAATCAATTGCAGAAAAACTAGAAACTATTTCTTCGCTCCAAATTTCTAAATCTTTAGAGCTAATCCACATAATAGGAAGTATAGAGTATTGTCCATATGTTACTGTAGTCTTATTATCACCGTAAGGTGGAGAAGTACAAATAAGATCAATTGAAGAGGGCTCAATAGTATCAATCAAATTTATTGCATCGCCACATTTCAAATTAATTTTAGTTGAAATTGAAGAAGTAGTTAAATACTTTCTTGCTTGGGTTATTGTATGTTCCTTAAAGAAATCAATGGATTCGTCAACCATATCTTGTATTTGTTTTTTTTCTTTTAAATGAAGTTTAAAAGTTGATGTTCGCGTATTACTAAACTTTTTCACCGTTTCCGAAAAGCAACACCAAAAAAATCTGCGCATTGCATCATTTGGCTCATCAATAATTGCTTTTCTTATTACACTAAGTGATTGGATCACGTCTTTATTAAACCATTTATGTATGTTATTAAAATAAAAAGGTTGGACATTACCATTTAGCATTGTAATTCTAGAAAATAGACGACTTATGCTCACATAAGCAATATCAGAAGGGATTCCCTCCAATTGAACACGAGAGATTAATATAGCAAGAGGATTAATATCGAATCCTAAAACATCTAATCCAAGTTTTTTTCCCTCAATTAAAACCGTTCCTGATCCAGAAAACGGATCAAATACATTCTTTATAGAAGGATCAGATGAAATTACTTCCCGAATAATGCATTCTTGCATCGGGGCAACCATAATGGCAGGATATTTAACCAAAGGACTATCCTTACGATATGTAGAAAAATTCCAATACTCTTTAGGGTATGAATTAAGCTTTTGAGCCAAATCCATTTTATCACCTATCAAATTATTTTGTACCGTTTGTATAGCATTATCAGAGGTTAATGCAAATAAATTTGGCGAACTTGAATTGGAATCAAAGTTAATATATAGAATATCCGCATAAGCCCGCGGGCTGAACTATTTCACTCAACCCATCTGACTTGTGTCTTCACACGATAAGACAAGCTTAATATAGCATTTTTTAGTAAGAATTACAAATATTATGGAAAAAATCCCTTTAAACTAAACAATAAAGCCCACGGCTACCATCCAAAGTAATGGAGGCCGTGGGCTTTTATTAAACACTATACTTCTGCACCAATGCCGCAATTTCCCGCTTGATTTGCTCCAGCTCCTTTTTTGCTTGGTCCAATTCGTCAGATTTGGCATTGTAACGCTTTGCCAGCTCATTGTACTGCTCTTTGAGTTTCTCATAGTCAGCAACAGGGACCGTGCTACCGGTCGAAGTACCGAAACCATTGAGCTTGGCGTTCTGGATAATCTCGGCGTAGTCCTTGTAGGCAATGTTTAGGTCGCATGCGCCTGATACCCCGGAACACTGGCCGGACCCGCTATACTGCCAGATGCCGTATTTACCCAGATAAGTGCATTTGGCGGCGTATTGTGCAATCCACACATCGAACTGGGCAAGTTTGGCCATGTCCAAATAGGTCTCGGCAAAGTTTTTATAGGTGTAAAGGATCCCGTAATACCCCGCCTGCTCGATGGTGGCCAAGAACGCTTTTGCGATTTCGGTATTGGTGGCCTTGCCCATTGACTGATACATAGTATCCTCAATGTCAAAGGCGATTGGATAAGCCAGTCGGTATGGCTTGACCAACTTCAGGGTTTCCTTGGCGGCCACAGTCGCAGCATCAGGAGTTTTGGCGTAAGAATAGACATACACCCCCACGTGCAAACCGGCGTCCATAGCCCCTTTGATGTGGCTGTGAAAGAGCGGATCCAGCCCGCCATTGGCATCAATTCGGCCGTCGTACCCGGCCCAGCCGAGTCGGACAAAGGCGAACTCTTTACCGGCAGCTTTTACCTTTTTCCAATCGACTGTCCCGTTGTGCTTGGATACATCAATGCCCTGTATGGCTGCCATGTTGCTCCCCCTCCCCTTCCACGTCAACATATTTTTGCAGTTTGGAAATTACTTTCATTACGTACTTTGGCATTTTCACTCCAGCCTGGCCGAGATTCTCCAGGATGGATACGAGGTCATTTAATATCAACCAGACGGCCACTAGCATGCCGAAGGATAAAGGCGGCGAAATGTCGATGCCCGGGAACACATATCCAATCAAAAAGTCGAGGACCAGGCCGGCGATGACTCCGATGATATACAGCATTTTCTTGAGGATGCCCTTGCCGCATTTCCAAGATTGCAGCTTCTCCTCCGTGATACACTCCCGCATCCAAGCGGTCAGAAAATCCAGCGCCATAACCACCAGCAGCAACATGAAAACCGGATACAACGCCCCCAATTTGAAAGCCAACCATGCGCCCAGAGTAGTTACCAGCAGTTTGATTCCTGTGCCTATGTAGTTCATGTCCATTGTATCAACCTCTTTCTCTGTTATTTTATTTCGGTTGCCATAGCATAGGGGTCTCCAACGGCGTCCAGTGAGGCTGTGTGATATGCGCCTGGATGCAGCGGTAATCAGTACCCTCATGGGTACGAATACAGCCGGGAGTGACATATTCTCCCGGCTGCCATTCGCCTGTAGGTACAGGCGTTTGAGATATTCCCGCGGCTTGAACCACCGCCGCCATTGCTCTGGCCTGAGTGATGATTGGGACATTAAGGCCCATGCTGACGGCCAGTTGAACGGCCTGGGCCTCCTCCAGGCTGATGCGGTTTCCGATTTCTACGTGCTGCACTTTGTTTTTGTCAAACATGGGAATCCCTCCTTAAGCAATGCGGACGGCAATTTGGGCAACGGAAACGTCCTGTGTACCGGGCGCAATCCAAAACCTTACGGCAAAGCCAAACTGTTGGGATTCTTGGTTGTCAAACACATGGACGTATCGGCCCAACTTGTCCGTGATGTCCTCCCAGACCGGCGTGTCGTCAAAGGGGTTGTTGCTGACCTCACAATGCAAGGTGCTGTCCGGCGGGCGATCGGGATAAATGGAGATCAAGCACTTGCTGACTTTGGCATCAGTGCTGACGGCCCGGGCGGCGGCAATGCGCTCCACTATTCTGGTGAATGTGATGTTTCTTGTAGCTGCTCCGCCCGCATTGTCCTCAACCTGGATGCGCAGGGTATGTGTGGCGGCATTGGTCAGGCACAGCCATGCAGCGGTAGCGTCTGCGGTGTACTCGGTGTCACGCTGGGCCTCAAAGGTGCGGATGGGAATACTGTCGCTGCCGGTGACCACAGTTTCTGTAACCATCAGGGTTTGGCCTTCGTCCTCATCATTCACGATGTAGGTGTAGGTGGGAGGGACAGTCAGGGAACCTTTGTCCTCGTCTGTGCCGCTGATGGTGGGGGCGTTGTTGTAGTTGATGGTTTGGGCCGTGCCGGTGGTGTAGCCTGACTCTGCGCCTTTATCGTCTACCGCTTTGACCCGGGCCTGATAGGTGGTGCCGCTGGTGGGTACCGTTGCAGTGATCTGCGGCTCGGTAGTGACGCCGATCTGGGTGTATACACCACTGTCGGTGCGGTGCTCCCATACATAGCTTATACTGTCGCCGTCCGGGTCCGTGCTGCCGCCTGTGGACAGCAGCAAAGACTTGCCTGCGTTGGGCTGACCGTAGGTGATGCCGTCCGGGTCGGTGGGGGCAAGGTTTAATACACCGCGGATGATGACGATGCCAGAGCCGCCGGAACCACCAGACTTGCCGGTAGTAGTAGGTGAGTATTGTCCATTTCCGCCTGCACCACCACCACCCCCTCCGGTATTAGGGCTACCAGAAGCACCATCAGATCCACTAGCAGAATAGGCTCCACCGCTGCCTCCACGTCCACCACCTCCAGACCCCCCAGAACCATACGAAGATGCAGGATAAGTATCACTAGCGGTGCTGTTGTACCCTTTTCCACCACCACCACCTCCGCCAGCAAATTGCATTGAGCTGAATGGTGTTCCGCTAAACGGTCTTGTTGATAAGCCCTGCCCACTACCGCCAGACTGTGCACCAGAGCTACCACCTCCACCACCGTCAGAGCCTCCTGCGCCTCCAGCAGTTGACGATCCGTTGTATATATTACCACCAGCTCCGCCGCCAGAGCCTCCGGAACCACCAATTCCAGTAGTGCTAGAACTAGAAGTATAGTTACCGTATCCACCATTACCGCCAGAAACAGAATACGAACCAAACACAGTATTTCCACCGGGTTCGCCATTCCTTGAGTAATAGCCAGACTCGACACCAGAACCTCCACGCCCACCACTACCTATAACAATAGATAGATTAGATGTTACATTTACATTATTAACGCTACGTGTGTAGCCGCCGCCTCCACCACCTGCTCCGCTTGAATGGTTGTTATTACATCCGCCGCCACCGCCGCCTCCTCCAACCAAAAACGCATCACAAACAAAAGGATGCTTTGGCGTTAATGTTCCACTAGTTAAAAATCTTGCATAATATTTTCCAGGTTCATATTCATAGATGTCCCAATCACCTGTGTAGGTAAATGGAGCCATGCTTTTATCAATAGCGGTCGCCATTATGAAGCACTCCCTCTCACAATCATCCGATTATTGGCCGCATTCCAGATGCCTTCCACCAACCCGCCATCGTAACCCTGCCACTGGTCGATTTCTCCGGCGGTGAATCCCCATGTAAGGGATAATCCAGTAAATCCGGTGTCCAGTTGTTCTTGCAGCGCTTTGATGGCATAGTCTTGGCGGCGTTGAGCTTCCTCGGTGCTCTCTCCGGTAGCCTCTTGTACAGTGGACGCCGTCTGGGTGTGGTATTTGGGGGCAGCGTAAGCGATCATCTGGGCCATAGTCACCCCGAAACCTGCAGATACCTCCACCGTGATGGCTCCGTATTCCTGCTCGGTGATCACCACCGCCAGATTGTGAATGTGACTGGTGTCCGGCTGGCTGGGATCCTCAGGAGGCGGGAGAATGTTGTCGCTGTCTCCACCTTCAAGGCGGGAATAGGTAAACAAAAACGGGGCGCCGTCCATGTCATAAGCAAAGGTTCCAAGCTCCCTGATCGGTGTGTTGTGGGTAAGGCCCCAGTTGGTCAACTCCACGGTAACCTGCATTTGCCCCGGAGTGCCCTGTACCCACTCTTTCCCTCCCACCAACGCTTCCACTTCCACGGGGGAAACCATGTCAGTCATGGTATGGATGGGGGCGCTGGAAATGCCATCTCCCGCTACCGCTTTAAAGATGATAAGCTCCCGGCCGGCGGCCAGGAATTGGGTCAGCACCTCGCTGCCCCGGCTGGTGATGGTACTTACAAACCGTGCCATATCTATTCCCCCTTGTGATTGTGAATGACGGTGGCCCTCATGGCGCAAACCGCTGTGAGTGTGGGCCCCATGGACTGATGGCGCAGTCCGTATGTGTATTTGACTGCCAGATGGGCGGGAATAATTTCGCTTACCGCCGTCTGAAAATCCTGCCGGTTGGCAAGGCTGGTGCCGATGGTTTTAATCTCCACCAGGTACTGCCCGGGGCGCTCGGTGACAATAGCTTCCCCGCCAAAGGCTGACTGTGCCATACCGCGGATAACCTTTACCGTGGTGGTGCCATGGCCCCGCCGCTTTGCCCTCCATAAGGCCAGGCGCTGTTTTAAAGGTTTGGCAGGGTCTGGGATGATGCCGCATTCCCGCTCGTAGTTGGCCAATCCCCAGGTAGCGGTGGAAGGACGGCCCTGCAAAAAGAGGTCATCCCGGGCCTTTCTTGCCTCCTCTACCTGGCGGCCTAAAGCAGCTTGGAGTTCCTCCATGTGCTCCTCGCCGTTGTAACACTGGGGCGGAAGCAGCTCCATTAACTCCATGTAATCACCACCTCTCCGATGACCGGCACCTGCTGGGCTCCCAGCTCCACGCTGGCAGCCTCCCCGTTGAGGGTTAAGTCTGTGTAATCCACTACGCCGGGGATGTTGATAAGCAGCCCACCCACGCGGCTGTAAAGGACCTTATTCTCCACAAAGGCAATGGAGGCAAAGTAGTCCTCCAAAGCATCCAAAAAGGCTGCCTGTACCGCTGTTTGGTCCGCTCCCGGCTCCAGCTGCACAGTGACGGAAACGACGATATCCAGAGACTGGGCGGAGCGGACGGTCACCGCGGCACCAATGGGGCGGACTTCCTCAATGTGTTCTTTACAGCTTTGGACAACGGCATCATCCACAGGCAACCTGTCGGGACCCGCTATCACCACTAAAACGGTGCCGGGTCCTTCATGCAGCGGGAATACTTTCGCCGCTCCCACGCCGTCAACCTCTTTGGCCCAGCGCTCGTAATCGTATTTATTGCCGCTAGTGGAGGGTTTCTGACGGGCATCACGGATTCGCTCGTACAGGGAGGCGTCGCTTTCTGGGTCGGTGCCGCCCTGGGCCGCTGCCGGATTGGTGACGGCGGAAATGCGGGCGTCGTTGGAAAACTGATAGATGATGCTGCCGGCCGGGACGTTATAGGCGGCTCCCACTTCCTGGGCTTCGGCCTTGATATTGACTACCCCATCTTGTGGAATGGTAAGGGCTTCGGTGGTGACAAAGTAGAGGTTATCGGCCGTTAAAAAGGCCGCACCCTTGGGTATGGTGTGACCTCTGTCTCCTGTGATTTGCAAGGTAACCTGCGCTTTGGTCCCCGGTTTTCTTGGCTCGATGCCGATATCTTCGGCGGCGAGGTCCAAATATTCGCCGCTGTTTTCATCCACCCAGACAATGTGCTGCAGCCCTTTCAGAGTGTTGTAAAAGTTGCTCAGCTCCACCGCGGTGGTGCCGATGACGTCATCCGCAAAGGAGCCCTCTCGGGTATCGATCTTGGTAAGGCTGCTCTTGATAGCCGCCTTGATTTCTTCCGGTGTCTTATCGTACATAGACCGTCACCTCCCCGTAAATGGTATGGAGCTTGACATGTAAGGTCATTTTGTCGCCTGCAAAGCTGGTGGTGACTTCCCCCACCGACGTGATGTAGGGGTTGATCTCCAGCGCTTCCCGCACGTATCGAATTGCCTCGGCCCGCTTGGTCTGCTCGGAGTAGTTTTGCCCGATGAGAGAATCCAGTTCGCTGCCAAAGTTCCAGGTATAGACTTTCCAGCGCGCCCGCTGTGTGACCAGGGCTTTCCACGCCCACACTTTAACGGCTTCGGCGCCCTCCACAATTTTGGGGTTTCCGTTCTGCCAGATGGGCTTACCTTTTTCAAAATCCCAGGCCACCTCCCTATAGAGGGGCAGGGTATTGTCAGTTACCACAAGCTCCGGCTGAATCATTGGGAATAGGTCCATCGTCACACCACCTTACACAAAACAACGTATTCCTGGCCGTCCTGGGACTGGAGCAACACCACCCGGTCCCCGATTGCCACGGGTCCGCTTAATGTGCCGGTCAGGCTGCCGGCCAATATGCTCATGTCCTCCGGCGTCCCCTCCAAATTCCCCAAAAGGTTAGCAAAGCTGGCGGTGCGGGGCAGCAGCCCGGAATTGATAAACACGCCATAGCTCACCACCTGGCCGTTGATTTCCACAGCCGGCGGAGACAGGGACCGGATGATGCCGAAACACCATGGAGCCACATAGCGCTCCCCGCTATCCTCCCGGATCAGGTTCAGCATCCCGCTATAGGGGTTGTCCTGGCTGTCAATCATTGGAATCCCACCCGTATTCATGTTCAAAGATAATTTTATCTGATGCGCCGTTTCCACCGGTTTTGGAGCCGGTAGCGTTTGGCAAGCTGCCGGCCTCTTTTTCATCCATAATCGCCTTGAAATTAAGGGTCAGTTTATTGTAATACTGGCCCCTTTTCCACTCGTGGACATCGGAATCAATGTAAAAAAGGCCGTAGAGCCCGGTGTACGGCTCTTGGACCACCACCGTGCCGCCGGTGACGTTGGCGACGTTGCCCAGGCAGTGGACGGTAATCTTTTGGGTAACTCCGCCGTTGTCCAGCAGCTTTTGGGCCTCGGCGGCTTTGTTGTCATTCTTGGTCTGCTTGACAATCTCCTGGAGCCGGTCGTGGAGTTTGATGGCTTCTTGGTCGGCAATTTCCCGCAGGAATTTGCCGTTTATATTGTATATCTGCACCGCGTTGACCATGTTCTCCACGCTCTCGGTGGTGGTGGCGGAGATGAGGTTGGCGCCTCCCCGGAGAATCAAGGTTCGCTGGTCCGGCTCTTTGACGGTTATGTAGAGCTTGCGCCCGCGAAAGCCGATGTGGTAGGCCTTTTTTGTGGTTTGGGACGCCAGCGTATAGGCCGTTTGAATCACATCCATGATGCTGTCCCGCCCGGTGACAAAATTTCGGGTGATTCTGACGTCCGGGTCCGCTATTATCCCCAGTGGGATATTATAAAAGCCGGCCAGATCTCTCACGATCTCGGTCGGCGTTTTGTTGGTGTAGGTTTTGAGTACCTTGGTACGCTTGAGAACAAAGCCTCGGTCGTAACAAACCACGTCAATGGTGGAGCCCTCGGTGGATATGGTGCGGCTGCGGATTTTCCCGTCGAAAAGAACTTCTCCGCCCACCACCAGCTGCACCGTGCAACCCAAAGAGCAGTCTACGGTGGGGATAGTTTTGTCGGTGGCGGAGCTTAAAATACCAAAACTCAGAGTGCGGGCTATCTGCTGATAATCTCCGGACCACTGGACGGAGGGTACCATATTGGTGATATCAAAGGTGCCGAAACTGTTGGTAAGCAGTAATTGCATGGCGGCCTCCTATTTGGTATTATTTGGATGAAAGGAGATGGTGTATATGAAAAAGCAGATTGCAATTTTGTTGATACTAACACTGTTGACTGCATGTGCGAGCGGTTCTACTACACCCACTCAAGGTATAGAGGTCGGCGACGGTGAATTCTTGATCACTCCTGATGATTTTATTGCTCGATGGAATGAAGGTGTGCAAAAACTAAAAGAGAAAAATCCGGACAACAAGGATATTCAGCATATAGTTGTTATGCCTGATTATGCCGGAAGCGGGAAAGAGGTTGAGTGGATTGGTCGTCAACTAACGCTGACGTTCGAAGCAAATGATGCAGGCAATCTAACTTCCATCGAAGTAGAATATTATGATCCTAGCGCTTCCCAGGATGCGACACATAACTTTGGGTTTGTTTGTGGCGCCCTTCCTGGTTTTTTAAATCCAAACACCAAATTTAACATGGCATCGGAACTTGGAATCCCGTCCGACTTTACAACTACATCTAAAGCTTTTGATGGTGATATCGCATATAGTTATATTTGCGTAGATGGACTTTTGCACTCTATTTCAGTAGCTCCCAAGTGGTAACTATGGAAGCGGCTTAGGAATTTTTAAGGTAATCCCTACAGCCAACAGCCCTGTATGTATCATGCCGTTGTATCGGGCCAGCCGGCTGCACATCTCCCAGCTGCCGTCACCGTACTCCGCTCGGCAGATGGCTTCCAGCGTGTCGCCCGCTTTGGTAGTGTAAGTTTTGATGCCTGATTTTGGGGCCAGCAAAGGCCTTGCCTTGCTGGCCCCTGGGTTTGTGGTCACCTGCTGAGGTACAATCTCCCGGTACTCCCGCAGGGTAATCTCTGCGTACACGTCGCCGGTACCATCCCGCTCTCCGTAGGTAAAGCTCTCCACAATCACCGGCACGTTGACATCGGTGTTTCCAATGATAAAACGCAGCCGGGTCTTGTTTTCCACCCAGCCTTTAAACTGTTGAATGTAATAATCCGGATCGCTGTCACTGGAAAAAGGATAGTCATTGGCCGGAAAAAGGCAGGAGATTTTAATGGTCTGCAACGTGCCGTAGCCGGTGACAATCACGTCCCCCAGCTCGTGGATGTTGACGACCTCAACGTTGATACCGCAGCCCACTTGGTAAGATTCCGGAGTTACGGGCAGCACCAATTCCTCCCCATCCCCCCGAAAGATAAAGGGACGATCCGCCATATATCCATCCCTCCTATGTGATTTTTTGCGCCTGCCGGAGCTTGACCAGTAGCTGCTGGGCAACTCTGTCAATATCCGCTTCCTCTCGGATATAGAAGTTGTTTCCGGAGATTGAGATGGGAGCGGTCTCCTTTTGGTCGGCCGCCCTTGCCTCGGAGGCGGTCAGAACCCGCTCGCCTTGATGGAGGCGCGCCAGATAATTGTCGTATGGGACATAACGCAAGCCCCATGCGTGGCCACCCACATTACCTGCCTCTTCCCGCGCTTTCATGTTTTTTTCCCGTGCTATCTTGATGTTTTCAGCGAGGTCTGTGCGTGGATTGGGCTTTACGGAAATGCCAATTTCCCACCAGCCCGAATCTTCTATGGCGGCCATGATGCCTTTGCTGTACGCCTCCCCTACCAAAAACCCCGCGTTGTAGGTGGCTGGATCTTTTGCCAATGTTTCACCGGTCTGCTCAATGAGATCTGTTTGCATTTTCACAAGTTCTTTTGCACCGGCTGAAGCGTTGTAGGCTGCCTGGGCATCGATTTGCGCTTGAGCCAACACTCTGCCGGCTTCCGCCCCCGTCAGGCCTGCTTCCTCAATTTGCTGCAGCGCCCGCTCCATGTATTCCCGGTACAGGCGCTCGCGCTCATTTTCCAGACTGGCTCGCCATTCGCCGATGAGGCGGTTGGCTTCCTGCATCTTCTCCCCGTTTTCTCCGGAAAGCCAGTCAATTTGCTCTTGCAGGCCACTGGCGCGGGCTTTGTTGTATCCCTCGCCCATGGCGTTTTGCATCTCATGTTGCGCATCTTCCAGCGCAGACATCATGCCCGAAAAGGTTTTGGACTGCTGCTCCATGCTGCCGCTGAACGCTTCCCCCAGGTAATAGCTGATGACGGCGGCAGCATCTTTGCCGGAAATAAGTCCCTTGGATATGGCCTCATAGATTTCTTTAACGGTTTTCCCGCTATCCTGTGCCAGGTAGTCGATGGCGGGAATGCCGCGCTCAATCAACAGGTTGAGGTATTCCAACGTTGCCTTGTCGCTGCTATACATCCGCCCCAGCGCGGTGGATACCATGGTCATGTCCTGGATGGTCATTCCCAGCGCAGCGCCGGCATCGCCTATGGTGGTCAGCAGAGGCAACAACTGATCGTCTTTAAAGCCGAAGGTAAGCAGCGTTTTGGACATCTGCGCCAGGTCATCGTATCCGAACGGCGTCGTGTTGGCCATGGTGCGCATTTCTTCCAGGTACCGCTCCGCTAAGCCTCTGTCCCCAAACAGGGTTGTAAAGGAAATGAGGGAAGTTTCTCGGCTTGCCGCCAAATCAATGCCTGCCTCCAAATCGGCCGCCTGCTGCGCAAGAGCATTTTCGACTAATTCCTGCCGAACCGCCTTTGCTGTTTCCTGAATATTCTGAAAGTATCCGGTGGCGGCGCTGATTCCTCCGGCTGCCAGCCCGACCGCCGCGCCAATGGCTGTACCGGCCGGCCCCGCTATGCTGCCCATAGCAGCGCCGGTGATAGCTCCCGAAAGGGTGGTTGAGATGGCGTTTCCAACGGTGCCGCCAAAGGCGGAGCTGATTCCCACATGGATGGCGTTGGTCAGGGAATCTCCAAGCATCTTCCCAAGCCCTGCTTTGCTCAGAGAGGACGCCAGGGTGTTTTCTACGGATCCACCTCCACCGCTTACTCGACTCTCCGCCCGACTGACCGCATCGGTGAGGGAGAGAATATCCTTCTCCGCTTGTTTGGCGTTCTGGCTGACCAACCGAAGATTCCGCTGGGCGTTTTCAAAATTGGCTTCAGCTATTTTCAGCGCCATCTCGTCGGCGGCGTCCCCGGTTTGGTTAAACTGCTTCCTGGCCTCCTGCAATTCCTTTTTGAGCTTGTCGGTTTCGATTTTCAGATCAATTTTGGTTTTATTGAGCTGGTCCAGCTTTCGGGTTAACCCCTCCAAGTCCTTGTTGAACGCAGTGTTGGCGTTGCGCATGGTGGTGATGGCTTGGGTAAAATTATCCCTGGCGGTTATTGCAATGCTGACGTCGCGGCCCAATACAGTTCACCTCACAAGTCGGATCGAGATTCCATAATCTTTTGGTATAAAATGCGGAGCAAGTCCTTTTCTCCCGCCGGCAACCGGTAATAATCCCCCGGCAGAACATGATGCTCATTCAAAAGCCAGAGCATCATGTCCAGCTCGGGGTCTTTTTCTAGTTTTTTTTAATCTCCTCCAGGGTCTGCACCCGGTAGCCGGACAGTTTCTCAATCTGCCGGGACAGGTCGGTAATTTCCCCCGGCAGCAGCAATTTCTTGATCAGCTCCGCCGGGGTGGCCGCGCCATATTTGGCGTTTAAATCCCGATTCTTGGGGTCGGGATCCTTAAGTCCAGCCAGGACGATGTGCAAGTCCAAATCTTCGCTGTCGCCGTGCATGCGGCGGATTTCCGCCACCCGGGAATAGGGAATTTCCTGGATGGTAAAGATAACGTCCTCTCCCGCCAACTGGGAGAGGCGCTTGTGCTTGTACTGCTTGGTCTGGGGCTGGGGAATGTCCATACGCAGCAGAATATCCACAACGTTCATACTTAAGCCTCCGTTCTGTCTAAGTATTCATAATCCCCAAAGGTAAAGGGACACTCTACCTTGCCGAATACGGCGGCTTCCCAGTCGGCGAGGTGAGGTCGTCAAAGCTGACGTTCTTGATCGCCACCCGCTCGGCGCCGTAGGCGTCCGGGTCGTCCAACTTGGAGATGATGGTAAAGCGTGGGTCCTTGCCCTGGCGGATATCGTTGCCGATCTTGTTGGCCATGCGGGAGTTGACTTTGTAAAGCCCAACCGAGCCTTTCCCGTTCATGCTTTTGACCTTGTAGTCGGTCCACATGACGCCGCACTGGGGAATTTCCTCTTTGTTGAGGGTGACCTTGGCCTGGAACTTATAGCATTCCGCCACCAGCTCCCCGTCCAGCCAAAGCTCTCCCCAGGTACCAGACATCACCCGTTTGGTGGAATCCATTGCCATGCTGCTCCCTCCTTAAATGTTGATGATAAGGTCGATGTCCTCAATGGCATCCAGAATCCGGATGCTGGCGGTGAGGAATACCTTGCTGCCGGTGTTGGCCTGCTTGATCTGCTGCTCCGTCATATTGGAGGTATCGGTTCCTTGCTGCTTGAGGTAGGTTTCCTGAGCGGCCAAGTCAATGCCAACGGTGGAGTAGCCCCGCTCCAGAATGCCCACCCGTTCCAATTCTTCCAGGTAACCTTTGATGGCCATAATCAGCAGGCATTTGTTGTCGTAGGAGTTGGCGTACTTGCCAATGTAGCTGTCCTGGGCCGTTTTGCGGATATCATTGAAAATCAAATCCATGGCCTCCACGATTTTGATTTTCTGATATTCCTTCCCCTTGCCCTGGGTGGTGGTGACCAGGGAGTTGACCGCCCGGGCCACTTTCACCTTTTCGCCGTCGTGGAACAAGACAAACTCTCCCGCATCGATGGCGTCATCCAGCTGGGATGTGGATAGGCGCTTGACGCTGGTGACCTCGGGAAGCGGAGCATAGGTGCAGGAGATGGTCATGGGGGTACCGGCTATCAGGCCGGCGATGCGGGCGCAGTAGCCGGCGGCGGTGTAGACGCTCTCGCCGACTCGGATATCCTCGGCGGTAAAGTTGATAACGCCCTCGTAGTCCGCAGCGGTGTTGGGAAGGACGGCCTTGACCATGTGGTTTTCCTGACGCTCGGACTTTACCCAGGATGCAATGGTCTGGGCTTCGGCGACATCCAAATCCGGAGGCCCCACAAGGTAGTCGAACTGCTGGGTAGCAAAGTGCTCCAGCGCGGTTTCGATGTCCTCCGCCTCGCCGATGACATAGAGAAGCACCTTGCGGGGCGGGTTGACATATCCCAAAAAGGCCTGGACAACATAGGCCCGGTTGACGGCGCCCAACTCTGCGGGGATTTCGGTGGTGTTGGTCAGGATATGGGCGCCCTGCTCTTTGGCATCCCGCAGAATAATGGCCACGGTACCTTTTTCGGACCGCTGGATCGCGGTCACTCCCTGGGTTTTAAAGACAATGTTGATGCTGGGTAATGGCATAGATATCACCCTTTCTTTAGTTCAATTTGGACGGACTCTGCCGGCGGTTCCGTCGGGGTTGTCTGCTTGCGCTCATCCAGGTAGTTAAGCTGCAAGTCAATGTAGGCCCGGTCATTATCCCGCCCGCCGGTGCTGGCCAAAATGCGCAACGCCCTATTTCCCACTTTGAGATAGCCGGGGCGAAACAACAGCATTGCGTCATATTGCAGCTGCGCCAGCTTCTCCGGACTGGTGCGGTTGTATTGGTCCAGCTCCTCAAAGAGGGTAACGAGCAGGTATTCCGTAACCTCAATCATCCCGCTGCTGGCATCCTCCCAGGCGGTGCGCACAGACTGAATGAGAGCGGACGGGCGCTTAAAGTCCTTCGGGACCTCGTTGAGGTAGATGCGCTTGAGCTGCTGCAAATGTTGAGCCAACAGGGCTTGCAAGCTCTCCATAATGTCATTGGTGCCGGTCATCCCGTCCCTCCAATCTTGGCGGCTAGCTGGTTGGCAAACTCCTCCGCCATCCGAATGGCCTGGGCTTCGGCTACCGGTGCAGCGGTATCGTAGAAATGGAACCCGCTGACAAAAGGCACTTTGATGCGGGAGCGGTAAGCCTTACCGCTTTTCGATTGCCGAATTTTATGCCCATACTCCAAATAGTTGGTAATCGCCCCGGGTCCGTTGGGGCCGATTTCCGCTCCTTCCTTGCTTCCTGCCGGGCGAATAGCAGCATAACCGCCGCCAGAGCCCACATGCTTGACTTGCCAGCGCCGAACTCTGCCCCGCGAATCGTTCAGGCTGGAGGATGCAATGGCCTTGTGTATCTCTTGCTCCAGCATATCGGCAAGGCGCTCGTGCAGCTCCCTGCGGGCCTCCGGGGCTTCGTCCAGAATTTCTTGGAGCGCTTTATCCAGTTTGTCCAAGCCTTTAATCTCCACCGATTGCATTACACATCCTCCACCTTGGTAATCTCATACTCGTTTTTGTGGTCGTCCAGCAGGTGGGCAACCTGTACCCGGAAACTGCCCCTGCCGGCAATGGCAACCAGGTCGTTGGTTTCCAGCTCCACCGGTTTGGGTGTGACCAGCACGTATGTGATGGTGGTTTGCGCCATGGGCTCCTGCTGGGTGTAACCGACATATTTCTCCGTCAGGCACGCAGGGAACTGCAACACTGCATCCGGTACCATCACAGAGCTTTTGTTGGGTCCCTCGGCTTCCTTTTCCCGGGTGACCATGCAGTCCACCGGCTGGATGTCGGCGGTGGTGATGGTCATCAAGACGGGGTCATCGGTGTTAATATCCGTGATAAAGTAATGGCGACCTTTATGGGAAAGGGCCGCCGCCAGACTAATTTCAGTTGTTTTCCGCAGGGTAAATAGCACCGTTTTGACACCGAGCCCCACTCGGGAAAACAGGTTGGTTTTATTTTGCTGCTCCATGTGGGCCCACATGGTTTTTTCCTCCACCCACTCCCACCGATTCTCCGCAGGATGGGCAAGGTGGAGCAACTGCACCTTTCGGTCAAACACCATCGGTTTTCGCCTCCTCGCCCCGGGTCAGTTGCAGGGAATTGATTAAGCCGGACAGATATTCCTGCAAAAAGACGGTGTTCTTGGAGGCGTCCCGCAGCGCATAGTAGCTAATCCATACCTGGGTGCGCACCGCCTCGTTAAAGGTCCCAACCTTTTCCCGCTTCGTCCAGTCAATGCCGGTTGCCCGGCAGATGCTCTCAATGGCGGAAGTGCGCAGAGCCTCCACCTCGGAATCGCGGTCGGAGTCCACACCCAGAAAGTCTCTAAGCTGTTCGGTTGTGACAATCTCTCCCGCCATACTGGCACCTCCTGTTATGCTTTGGTAACCGTGACGGTGTAAGTACGGGTGGCAGAGCCATTCTCAACAGTGATCACAACGGTATTTTCGCCTTCCTGCCAGGCAATGGCCGTTCCGTTGGTGTGCTCCTCGCCGTTGACGGTGATGGAAACGGTGGCGCCGGGATCGGCCGCCGTGGCGGTAAAGGTATTAGTGGCATTTTGAGTTGTGGCTGTGTAGTCCGTCACATCCGGGCTAAAACCGGGTGTGAGGGTTAGCGCCCCCGTCGCCAGCCCCGCGAGGGTCGCATTTAAGGGTTTGCCTTTTTTGCCAGGCGGAATGCGCTCTTAAGGCGGATCCTGTGGTCTCCCCAGGCGGTGAGGACAAAGTAGTATTCACCCTTTTTGACGTCCTTGTCCGCCTCGTAGATCACATCCTGGTCGTAATTCTGTTTGGCATAGCGGAAATCCCCCACCACGGGAATCACAGCCCGGTCATTGAAAATCACGGGAATGCCGATGATATCCTCGGGCTTTTTGCCAAACAGAGCCTCGGAGCCGTTGGCCAGGTTCCGCAGTTCAGCGGCCCAGTCGGCGCGGCGCATCACCACCACCGCATTTTCGGAGAAAGCGTCGGGCAGGTCAGCCCATGCCGCGATGATGGCATCCAGCAGAGTCGCGCCGGTGATTTCTTTGATGGCGTTCTTAGCGGAATAGAAGCTCATGTGGGCGTGTTCTTCGCTGGGGTTGGTGTCAAACGCCCGCATCTTTTCCTTGACGGCAAGGGCCGAGCGGAGTCCGGATTCCACCGTGCTTGCCAGGTTGTAAGGAGAGCCGTGGAGCACCGTGTCCTTGATGGTGACACACACCTTGGTCTTAAACCGCCCGTAGGAAATCAGGTTGCCCTCGGCCCTGATTTCTCTGGCGGTATCCGCGTCGGTGATGTCCTCCAGGTCCTCGTCCTCGATGTCAAACTCCAGTTTTGCTTCCTCCAGGCCGGAAATGTTGGTTACCGGTTCCACCTTGCGCAGGCTGTTGGTCTCAAAGGGCTCGGTCAGCAGCTCGGTGGCAAGGTTGGTGGGGAGCAGGTTTTCGCCGCCACCCAGATCGGCGCTGCCGGCGGGGATGGCGCCCAAGCCCGCATAGGCCTTGCGCACATCGGCCAGGTTCCCCAGGATGGCGGCCTTGTAAAACTCGCCTTTCACCTTTTCCCGAGCCTTCTTGGGGTCGTCGGGCAGGTCGTTCTGGGCCTTTTCTTTGCGCAGCCTGGCCTCGGCTTCCTCATCCATGGCTTTGATTTGGGCGTTGATGCCTTCCAAACGCTCCTTGATGTCCTCCACCAGGGCCTTTTGCTTCTGCCGCTCTTCCATGGTGCTGCCGGCATCGGCATACATTTTGTCCAGCGTTTCGGTGGCCTTTTGCAGCTCCTGGGCTACGCCGGAGCGCAGAGATTCCAATTTGTACCTGTTCATTCTCACTACTCCTTTTCTGTTAGTTTTAAAGATAGGGTTGTGCGAGAGCTTTTGCGCTCCTTATCAGCTCCCCGATATCATCGGGGGGATCGCTTGGTGGATTGGTTTGCTGTGTTGCAGTGGACTGCCTTTGCGGTGTTTCGCCCAGCACCGCCTCCCGCAGGCTTTTGATGGCGTCCATGATTTCATAGAACTCGGAGGAATGGCTTTCTTTACCATCTTTCTGGGATTTGGAGACCCCCGCCGCCGGCTGCACCGGAATGGCGCAGAAACTGACTTCGTAGGCGTCCCTGGCATCTTCCAGAATGACATAGCAGAGCTTGTTTTCGTATTTCTCGCCTCTGCGGTGGTTGCATTCCTGCGAGTAATAGGACTCTCCACAAATGGAACAGATGCTCTTATGTACCGAGCACCCCACGGACACCTCCTTGCGGATTCCCGCCTCAATGAGCCGGATCATTTCCGCTGTGGCCTCGGTGCGGGGCATGTAGCAGCGCAGCACCAGCTTGGCGTAAGGTTCCCCGTAGCTGGTGGTTTTCCCTTGCTCCTTGACCACCTGTGCGGCGTAGATGCGGGCACACTGATTTTCCGGCAGCGGATAATGGGGGTCGCTCAACACGGTTTTGCCCACATATAGCTCTGCCAGCTGGCTCAAAGTCTTGGTGGAAAACGCCTCCATGTCCCGGTCAATTTCGTTGTCGCAGGCGGTCACCTTAAAGGCAAACAGCTCCTCCGCCGTAAAGGCGCGGATGGTGTGCTGGTTGATCAGGCTCAACTCTTTCTGGTCCAAGGAAAGCCCGGATACTCCATAGGCTGCCTTGGTGCGGTTAAACCCCTCCGCCATCCTGTTCACTCCCTTCTGTTGTGGTGGATTCCTGGCATAACTGCCGAATGGGGACTAAATCTTTGCTAATAAAAAATTCCTGCCCCAATCCATTGGGCAGGGGAGGTAAATCCTCCAGCGCTCGGATTTCGTCCAAGCACATCCATCCCGATCGCAAGGCCTTTTGGTAGTACTCGCCGCGTGTTTTCGTGTCCGCCTTGGCAAAGCTGCCCGTATAGAAGTTGGTTCGGAGTCCCGCCTGCCGGTCTTGGATAGATAGGAGCTTTTTGTCAAACTCCTGGGAGTACATCCTGACGTTGGGCAAAAGCGTGTCCCGCAGATAGTTAAGGTCGCCCTGCTCCGCGCTGTTGTAGTTGCTGTTTTCCGGCAAGAAACGGTCCAGCGGGATGCTGAAAGCCCTGGCCACCCGGGCAATAGTGATCTTTTCCGCCTCAAACACCTTGGGGTCAATGGGGCTGTTGCCGGTGATGGGGGCAAACTCCTTGCCCTTGTCCATATACAGGACGCCGGACTTTTTAAAGGTCCGCAGCACCTCGTCATACTCCCGGATCTGCTCCATGCTGACATTGTTATTCGTCCACTTGATCACAAAGCGCGGCTGCAGCCCGTCTTTCATCTGGTTGATGGAAAACTCCTTGACCTGGCGGTCATAATCCAGGCTGTTTTTCAGCACCTCAATGGGGCTGATAGGAGTGATGCCGTCGGCGCTGATATGGCTGACGGCCACCACAAAGGAGTTGTGTAAAAATACTTCCTCCCCGGTGAGGTCGTCCCGCACACAGTAGTAGAGCTCACGGGTATCCCGGTCGATTCTGGGAGTCACATTGCCGGTTTTCATCAGCCACAGCGCTTTGATTTGGCCAGCGGTGTCAAACTCCTTGACGGCATAGGCCGCACCGGTGGCGTTGCGCAGCGTTTCCATCCAGCGGATAAACTCAAAGGTGGTAAAGTTAGGGCAGGGGCCATACTCGAAAAGAGCGGCTACGGGATGCTCGTCGGCATAGATTTTCCGCCCGTTTTGTCTTAAATCCAGCGGCAGAGAAGCTAACCCACCCGCTAACATGGAGATGGCGGCAAATATGGTTTCGTTGGTGGCAAGGGTGTGGTTTTCAAAACTGTACCAGGGCATGGCCATGCTCCCGCCGGGCAAAAGCACTTGGCGGCTGAATAGCCCTTTTAAGCGGGTGAGTAATCCCATATTGCACCTCCTTTCTTAGATTTCCGGAGCATACATAAATCCCTCCTCGTCAAACGTATGGCCCACAGCCCGGACAAAGGCGTTAATGATGGCGGCTGCCACGTCGATGCGCTGGCTGTCGTCCTTGTGCTTTTTGCTGAGCTTGATGTTCCCGTTGCTGTCGGATTCTTCAATGGCATTGGCGAAGCACCAGAGCATCAACGGAGAGCCGTCGTGGACGATCCTCCCCTGCAGGACATATTCGCGGAACACTTTGGTTGGTTCTGAAAGGGTCGGATATCCCTGGCGGATTTCGACGCAGGTATAGCCCTCTTTTTCCCGCTGCTGGGCGAAGTGGGTTGCCTGGTATGGGTCGTAACAAATCTCCCGGATGGTCCAGTCTTTGTCCATCTCCAGGTCGTGCATCCGGGAGGCGATATAGTCAAAGTCTGTGACCGCTCCCGGGGTAATGGTACACCAGTCATCCCTGGCATACTGGTCATACGGGATTCGATCGGTTTCCCGGTGCCGGCGAGCCCCTTCTTCCGGAATATAACCATGACCGCAGATGGCAAAGCGCCCATCCCGCAAGGGGATGACATAGCCATCGGCGGTCAAGTCAATTTTCTTGGATAGGTCCAACCCCAGGTATACTTCATGGCCATAGGTCAGCCGGTGAAATTCCTCCCGGCTGACAGCACAGGCGCGGAATTGCTCCATGCAGTTGGCCATGTACTTGTTCTCTGCCGTTTCCTGCCATATGTTGGCCCGCTTGGTCAGCCAGGAGCGGATTTTTGCATAATCGCCGCTGCCAAAAGCAAGGTCGTGCTCCGTTCGGATTTGCTCCCGCAGGGTGCGGCTGTACTCGGTATCCATCCGCAGAATGGGATTGGGTTTTGTCCAATTTCTCTCATCATGGGGATCATCCCCCGGGTCCATGGTGCGGATCATCACAAAATACCGGTCGTTTTTGATTTCACCTCGCAGGATTTTCTCACATTCCCGCTGCTCGATGCGGCATGGGTTGTTTTCCGCGTTCAGCCCTGCGGTGGAGATGATGGACATGAGGGATTGCCACCGCTTGCCGAAGCCGGAGAAAAGCGTATCTTTGATTTCGCTGGTGGGCCATTTGTGATACTCGTCGATGGAGATAAAGGTCTCGGCGCCGCTGTCCTTATTGTCGGTGTCCTTGGACAGTGGAAGCATCCACCCGCCTCGTGTTTTATGGGTGATGGTGTGCTTCTTTATCTCCAAGCGCTTTCGGATGTCTGGAGAAGCCAGGGCCATGGCCCTGGCATCACTCCACACACGCTTGGCCTGCTGCCGGTCTACGGCGGCGCAACTCACTTCCGGGGACATCTCATACCTTGCAAGCTCTGGGTGGCCGGGAGGGTAGATAGCATCCGCGCACATGGAGTAATTGCAATCGGCGCTGTTTTCGGTGGATTTGTAGTTGCCCCGCGCCCGCAAATGGAAGGCAATGACAAAGCGGCGGGCGCCGGTGTCCTTGTGGACCCACCCATACAGACACCCCCGGTCGAATATCTGCCAGGGCTCCATTTCAATGGGTTGGCCGGCGTAAGGGCCTCGGACATGTCGACAGATGCGATACCACTCAATGATTCGGTTGGCTCGGGTTTCATCAAAAACATACGGGAAGTCCGGATCCCCGACCCGCTTCAAGTCGTCCAAGTGACGCTTGCAGGCCAGTTTTTCCAGCTCCCCGCACATTTTTCCGTATTCGCCATACAGTACATCCAACGCATATTGGGTGGTAGGATGTACGATGCTCATCCGCTCGCCTCATCTCCAAACATCCCGCTATAGGGATCTTCTTTTTTCTCCTCCTTGGGAACCACCAGCTTGCAGCGGCTGGAAATGGTAAGCCCCAGGTCCGATGCGGCCGCCCGACACTGTTTTAAGGCCTTATCCCTTAATCCCTCGTATTTTTCGATTAACACGACCAGCCCGGCAGCCTTCTCCCAGTCCTTTGCTTCCCGCAGAAGTTGGCTGACCATTTTATCGTAGGCCAGGTACTTCTCCTCCGACATGATGTATCTGGCCAGAGCATCACAGTCAAGGTTGGTCATGATGCCGATCTCCTTGAGGGTACCGGCAATCCTCTGAAACTTGCTTTTTTGCGCCTTGGTTTTTAAGTATTTTGGCGGGCAAATGTCATCATTCGGAGCAACAATTTCCTCGGCCCTGCGCCGCTCGATTTCTGCCTTGGTAAGGTTCTTTTTTCCTTTATGTATCACAAGATCAATGGGTTGCCGCGGTCCGGCCATATCATCACCTCCTCGGTATCTAAATCGAAAATCGCCGTGGGGAATTTTTCACACGTCCTAAGGCCGCACGGTTTTGAAATTTCCCACCCCCGATTTTCCAAGGGAGGGGGGTACCCTGACGGTGCCCCGCAAGGCGGCCCCTACCTTCTCCGGGCATTGCCAAAGCCGCCATCTTCCGAGGCTGTTTTGATGTTGTGGCATCGCAAGCACAGGCCTTGCCAGTTGGATTGGTCCCAGAACAGTCGCGGGTCTCCTTTGTGGGGCTTGATGTGGTCCACCAGTACCGCCGGAGTCCACTTGTTGTGGCGCAGGCATTCCGCACACCAGGGATGCTCGCACAGATATGCCTTGCTGGCTTTGCTCCACTGATAAGTGTAGCCTCGTTGATGGGCTGATGGTCTGTCCTCTTTCCGGCGCTGGTGCTTTTCGCAATAGCGCTCGCGGGTCAGCTCCCGGCAGCCCGGGTAGTTGCAAGGGTGAAGTGGTTTTAGGGCCATGGCGTTACCTCATGGACATCCATATATTCCCTTTCCCACTTTTGTATGTTATAATTTTGGCGGGAGGGTCAGATAATGAATGAAATCAAAGAAAATATAAAGAAAAAGACTTTTAGTGAAAAACAATTTCATGTAAAATCTTTTCTTTATGGGATCTTAGCTACACTCTTTGGGATATTTGCGCTTACATTATTGGGGTTTAAATTTGTGTATGCGCCTTGTTTGGAAAACAATTGGGATGCTATTGGCTCTGCCGGTACTTGGGCAACTGGAATAGCGTCAGCACTTATTACTACCTATATTTTTATTAGACAGAATAATTTTGAAGCCAGAATCACAGAACGTGAAGAACGCATAGCATTATTTGATAAACGCTATCTAATATATACCCAGGCAGAGAATATGCTTACTACGGTGGATAGCCTCAATTCTACCTGCAGTGATCCTTTTTCCGAATTCGCCAAGCAAGCCTTGGATGTTCAAGATAATCTAGAAACTGAACCACAGACTGCCGATTTTTTGATGTGGATTAAGTATAATAATAAACTTGAAGATAAAATATCAATAATAAAACAATCACAATTTTGTTTTTCAGAAGAATCTATATACCAAACATTGCTAGATTTTGCTGAAACATATCGAAATCTTGTTGAAGAAATATTATTAAGATCGCTACCGGGCAAAGCGAATAAAAATAGTAAAGCCTTGCAGTTAGAGTGTGAACTTAAAAATAAGACTAGCGATGTGAATGTTGTGCTAGATCAAATGCGTAACCACCTAAAGCTTGAACTGCCTCCATCAAAGCGCAAACAATAACGTCACATCACAAGGACCCGCTACCAGTAATCAGTAGCGGGTCCTTTGTGATCATCCACCACTTACACTATATCACTTTTTTGTGTGCAATAGTGTGCAAACCTTTATCATCCCTTTGACGCAAAATTGCGGCCACCTCCGCAAGTGCAGCTTTATGGATATAGTGAACGTTGCGCCAGCTATAATGCGACCGATAGGCGATGGTTTCCCAAGTTTCCCCCAGCAGGTACCGCATCCGCAAAATAGTCTTTTGAGATGGGTCTTGGAGTTGATCGATTGTCGCTCTGATCTCCTCCTTGACTTGTATCAGTCTGTCCACATCCTCTAATACCGTCTTTTCCAGCTCAACAAGCTTGATTGCCGCATTTTCAACCCTGCTTCCTTCTTCTCCTCCAAGAATTTTTCCGAAGGAAAAGGATGTGGTGATTTTTTCGGCTTGAGAGCGTATCCGTTCCGCTTCTTGCAGCTTTGCATTAATTTCTGCTTCTATATTTTTAGCTTGAGAAAGATATTCCTTTGCAGTAATAGCTTTATCCCCCTTCCCCGCTATCGGTTGTATAGACTATCCCGCATATCCACACTTGGTAGGGTTATTGTGGCATGGATTATCGCAGGGATTCTGGCAGTATCGACAGCAGCGCATTTGCCCATTGCGCCGGCAGTGGAAATACGTACATCTTCCGCTATCTGCTGTATTTGCCAGGTACTTTGCAGAGATTCTTTTGGATGGCGTCCAATTCCAAAGCCCCAGCATTCCTCTGGCTGGATCCGGGCAGTCAAATGCCAAAGGGTTTTCTACAATCCACCCGAAGCGGCCGGGACTCCAGTCTCCAAAGGCCCGCTCCTGTGGCGTGTCGTACTCTGTTCCGTATAGCTTTTCGATTGGTACGCAGGCGGTCAAGTTTACGGTACCCACTACGGCGCCACAAGTCAGGTGATAATTATCATCTATCCAACCTGGGCGATCCGCTATATATGACTGCATGGCTTCCCAGGCTTCAGGAAATTGATTTTGAATATCTGTCCCAGGGACGGCTTTGGTGGCGTGGATGGCCAACAAGCCCCGGTGACGGGTTTGGCGGGGACGAGTTTCTACTCGCTTGAGCCCCAAAACCAACAACTGCGCATAAGGCTGCTTTACTGACAAAGCTTTGACTTCAATCATCTCTTCATTCTCCCTGCGGTAGCATGTTGCTTCTCCCGCTCTGCCTTCTCCGTAGGACGGTGAGCGCTGTGATAACGCTGCTGATATGTAAATTACCAGGTCCTTTTTCTCCTGCTAGGAAATCCTCAAATTCTACTATAGCTTTTTCGATATCTGTCACGGTCCCGGCAGCTCCTTCCTCCGTCTTTCCTGCATAGTGGCCCCCCAGCTCCTCCACCATGGCGTCAACCTCGCACCACTCACAGTTCCCGGGCCCGGGACATGCTGTGCAGATGCAAACACCCTCCTCTTCCATGAGAGACATCGCAAGGTCGCGGACATCTGGCTCACCTCTAGGCGGTAGTTGCAGGCGTTTGGCAATCTCATCCATAATGCGCAGGCGCTGGAACACGTTAAACATGGAGGCATTGTCAATGTGCTGCTCGCCCGGATTCTCGCTATCTTCGATCAGGTCACCTATCAATATGGTCCTGCCGGCGGGATTGCTTTCCCAGGTGGACCCGGGCTTGTCCTTTGTGCCAAACCGAAAAATGCCCCTGTCAATTACCAACGGTGTCATGTCGTCATCTCCCTTTGATCAGTATTAAGGGTATCCATGGATAACACGTTTCCCAAAACTTGAGTTTGATTATAAATTCCTTGGTTTCCGCGCCCTTGACATCCTCCACCCAAATGTGGCCGTTCGCATCGCAAACAATAAAGTCTGGCCGGTAGCGGACACCTCCCATCAATACGAAACTGGGCTGGAGTCCAAAGCCTTTGATTTCTCCTTGCTGTTGCAAAAGCATGAGCTCCCGATAGCGGTTTGCTTCCGCCTTGCTGTCAAATTGAATACCGTCAACCTCTGTTTTTTTATTTCGGTATTTGCTATGTCGCCCGCTACCGTTTATCATGGCTCGATATTGGGCCGCCGTCATGCGTTCTGGCCATTTTGTCTGCAACTTGGATCGCCTCCTTGCTGATGAAGTTATCGCAGTTGATACCGTCCCACACAACCAGCCAGTTTTCATCCTTGCAGCGCAGCATGTTAGCGCAGTGGAGGCACTGGCGGGCAAGATTCCTGGCTTGATTCGGAGTCATATTTTTCACCTCTCCATTACTTGCATTGTCCTTTGAATGCAGGTATAGTAATAAGAGTTGTGTTTCTAAACTGTACTGATGACATTTGGAGGTATGACAGAAGTATGACAGTGGAACCATTGATTTCGACCGAAGAAGTTGCCAGTATTATGACTAAAGGAATTTTGACCGGAATTTGGTTATGCATCAAGCATGGTTGGCCATGGCTCCTAGGCATCATCGCACTTGCTATCTTTACTAAGTGGTTGGAAGCAAAGACAAAGAAGAAAAAACGCAAGCGCTATCAATCTAAGAAGAAATAAGTATCCGTTTACATACAACATCTCCCCAGCCTGCCGTAGCTGATTAAGTTTGAAATAGCGTCTATTCTATACAATAAGACGATGGCACCAGCGACAGCGGCCGCCGGCTGTTTCGATGCTGCTGCAGGATGGGCAGCGGATAGGAATGGGCTCCGGGATAGACTGATGCAGCTCGCGAATCGCCCGGGCAATCTGCGTTAGCTTGTCCCTCACCGGCTGCTGATGGTTTGGGGAAATAAAGGCTAGAAGGAGCATTTCAACAGAGGCAACCGCGGTCTGGATGGTGGCGCCCTGGCGGATATAATCCGCTACCGTCTCTGTCAGATCGTTCATCTGCGGGTATAACCTGCACAGCTTACTGTATGCCATGAGGGTGCTCTTGCGCTTCCGCCTATCCGTCACCGGGCAGGCCCCCTTTTTGGTACATCCGGCAATACAGGTAATAGCCGTCTATGACCTCGCTGTACCGGATCTCGCAAGGGTAATTTTCGGGGTACAGGTAACCTGGAAACTCTTTCTCAAGCTCCGCCTTGATGGTAGCGGGTTCTTTCAGCAGCTTTGCCACTCGCCGCCTGCTAAAGCGGCTATAGCTTTCGGTAGGCTTACGGCTGTACTCTTTGAGTCCCAGACTCTGGCCCCAACGCCGCAGGCCCGGGCGCTCGGTCTCATGCAGTGATTCAAACTGCTTGGTGAAATACTTGCTGATTCCGGTAAAGCCGCCCTCCCGTTTCCATTGCAGCTTTTTGGTGTTGGCGTAGTCGCCACCGGTCCATTGATGCTCTATCCAATCCCGCTCGGATACCGGCTCTGCTTTCGGATCCTTGCAGCGGTTCCGATGGACGTATTTCACAAGACCGTCCTTTTTCTTTACTGCCAGATATACATTGGCCCCGGCTTCGTGATTCATCAGGATGTGTGCATGGTATCTGGTAGTGCCGCTCTTCTTGGTGACTGACTCGATGACGTATATGTAACGAATGCTCTTTTCACCGGCCTGCTGGGCGGAGTACCGCAGGCGGTCCAGGAATTTGCCGACCTCTTTTTTGGCATCATCCAAAGACTTCGGTTGCTTGTCGTCACTCCAACCACCGGTGAAGAAGATATCCCCCACCTTGAAGTTGGTATGTACCAGCCGCACCAATTTCCGGGCAGCGTTCTTGTCGTTCTGCTTTTTCTGCGCCGCCCCGGTTCGCTGCTCCTTGAGAGCACGGCTGTAGTCTCTGCGGTTCAAAAAGCTGGGGTAAATCTCCACCTCCAACATCCGCCCTGCTTTGGCAACCTTGGTCTTGTATGCACAGTCAAAGATTCTCTGGCGGATTTCCCACTGGCGGATCTTTTCCTGTTGCTCTCGGATCAGCTCCTCCAGGGTTAGCTGGTAATAGTCCTCCCGGTAGACAAACATGGGGATGTAGTATCCATACTTGCGAGTTCGGGGAGCTGGTGTTTTCATAGCAGCATCGGCTCCTTCCGTCAGAAGATATTACCCAATACAAGCCCGGAATGGCGCTACATGCGCCTTTCCCGCTTGCGTTCTGCCGCCGAATCTGCTATACTTTAGGTACAGTTCCGGCGACAGTCGGATGAGATTGATGAGGCGCTTTGCTTACCTTGGCCGGGGGCAAAGCGCCTTATTCTTGCATACTTCATCATTGTTCTTGTTCATGCCCTATATATGTGGTAAAATTTGGCCGGAGGGAGTTTTATGCGGAATGAATATTGGGCTATGTACAATCAAATGAAGTTTAATGAGTTCTATTATTCACACTACTTAACTGAATCTATACTAATCAACAGGTTTATAAGTGTTGTTACGTGCATAGTTTCAGCAGCTAGTATCGCATCATGGGCGATATGGGATGTATTAGGCGTATTCTGGGCAATACTTGTTGGTATTTCGCAAGCAATTACTACCATTCACCATTTGCTCCCATTTTCTGATAGAATAACTTCTCTTACTTTTCTAACATCAGAATTGTCGCAGTTACTCACTGATATATCCCGAGACTGGAATAGGATAAATTACTCTGATTCCAAAATATCTGACGATGAAATTATCGAATTGATTTACAAACATGAACGTCAGTATGACGAACTCGTGGCAAAGTACATAGGTTTCACATCGCTTCCTGAAAAAAAACGTTTCGTCAAGAAGGCGGCAAAAGATCAAATTTCGTATTTTAAGCAGCGTTATAATGTTGATTACGAATTGATAAACAATGAGGTGACAATATGAATCTTTTATCTCAAAAACCTTCTCAGCCGTCGTCTCCACGCCCACAACCATCCACAAACCCTTATCCCGATTACTCTGAACGAAAAGCGCCTCCTTCTCCAGTTAGAATTTCTCCTCCCCCACCTCCTCCACCAAAGAAGTAGTATTTTGTAGAAGCTGCATTACGCAGCTGTATTTATTTGGAGGTAGTAAAGTTTTAACCGGGGTTATTACTTTTTTGTTATTTACTGTTCGTTCTCTAGAAAATAACATTGCACAAAAGTAACATGTACCAATATAGACGATGATAAGTATCTTAATCGAAGCCACGATTACCCTCCTTTGCTTTTCCCAAATAACGGTCGTATCCATGGGCCTCTAGATGGTCCCCGATGCGGCGGCGGCCAATGGCATCCACTCTGTCGATGAAAGCCGTCCAGGCTTCCACCATGTTTTCATAGGCTTGTCCATCTACCAGCGCACCGGTACCAACAGGCACAAACTCTACGCCCAGACAATTCACCTTATTCACCGCCCTTTTCCATGGGATAGTCCTGCAGGGATTCCAACAGGATAATCTTGCCGACTGTGATGTTGTCTGGCGGATCGGATACATCCAAGCCATACTTTTCGCGCAGAAATTCCCAGTTGACCTCATTAATCTGCATGAGCCCACGGTCCCGGGTACCGTTGCAGTTGATGTGGTCGGATACATCGGAAATATACCCACTCTCATGCTCCATAATGGCCAACGCGATCTCTACGGGAATACCGGACCGGATGCTTTCACGATATGTATGAGCCTGCAATTCTGGTTCCAACGGAACGGGCCATGGCTCTAAAGTAATGGCTTCTCGCAGCTTTGCCAGTTCGTCTGCCAGCCGCTCCACCTGGCGCTCTAAATAGATGGTCTCAGCCAGTTGGGCTTCAAGGTTTTGGCACTTGACTGCAAGCCGTTCATTTTCTGCCCGGGCCAATTCCAGCTGCTTCGCTGTAGAGTCCGGTTCGGTTACGAAAAAGATACGGCACAGGCAAATGATCACGAAGCCCGCTACAATTAGAAGGATGGATATAGCATTTCCTCTACCAAGACGGCATTGGCTTGTCCTCTTCATGGTTCTTCCTCCTCAATCTTCGCCTACTGCCTTCTCCAGAATCGGACGGCCAAACTTGCAGTAAAACACAAACCCATCCTTTGGAATCTTGACGCGGGAGCCGATGACGATGACCGGGAATCCCAACTTCTCTGGCTCTCGCTGCGCTTGCCACCGAATCAACCCGGGATCTGTTTCCAAATAAGGGCTTACGTCAGTAGCTAACAGCATGGTCTTCGGAAGTTTCTCAATATCTTCTAATGTCTTGGCAGTTTTACTCACACAAATCGCTCCTTTCTGTTCAAGTATTTGCCAGAGCGAAGGGCTTTCCTGGCAATCATTATGCGGAATCAAAACTTGTCCTCCTTGCCAGAAATTGGTATAATTTGGTTGTAGGAAAGGAGGTGATAGCAGTGCCTATAGAGGGAATTGTTGAATCCGCAAATCATGAAATGGATCGGAAGTTTGCCTTTTTGGTACCAGATTTGCCAAAAAATTTCAGATTGGATTACAATACAGCTGATTGGGTCTATGAAAAAATAGCGGAACAAATAAAGGAATTTGAGGATCAATTGGATAAAGAGCATGAAATTGCGATGATGCTTGCTGGATTTGGGCAACCAGTAATGATGCTTGTAGAGGATATAGGTTTTCAAAATCCAAATTTACTGTACTTCTACGGGACCGTCGATGGAAAAGAAACTCAGCTTATTCAGCACATGAGCCAGTTGAATTTTGTTTTGATGTCAGTGCCAAAACAGCCTGACAAGCCTGCTCGGCGCATTGGTTTTCAATTAAATGAAGATCGCGAAGAAGTAAAGTAACGACCTTTTCCGGAAGACTTTGAACTTGTTCTTCTAGAGCTTTCATTCTAATCTCGAGTGTCTTAATGTCTGATGAGTTAACAAATAGTGAACTGCCCCCTGCTGAAAAAATCCTTCCAACTTCCATTTGTTTATCTGTCATGTTTCTTGCGCCTCCTTATTTTCGTTTCCAAACACCTAACTTCGAGCAGCCTGAGGCTTACCCCTCGGGCTGTTCTTTTGCGCCCATCTTAGCTTGCAATTTATAGCCGATTGCAAGCAGTTCTTTTGAAATCTCATTCAATCGCTTTGCAGTTTCGAAAATTTCGTCAGTATTGGTAATAATCAGTTCCAGCTTTATTTGGCGTTCCATTCTTTTCAGCTCCTTTTTGTAGAATTAGGCTGTTTATCTTGCTTCACTGTTAAATCGTCCGACCCTGTTCTTCGAAGGTATGCAATCTTCATTTGAACCAGCCGTTTCTCACCCTCCCCCCAGCCCTGCTAAACCAAGGCTTTCGTTTTGTACTTTTTTGTGTTAGACTCACCATAAGGAGGTGGCCCCTATGGATTCCCCTGTTAGGCCTTTGATAGATTGGAGCGCTACTGCGGCATGGATAGCATTGTTGGTTGCTATTGTTTCTCCAATTGTTACTGCGATCATAAATAACCACCACCAAATAAAATTAAAGAAAATGGAACTATATGATCAGCGTAAAATTGAAGTCATTGTATCCTACCTGCAAGCAGCTACGGAGGCGAGCTATATGGATGGAGTCCCCGATAATTTTGCAAAATATAGCGCATTAGTTCTGGTATATGCCCCGAAAGAATTGCATCAAAAAATTATCCAGTTAAACAACGCCTTGAAAGGGCGTGGCTTTAATCCAGAAGTATCAGACTTGCTTTATGAAGTCGCTATTGCACTAACGCATGAAGCAAAGGTAGGCTAAGCCAAGAATAAATAGAACCCAAAAAACATATAATGCAGAACCTCTAAGCCAAAAACACCATAATGCAATACACACCATCCCAATTACTACCAAGGAGTAAAAATGAATCATTGCTGTTTCCCCCTTGCCCCGGCCCGCTACGCCGGGGCTTTTTTGTTACAGTGATCTTCCCTCTCCTGTGCATACTTTGCTTCGGCATCAAATAGGAGTTGCGTATCGATATCCAATGCCTTTGAGAGTTTAAGAATCATGGAAAGCGACATATCATGCTGCCGGTCATCTTTTTCAACTGCATTATAGTAACTAGCTGCAATTCCGGCTTTCTTGGCAATTTGTGCTTGAGTATAACCTTTTTCTTTTCGAATGTTGATTAAGTATTCTCTCAAAGTATCACCTCAATTCTCATTATGTGAATAGTATAATTTGCATAATGAGAATTGTCAAGGGGAAATCTAAATTAAATTTGCTTTTTGTGAATTTGGTTGTAAAATCACAGATAGTGAATTAGAATTGAAATGAAAGCAGGTGATTAACGTGTTGAGAATTAGAGAGGTTAGAGAGCGGTCCGGCAAAATGCAAAAAACTGTAGCTGCCGACTTAGGAATAGGGTTGAGTACATTTAGTCAATACGAAACTGGCAAAAGAGAACCTGACCATGCCACTTTGCTAAAAATCGCAAATTATTTTAATGTAACTACGGATTACCTGCTTGGTAATTCCGATGATCCCAACCCCGCAGAAAAAGAAAAGCCTGCGGCCAATGATGGCCACAGGCTATCTGTGGAGGAGCGCGTAGAACAAATATTAGCGGGTATTTCAGATGAGAATGGCGGAACCTTGATGCTTGACGGAAAGCCGGCTAGCCCAGAAGCGCTGGAAGCTTTGCGCCAGGCCATTCGCATGGGAGTAGAGTACGCCCGGAAAATCAACAGAGAAAAGAACGACAAGGAAAAGAAGTGACATTTGATTGACATCTATGAGTGTACCCGACAAGGTCAGATTCATCACACAAGAGTTTGAAACCCGTGACCCCTTTAAAATCTGCCGGGAATTGCAAATCAAGGTTTTCATGGTACCCCTTGTGGATCTGCGTGGTCTGTATCTGTGCGAAGAAGATGTGCATATGATTTTTGTCTCCAGCACATTGTCGGATCATGCAGCCAGCTTTGTATGTGGACACGAATTAGCGCACTATATCTATGATAAAGGCCTGAACAGGCCATTCCTCGATAAGTATACCTACCTCATTCCCAACAAGTTTGAAAAGAGGGCAGACATGTTTTCGGCCCATCTCCACTGGGGGGAGCCTCCTCTTTTTGAAGAAATAAGCTGGAATGATTGGGAAATTGCTGAATGCCTCAATGTCCCCGTGTGCAACGTCGACGCGCGACTCCTGGAATTGGGGATTAAGCACTAAAAACAAAAGCCGCCTTATCGGAGCATCCCGATAAAGCGGCAAAAAGAAAGGAACTGGATACGGTGATTTGTCAAAGCTGCCAGGCACAAATACCAGACAACAGTGCCTTTTGTAATCAATGCGGGGTTCGAATTGGCGCCAACGTTCCAACGACACGCAGAACCAAGACCCGCGGAAACGGAACCGGAACCGCCTATAAGCGCGGAAAAACCTGGACCGTTGAGGTTATGGTTGGGTATAAATGGTGCGAACAAAAGAAAAAGTACATTCCCGATCGGCTGACCAAAGGCGGATTCCGAACCAAAAAAGAAGCTCTGGACTATGTGCCTATCTTAACCGAAAGGTATAAAAAACAAAAAGCTGGGGAAGCAGAAAACAAAAGAGTTGGCAAAGGAGTCGTTACTTTAAAGACGTTATGGGATAATTACAGCACGAGCAGTATGCTCAAAATTTCTAAAAGCAAGCAAGGTCACTACATGGCCGCTTGGCGCAAATTAGTAAAAGCGAAAATAACGAATATCCCCATAGCGGATTTGACGATACAGGACCTGCAGAATGCTGTGGATCAACAGGCTTCCACATACTATCCCGCTAAAGACATGAAGCAGGTGTTATCGCATCTGTACACCCGGGCGCAAGCGCAGCAGGATGTCCTTTCCAATTTAGCGGAGTTTATCGAGTTGCCCGAATTGGAAGAGAGTGACCCCTTCCCCTTCAATGAAGACGATCTCAAAAAATTGTGGAGTGATTACGGCAAAGGCAACAAGATGACCGGTTACATCCTTTTGATGATCTACACCGGTATGATGCCAGGAGAGTTATTCAAAGCCACCAAGGACATGATCGACTGGGACAAGCAGCAAATTGTGGGTGCCGGTCTGAAAACCAAGAAGCGGAAACAGACTCCTATCGTCATCGCCGACTTTTTGATTCCAGTGCTCCGGGACTTATGCGAGTTCTCTCAGACCGATAAGTTGCTGGCCGTCCACCGGGATACCTTTTACGATGAATTTCACGAAATACTCTTCCGCTGTGGGATTGAAGACCGAACTCCCTACGCTTGCCGGCACACCACCGCAACCGCCATGGCATTGGGCAACATTGCCCCCACAGTGATTCAGAGTGTGATGCGCCACGCTAAGTTCTCGACGACGGAGCGCTATATCCACACGGATCGGGATACCGCAACCATGCTCAATGCGGTCAACCTCATGACGCCCCCAAAATCGTAAAATTTGTTGGGAATAGTGTTGGGAATAGCGTTGGGAATAGAAAAATTCGCGGCCCATTTTTACAAGTTTACAGGGGAAAATGAAAAACCGCTTAAACGTGATGTTTAAGCGGTTTTTGGCGGAGAAGGCGGGACTCGAACCCGCGCGCCGGTTGCCCGACCTACGCCCTTAGCAGG
>ENA-OWPA01000669-OWPA01000669.1-bioreactor-metagenome-genome-assembly--contig:-NODE-669-length-38623-cov-45.801899_pt1 | contig 38623 bp, 38 predicted proteins | sample MGYA00238139_ERZ651803 | MGnify/ENA primary metagenome ERZ651803 (study PRJEB26909, sample SAMN07631231) | bioreactor metagenome | isolation source: Switchgrass digestor | place: USA: Dartmouth... | reverse complement strand
ACGACAATCCTTGATGCTGCTAGAATGAATGATATAAATATTCCACATCTCTGCTACTTAAGGGGAATAAATGAAATAGGAGCTTGTAGAGTTTGTGTAGTGGAGATAAAGGGTATAAATAGGCTAGTTACCGCTTGCAACAATGTAGTTGAGGAAGGGATGGTAGTTTATACAAATAGCCCTAAGGTACGTGATGCAAGGCGAATAAATGTTGAATTAATATTATCCCAGCATGATGCTAGATGTGCAACTTGTATTAGAAGTGGGAACTGTAGCCTTCAATCAATAGCTAATGATTTAGGAATTATTGAAGTACCTTATAAGGAAGACCTGCCTCATGCCAAATGGACAGAGGGATTTCCACTGGTCAGAAATTACGAAAAGTGTATTAAATGTATGAGATGTGTACAGGTATGTGATAAAATACAGGATATGAATATATGGGATGTAGCGAATACAGGTTCAAGAACCAGAGTTGATGTTTCCAGAAATAGAAGAATAGAAGAATCAGATTGTGCCCTTTGTGGTCAGTGTATAACCCATTGCCCTGTAGGAGCTTTAAGAGAAAGGGATGATTTGGATAAGGTATTTGATGCCCTAGCAGATGAAAGTAAAATCACTATAGTGCAAATAGCACCTGCTGTAAGGGCTGCATGGGGAGAAAGTCTAGGGATTTCAAGAGAGTTTGCAACAGTTAATAGACTGGTAGCAGCTTTAAGAAAAGTTGGATTTGATTATATATTTGATACAAACTTTTCAGCAGATTTGACTATAATGGAAGAAGGAACAGAATTTTTAGAGAGATTTAAAGATAAGAAAAACTCAAAGCTTCCAATGTTCACTTCTTGTTGCCCTGGCTGGGTACGATTTGTAAAAACTCAGTATCCTGATATGGTAGACAATTTATCAACAGCAAAATCACCACAACAGATGTTTGGTGCAATAGCTAAAAGCTATTATGCACAGTTACTTGGCGTTGATCCATCAAGAATTTTCTCCATTTCCATAATGCCATGTACTGCCAAGAAGTATGAAGCAGGAGTTTCTGTAATGAGGGATGCAGGAGCAGGCCAGGATGTGGATGTTGTATTGACTACTAGGGAAGTTGATAGGCTTATAAGGGCAGAGCATATAAATCCACATACATTGGAAGAAGAGGAATTTGATATGCCTTTGGGAATTAGCTCTGGTGCAGGAGTAATATTTGGAGCTACAGGTGGTGTAATGGAAGCTGCCTTAAGAAGTGCCTACTATTTGGTAACAGGCGAGAATCCAGACCCTGATGCTTTTAAGGATGTTAGAGGAAAAGAAGGTTGGAGAGAAGCAAGCTTTAACTTAAATGGAGCAAAGGTTAGAGTAGCTGTAGCAAGTGGATTAGGAAATGCAAGAAGGCTAATAGAAGCAATAAGAAATGGAACAGTGGAATATGATTTTGTAGAGATAATGGCTTGCCCTGGAGGATGTGCTGGTGGTGGCGGACAGCCAATTAATGAAGGAAAGGAATTAGCATATGAAAGAGCAGAAGTCCTATATGGTTTGGATAGAATAAATAATTTAAGGTTCTCTCATGAAAATCCATCTGTAATTAAATGCTATGAAGAGTTTTTAGGAAAGCCTTTGTCACATAAATCCCATGAACTTCTTCATACAGATCAAAAATCTTGGGAATTGTGGTAAAATAATAATAAAAAGCCTCTAAACATGATTATCATGTTTAGAGGCTATTAACAGAGGAGGAGAAGACATAATATGAAAAAAATGTTTATTGTATTTTTAGCTTTAGTCCTTGTATTATCTGTAGGTTGTACAAGCAAGGAAAACAAGAAGATATCAGATGAAAGCAATATTGAAGAGCAAGGGGAATTAGGGGAAAACAGTATTGAGGAAAATAAGATTGTGAAATTTTACTTTCCAGGAGGAGTTCCTGCTTTAACTGTCGCTAAGTTCATGAAAGAAAATCCAGTTATAGATGAAAATATAACTATAGAGTACGAACTACAATCTACTCCTGATTTGCTAGCTTCTACTGTATTGAAAGGAGAAGCTGATATAGCTATAGTTCCTTCAAATCTGGCAGCACAGCTATATAATAAAGATATTCCATATAAGTTAGCAGGCACTTCAGTATGGGGTACTCTATATTTAATGGGTACAGAGGAAATTGATAGTATTGATGACCTAAAGGGTAGAGAAATAACTTCTTTTGGTAAAAATCTTACACCAGATTTGGTATTTAAATATGTTCTATCTGAAAATGGAATAGATTTAGACAATGACATAACTGTGAACTATCTAAGTGCTGCTACAGAAGTAGGACCTCAATTTATAAGTGGCAAAGCCAATATAGCAGTATCATCAGAACCCCAAACTACAAATATTTTAATGAAGAAGGAAGATGCCAAAATTCTATTGGATTTTAACGAGGAATGGAGTAAAATTACTGGCAATAAAAGTGGCTATCCTCAAGCTAGCTTAATTATAAGTAATGACTTAATTGAGAATAATCGAGAATTTGTAGAAAACTTCCTAGAGGTTTATGAAGATAACTTAAAATGGATAAAGGATAATCCAGAATTAGCAGGGCAGTATATGGAAGAATTGGATTTAGGAATGACTAAAAATGTTGTAGTAAATGGAATTGACCGCATGAACGTATATCCATTTAGAATTGAAGATAGTATGGATTCCTATGAAAAATATTATGAAGTTTTATTTAATTTTGCACCTGATGTAATAGGAGGAAAGCTTCCAGATGAAGAATTATATTTTGAAAGATAAGGAATTTTCCTTACTTTCAAAACTAATACTAATAGGTCTATGGGCTTTGTTGTCCAGCCTAATTGACAAGGAAGTTATTCTTCCATCTATAAAAAGTACAATTTTGAGTTTAATAGATATAGTTAAAGATCCAAGTTTCTCTGGGATTATTTTACACTCCTTAATTAGGAGTGTAATTGGATTTATAATTTCCATTTTATTAGCCATGTTGTTAGGGATTATATCTTCTTATTCCAGATTTATATATAGCCTAATGTTGCCAATACTAAACTTTTTAAGTTCAATCCCAACAATGGCTATAATTATATTGGCGCTAATTTGGTTGGACAATGAATTTGTACCTATGTTTGTAGGATTTATAATGGTATTTCCAATACTATATGAAACAGTTCTAAAAGGTATATTGAATGTAGATAAAAATATAATGGAAATGGCTAAATTATACAAAGTTGAAAGATTTACTATAATAAGAGACATATATATGCCCAGCATATTTATAAACCTGAGTTCAGTTATGACTTCTGCAGTTAATATTAATTTAAAGATGGTCATAGCAGGGGAAGTTTTGAGTCAGCCAAAGCTTGCTATAGGCAGTAATCTTCAAATGGAAAAAATGTACTTGAATACATCCGGAGTATTTGCCTGGATAATTATTATACTTGGGATTTCCAAAATACTAGGATATATTGTTGAATTAATTGGGAAAATTGCTAAAGAGGACAGATGGAAGTGATACATTGAAATATTCAGTTAAAAATATAGTCAAGAGCTATGATTCATTAAGGGTATTGGATAATGTAAGTATTGATTTTACTGAGAATAAAACTACATGTATACTGGGACCCTCAGGGTGTGGCAAGACCACCCTTTTAAACATAATAGCAGGCATAATTGAAAAAGACTCTGGTGAAGTGCTGGGTATTCAAAATGAGGACATAAGCTTTGTATTTCAGGAGGATAGACTTATAGAATGGAAGAATATAAGGGATAATATGGCTTTTGTATTGAAAAAAAAGATGAGTAAAAGTGAAATAGAAAGCACAGTAGATAAATTTTTAAAGCTGGTGAACCTTAAGGAATACAAGTATTACTATCCAAAGAGCTTAAGTGGAGGTATGAGGCAGAGAATAAGCATATTAAGAGCTTTTGCCTATCCTTCAAAGATTCTCATAATGGATGAGCCCTTTAAGTCATTGGATATAAATAATAAAAGAATAGTAATGGAATTCTTCAAAGAGCTGAAAGCCCTGGAAAACAGGACATGTATTGTAGTTACTCATGACATTGATGAGGCTTTAGATTTAGGTGATAGAATTATTTTACTGTCTGAAAAGCCTTCAAAGGTGAAAAGGGTAATCAAAAATATTTATATGGAAACTAAAGATGAAGAAGACAAAAAGGATTTAAAATTGCAAATAGAATCTGAACTAATAAATGATTGATAAGATAAGGGGACGGTTCTCTTTTCTATGCTAATATGTCTCTGCTTTGTAAATAATATAATAAGAAAAAAGAATTTTCCTCTGTCTTATATTGCCTATTAAAAATCTTTGTATAGCAAGGAACAGAGATTAACAAAAAAGGTATATATAAAGAAAAGGCTCGACTATGGAGAATTTGCTTGAAATATCCGGCGAAGCAAAACCATAGGATTTGCAACTCATCGCGTAAGCGAATTCGTAAATCGGTTTTACGAGCCGTGATATTTCTCAAATTCGGAATCGGAGAACCGTTCTTTATTATATGCCTTTTTTAGTTCTATCACTGACCTTATGAAATTACTTTAGTAAGGCATATTAGACATATTAGCAAAGAACGAGCATTCCACTCCAATATTTGTGAAGTATGCAAATCTTTCCGAAGTCAGCTTTTTTCTTTTGCTAATATGTCTTGCTTATAATAATTGTTAACTGTTAATTGTTTAGTATTTCCTTTGATTTTTCTTCTATAAACTGATTTGTATATAGCCTATAGTAATATCCTTTTTTTCTTAATAGGCTTCTGTGATTGCCTTCCTCAACTATCCTTCCATCCTTAATGACTAAAATTCTATCAGCATTTTTTATTGTAGACAGCCTATGGGCAATTATGAAGCTGGTTCTTCCATCAAGGACCTTTTCAATTGCATTTTGAATTATCTTTTCTGTTTCTGTATCAATAGAAGAGGTAGCTTCATCTAAGACAAAGAGCCTAGGTTTTCTAACTATAGCTCTAGCAAAGGATATAAGCTGCTTTTCTCCAGTAGACAATAGATTTCCTCCCTGTGCAACTAAAGTATCATATCCTTTCTCCATCTTCATTATAAAGTCATGTGCATTTACCAGCTTACTTGCTTCTATTATATCCTCATCTGTAGCATTTAGATTACCATATCTTATATTATCCTTAATAGTTCCACTGAACAGATGAGGGGTTTGTAAAACATATCCCAGATTTTCATGTATCCAATTTTGAGGCAATTCTTTATAGTTTATGCCATCTATAAGTATTTCTCCTTCTGTTGGTTCATAGAATCTGCATAATAGATTTACTATGGTACTCTTTCCAGAGCCAGTTTCTCCTACTAAGGCTATGGTTTCGCCGGCTTTTACCTTTAAGTTGAAGTTTTCGAGGACTTTTTCTCCATTTTTATAAGCAAATGATACATTTCTGAATTCAACATCGCCTTTAATATCTGGCCAAAATTCCTTTTTAGGATTTAATAAGTCGCCATATTTGTTGACTACATCTTCCCTATCAATAATATCAGGTACTTCATTAACTAAAGAGAAAACCCTTTCTGCAGAAGCCTGAGCTGATTGAACTTCTGTTAGTACAACAGCCATTGACCTTATGGGATCAAAGAACTGCATTGAATAGGATATAAAGGCTGCCAATGTTCCATAGGAAATTGCAAGGTTTGTTACTTCAATTCCTCCAAAATTTAAGGCTAGAGCAGTTCCAATGCTCCCTAGCATTATTACTATTGGTATATATAATGACGAAATAACAGTAGTCCTTATGGAAGATACCTTCATATTTTCAGTGAGAATGCTGAACTCTTCAAGGTTTAGATTTTCCCTTGTTAAGGTTTTAGTAGTTTTTGCTCCTTGAATATCCTCATTAAAAGATGCTGTAATTTGAGAGTTTATCTTTCTTACTTCCCTTTGAGATTTAAGAATTTTTCTTTGAAAATAGAAACTTACAATGGCTAAGGGAGGTACGACAGAAAGAGTAATTAATGCTAGTTTAACGTTTAGCCTAAACATTGAAAATACAATGGCAATCATCAGTGTTATACCCCAAGAAAAGTCTACAATTCCCCAGGATATGGTTTCGCTTATTCTACCTATATCAGAAGTAAGTCTTGCCATTAGCCATCCTACTGCTTTTTCATCATAGTATGAAAGAGGCAGGATTTGAAGCTTTTCAAATCCTTTCTTTCTTATATCGTAAGACATATAGCTTTCTATTTTACCAGCAAGTGCAATGAATATAAGTGCATTTACAGCTTGAAATCCAAAGACTACAAAAAAAGTCAGTGCAAATTTATTTAGCCCTTCTATTGTACCTTTTTCTATGAAATTATCTATTGCATATTTTGTAAACAATGGAAATATAGAATCTATATATCCTATAATAACATTTATTACAAGCAAAAGTATAAACCGTTTTTTCTGGGATTTTATAAGCTTAAAAAAATCTTTCCACAAATTAAAATTAATTTTAGTACTATCAAAACTGTTATCCACTATTGTCACCTCCATTAAGCTTCTGTAACTAAATCATCATCTATGTCATCAATAGTATTTTGAATTTCATATATTCTCTTGTAAAGGCCTTCTTCCTTTATTAGCTTTTCATGGGTTCCTATCTGAACTATTTCTCCTTTTTCCAGTACTATAATTTTGTCAGCTTCAGATACTGTAGATATCCTATGGGATATGATAATAGTAGTTGCTTTATTTTTCCTTTCCTTTAAAGCTTTTCTTATGGATATATCAGTTTCAGTGTCTACAGCAGAAAGGGAGTCATCAAATACAACAATAGGACTTTCTGTAATTATAGTTCTAGCTATAGCCATCCTTTGCTTTTGCCCACCTGAAAGGGAAACTCCTCTTTCTCCAACTAGCGTATCATAACCCTTTTCAAAAGACTGAATGTCTTTATGGATGTCAGCAATTTTTGCAGATTCATAAACTCGTTCATCTGCAATAGATGGATCTGCTAGCTTTATGTTATCTCTAATGGTTTTAGCAAATAAGTATGGTTCTTGAAGTATAATGCCTACGTTTTTCCTGATCCAAAGTCTATCTATATCCTTTAATTCCATTCCGTCAATTTTTATGGAACCATTATTATAATCATAGAGCCTAGCTAAAAGATGAATAAGGGAGCTTTTGCCAGAACCTGTTGGGCCAATTATGGCAATAGTTTCACCAGCTTTAACAGAGAAAGTTATATTTTTTAATACTGGTCTTCCATTTTTATAGCTAAAGTAAACATTTTTAAATTCTATATTGCCTTTAATCTTTGGGTTCTGATGGTTTTCCTCTAGTATTTCTATAGGTTCGTTGAAAATTTCATTAATTCGCTTTACACTTATTACTGCTTTTCCCATATCAGTTAAAACTCTTCCCAGCTGTCTTGTTGGCCAAACAAGCATGTTTATATATGAAGTAAAAGCGATGAAAGTTCCCAGGGATATTTCTCCTCTTACAGCTAAAAAGCTTCCATATACTAATACTGTACCTATTTGCAAATAGCAGATGAAATCGGAGAATCCCCAATATATAGCCAATAGCTTCATTAAATCATAGCTTTTATCCCTATAATTTCTATTCTTTTCATCAAATTTTTCTGATTCAAACCTTTGCCTTGCAAAGGCTTTAACTACTCTTACTCCTGTCAGATTTTCCTGTAAAACTGTAGAAAGTTCACCATCAGCTTCGTCTACTTCTTTAAATACTTTCTTTACCTTTGTAAAGAATACAACTGCAAAGGCAAATATTAAAGGCAATGTAGCCATTGAAACTAAAGCATATTTCACATTTAGGTTAAGCATTACTGCAGAAACAAACAATATTATAAAGAGTGAACCTGCTACTTCTACAAATTGTATTGCAAGGAATCTCCTTATGGTTTCAATATCAGAGGTGCACCTTTGAATTAAATCTCCAGTTTCTGCTTTAACGTGATATTCATAGGGAAGTTTTTGAATATGGTCATAGAGAGCATCCCTAATGGACTTAATTGTATTTTCAGCAGATTTACTTGATAGAAGGCTTTTTAGAAATAAAAAGGCTCCTCTTAATACTGCTACTAGTATTATTATGATTCCTATAATCCAAAGATGTTCCCTTAAATACACTCTACCTCCCAAAAGTACAACTATTCTTCTAACTAAATCTGACTTAATTAATTCATCTCCTATGATAGAATCCAAGGTGATTCTATAGATTAGAGGAGATACAATTGTAACAATTTGAGAGAGAACAACAAATATCATACCTGATAAATAGATAAACTTGTTGCCTTTCATAAATTTAAGTATTGTTTTTAGTTCCTTCATATAATCCCTCCCATAAAAAAACCATAGGTATCGGATACAAAAACCCAACTCCTATGGTTTAAAAGTCTGTAAAGTCTATATAATGCAAAAATCCAGAAAATAATTTTTGACATAAAAAAACCATAGGCAACCGACCTATGGCTATTGGCATATTAACTTATAAATCAGTCATAGGTCGTGTTTTTATAGTTATAATATTTTCAAAAATTTCCTTAATTTTAACTGTGTAAAGTATTTTGTTCATCTTCACGACCTCCTTCCAAAAAATTCAACTAATTCTATTATATTATGAATTGGGAAAAAATCAATAGTTTTTAGTATTTTCTTAAATAATTTCTATTTACTCAATATTCTACCTAATACTACACCATTTACACTAGCCTGCATAAGTCCTCGTGTTATTCCTGCTCCATCTCCACCTACATACAATCCTTCAATATTTGTTTTAAAACTTTTATCCGTCAGTACTCTATTTGAATAGAATTTAACTTCTACTCCATATAAAAGGGTTTCATCACTGGCAATGCCAGGAGATACATTATCCAATGCCTTTAGCATATCATCTATGCTTTTCATGATTCTATAGGGAAGTACAAGACTTAAATCTCCAGGAACTGCATCCTTAAGAGTAGGGATAATGTTGTTCCTATAAAGTCTGTCTTCAGTAGTTCTCCTACCTCTTTTAAAATCACCATATCTTTGCACCAATACCTTATTGCCTGAAAGCATATTTCCCAGCTTTGCTATGTGCATTCCATATTCAATAGGAGAATTGAATGGCTTAGTAAAGTGTTTGGTTACAAGCAGAGCAAAGTTAGTATTATCAGTCTTTAAATCTTCAGACTTATAGCTATGTCCATTTACGACTGCCAGTCCTCCTTCATAGTATTCAGTAGTGACTTCTCCGCCAGGATTTGAGCAGAAGGTTCTGACCTTATCATCAAAAGTTGGAGCATAATATATGAGTTTTCCTTCATACATGGCCTCGTTAATCTCTTCCATAATTTCATTTCTGGTCTCTACTCTTACACCTATATCAACATCTCCAGTTTCAGTATCTATTCCATGCTTAATGCATAAATGCCTAAGCCAATCTGAACCTTCCCTTCCTACAGCTATAACTACTTTATCAGCATAGTATTCCTTGTCAGCTATTACTCCTTTAATCTCTCTGTTTTCGCTTACTATAATATCCTTTACAGGATTTCTAAAGGACAAATCTATATTTATTTTTCTCAAATATTCTTCAATTCTACTATAAATAGCATACCCTTCTTCAGTCCCCATGTGTCGTATAGGGCATTCTACAAGCTTTAAATTGCTTTTTATTGCTTTTTTCCTAATGCTATTAATTTTCTCCCCATTATCTATTCCATATATCTTTTTATCAGCACCAAAGCTTAAATATATTTCATCAACATAGCTGATTAGATTTCTAGTTTCTTCGTATCCTATGTATTTTGGAAGATTTCCCCCTACGTCTGGGGATAAGGAAAGCTTTCCGTCTGAATAAGCGCCTGCTCCTGCAAAACCTGTAGTAATATTACATGGATTACAGTTTACACAAATATGAGTCTTTCTCTTTGGGCAAACTCGTTTACTTATGGAATTACCTTTTTCCAAGATTAATATACGCTTATTTGGGGCTTGTTTTTTTAACTCTAGGGCTGTAAAAATACCACAGGGACCTGCTCCAACAACAATAACATCATAGTTCATATTAAAACCTCCTTTAGTGTACTTAACACCACTAATATAATACACTATTTGTAGGGAAAAATCGAATAAAAATAGTTATCTTGTTGGAGCTTATTCAAATAGAGTTTCTTCTAATAGATCTATGTTCATTATTTTTATTTCATTTTTGTCAAAGTCTATTAAATTCTCATCCTTCATCTTTATTAGCTCCCTTGAGAGTGAAGGCCTTGGAACATTTAAAAGTTCGGCCATCTTTTTTCTGGAATATGGAACTGTTATAGTATAATTTTTTTGCTTTCTATGTTCAGCTAATAAATAACTGGCTATTTTTTTCCTTATGCTGTCCTGAGAAAGGGTTGATATTCTATCATTTAACATAAGTATTCTCTTGGATAAAATCGTTACAAAATTGGTAAGTACTGTAGCATTTAACATTGCCAGCTTTATAATATCTTTTCTTTCTATAAACATTATTTCAGAATATTCCATTGCACTGATAGTAGCTGGATATGTGTGCTTGTCGGTGAAAACTAAAGATTCTCCAAATATGTTTCCTTCGTGGAAATTATTTATTGTAGTAACCTGTCCTGAAGGGAATAGCTTTTGAATCTCCACAGTTCCCTTTAATATTATTCCAACACTATTACACTGGTCACCTTCTATGGCAATAACATCACCCTTGTTATATGGAGCTATTGTGTAATTTATCTTATTCAGTATATTTAAAATCTCGCCCTGTTTTAATCCTTTAAATAAGACGCATTTTATCAACTGTGGTAAATATTTTTCCATTTTTACCTCCAAGTTATAAATTGATAATTTATATAATTGTAATATATAAGTTTATCTTTTACAATTGTTAGTGGATATAAACAAAAATATTGTACTTAAAATTTATAATATATGTGAATAATTAATATAAAATGGGTAATAAAAACTATAAAGTCTATTATCTAAAGACTAGCAAGATTATTCTCACTTTTTTAATTGAAAGATGAATTGTGATAGCTTATGTAGAGGTTCAATATTTTTTGAATAAAAGGAGGGAGTGAGTATTTAATGATATAGTTCAAACTAGGGAAGATTTATCCTATGCGAAAATATTAAAGGTAATGAACTACGATGCTTAAGAAGCGAGAATCCTGTGATTTTTTTAATAGGTTTCAATGATTAAGTATGTATTGCGAGGCGGTTAAATATTATGAACAAAATATTATTAATTAACAGATTAAATCCTAGTGATGTTTCCGATGAAAAACATAGGATATTTTTTATGATTGGAAATATGAATGATCCTGAAACTGAAAACAAATTAATCGATGTACTGCACAGCTGTGATCTGATAGAACCTAATGACTTGGTTTTAAAATACAACGGAGTAGAACTATATTTACCGATTAAACACATACCGTCTATTATAAAATTGCTTTGCATGAATGATTTTTTAATATATGAGGTGTACCATCCATATAATCCAGAAGAATAGAAAATATCCCCCTTATTTGTTAGTTTTACTATTATTTATAATTTTTTGTGCATATAAATAATAGATAAGGGGGGAAGCTTATGGATGCAAGAATTAGAATAATCCTATTGCTGTTTATATTGGTGTTGATAGTAATAGTTATTGGAAATTATATTCATAATATTTTTGTTAAAAACAATTCTATAGATGAAAATAGAGATACTTATGTTGAAAATAGCAATAATATCTCTATATTAATTGAAGTAGATAAAAAAAAACTTTCTGTTGTAGACTTGGATAATAATATGGTGATTAAGACCTATGCTGTAGCAACAGGTAAATCAGATACTCCAACTCCCCTTGGTACTTTCAAAATAGTAGAAAAGGCTAAATGGGGCGGAGGTTTTGGCTCAAGATGGATGGGATTAGATGTTCCCTGGGGTAAATACGGAATACATGGAACTAATAGACCAGGGAGCATAGGTTTCAATGCCTCTGCTGGATGTGTGAGGATGAGAAATAAAGATGTAGAGGAGCTTTTTGATATAGTAAATCATAATACAACGGTTACAATTATAAATGGAATCTATGGCCCCTTTGGGTATGGTATGAGGAGTTTAAAACCAGGAGATAGGGGAGCAGATGTGGCTGAAGTACAGAAAAGGTTAAAAGTTCTGGGATATTATAGTGGAAGTATAGATGGCATATATGGTGAAGGAATGAAAAATGCATTGATTCAGTTTTTGAAGAAAAATGGTATTCCATTGACAGATACTATAAGTAATGACATATATGAAAAGTTAGGTATTATTTTAATGGATTAATACAACTTACATAGAATAAGGCAGGTTATAACCTGCCTTATTTATTTAATACTATCTAGTTGTAGTTCCTCCCATACTTTGTTGAGCCATTTGAACAAGTCTCTTAGTCATATATCCACCAACATAACCATTTTGTCTTGATGGAAGATTTCCTTTATCTATTGTATTGTAGTTTGATAATCCAAGTTCAGAAGCTATTTCCAGTTTCATCTGGTCTAATGCTTGACGTGCTTCAGGTACTAATATTCTGTTGTTATTGTTATTTGCCATGTTGTTGCCTCCCTTCAAATTTTATTGTGTTTAAAGATTAATATGAAATTGTAGTAGTATTATGTGTAAAAAGAAAGAAGATAATCCATGTAAATTCTTGAAATAGAGGATTCATTAGCTAATTTTAGAAAGATTATAATAATTTAATTCGCTTTAATTTAAAAATAATTATTAAATCCGCTTTGTTCTCATAAGATATAATATATACTACCATTAATTATAGTAGTATTAATAAGGGGTACGACGGAATACTACAAAATAATACAAAATATTACAAATATACAGAATATTAAGAATAACAAAAAATATGAATATACTTGAAAAATTAATTCAATTGTAGTAGACTTTATTCAAGCATTAATTATAATTTAAAGGGGGGTAAATTTAATGAGTAGAAAGTTTTTAATGCTCATAAGTATTCTTCTTGTATTAGCTGTTTTATTTACAGGTTGTTCTTCACAAACATCAACAAGTGAAAAGAAGATTTTAAGAACAAACAACAGCAGTGAACCAGGTTCATTAGACCCAGCATTAGCTCAAGGTACACACGAATCATGGATATTGGAGAACTGCTTTGAAGGCCTTATGACTTTTGATGAAAATGGTAATCTAGTGGAAGGCATGGCTGAAAGCTACGAAATATCAGAAGACGGTTTGACTTATACATTTAAACTTCGCGATGGTATAAAATGGACAAATGGTGACCCAGTTACAGCTCACGACTTTGAGTACTCATGGAAGAGAGCTTTAGCTCCTGAAACAGCTGCCAACTATGCTTCTATACTTTATTATATTAAAGGCGCAGAGGACTACAATACTCAAAAAGCTACAGCTGATGATGTTATGGTTAAAGCTTTAGATGATAAGACTCTTGAAGTAACATTAGAAGCACCTACTGCATACTTCTTAGAGCTAACTGCATTTTATACTTATTTCCCAGTAAACAAGAATGTTGATGAATCTAATCCAGATTGGGCTAAAGACCCATCAACTTATGTTTGTAATGGACCATTTAAATTGATTGAATGGAAACATAATGACGAAATAATATTAGAAAAGAATCCAGATTATTATAATGCAAGCAAGATTAAATTAGATGGCATTGATTTGGATATTTTGGAGGATCAGAATACTGCATGGCAAAAATATCAAGGTGGAGAATATGATCTTCTAGTAGATGTTCCTACATCAGTAGTAGATGAGCTTAAATCAAAAAATGATCCTCAACTTGAAATTGGATTACAGGTTGGTACTTATTACTATAACGTGAATCCTGCTGTTAAGCCATTTAACAATGCAAAAGTCAGAAAAGGATTATCAATGGCTTTGGACCGTCAAACTATAGTTGATAAGGTAACTATGGGTGGACAAATTCCTGCAACTGGTGTAGTTCCTCCAGGAATGAAGGATGAAAATGGTGATGACTTTAGAGAAGTAGTAGGAGAATTAGTTAAATATAATCCACAAGAAGCTAAAAGGCTATTTGATGAAGGTTTAGCTGAAGAGGGTATGACTGTTGAAGATTTCAACAATCAAGGCTTCGTACTCCTTTACAATACTTCAGAATCCCACAAGAAGATAGCTCAAGCTGCTCAAGAAATGTGGAGAACTGCATTGGGAATTGAAATAGGGCTTGAAAATGTTGAATTCCAAGTGAAACTTGATAGAGAACAATCAGGAGATTATCAGATTTCAAGAGCTGGTTGGATTGGAGACTTTATGGATCCTATGACTTTCTTAGATCTATGGTGGTCAGACAGTGCATTTAATGATGTAAAATATAATAACCCACAATATGATGCTTTATTAAAACAAGCAAAATCAACAAATGATCAGAAGGTTCGTATGAAAGCTATGAAAGAAGCTGAAAAGATATTAATGGAAGATATGCCAGTAATACCAGTTTACTTCTATACACAGCCATATACTGTAAAATCATATGTAACTGGTATAATAAAGGTTCCAGTAAGATATCCAATAATTACTTATGCTGATATGACTAAGTAATTATATATATATTAGCTTTTAAAGGAAATCAAGTGGTATTTCGCCACTTGATTTCCTATAACATTTTAAGAAGGGGATGACATATGGCTAAATATATTTTGAAGAGGCTTGTCTTAGGTATAATTACCATTTGGGCAGTAATAACCATTACATTTGTACTTATGCATTCTGTTCCAGGGAACCCTTTTGCTACCGAAAGTAGAAAAATACCAGAAAATATTTTGGAAAACTTAAAGAAAAAATATGGATTGGATAAACCTAAAAGTGAGCAATACATTATGTATTTAGAGAATATTGCAAGGTTTGATTTTGGAGAATCAATGAAATCCAGTTCTGAAACTGTAAATCAGATAATTGCTAGACGCTTCCCCGTTTCAGCCCGTTTAGGAGTCCAAGCTATTTTAATTGCACTTATATTTGGCCCTGCCTTAGGAGCAATTGCTGCTCTTTATCAGAATAAAGGTCCGGATTATATCGCAATGATTATATCTATTATTGGTGTTTCTGTACCCAGTTTTGTATTAGGTTCCTTCTTAATCCAATTTGTAGCTGCTAAAGTAGATTGGATACCTATTGGCGGATGGGGTGAATTTAGACATACTCTATTGCCATCCTTTGCTTTGGCTTTAATGCCCCTTGCACAGTTTTCAAGATTAATGCGATCAAGTATGCTGGAAGTTTTGGGGCAGGATTATATTAAGACAGCAAAATCCAAAGGAATTTCAAGATTTGCAGTTATTATGAAACATGCTGTTAGAAATGCAATATTACCCATTGTATCTATATTAGGTACTACTGTTTCAGACCTTGTAGTAGGCAGCTTTGTTATTGAAAAGATATTTGGAATACCTGGCCTTGGACAGTATTTTACAATATCTGTATTTAACAGGGATTATACTTTAATAATGGGAGTAACTGTTTTCTATGCATTTATATTGATATTGGCAATGTTATTAGTTGATATAGCCTATATGCTAATTGATCCAAGAATTAGGCTGACTAAGGAGGGACATTAAAGATGAGCGATATGGCCTATACAAAAGATATGTTTGAAAAAGTTAAAAGGGAAAGCTATCATGCTGATGAAATAAACCGTCCCACCATTAAGTATTGGGCTGATGTATGGCGTAGGTTAAAAATGAATAAATTGGCCATGACTGGCCTTGCGATACTTATTATTATGGGAATTATGTCCATTATTGGGCCCCATTTAAGCGGGTTCAATTATTATGAGCAGGACTTATTTCAAAAAAATATTAGACCTAATAGCACTTACTGGTTTGGTACAGATGAATTAGGAAGGGATTTATTTAGCAGGGCTTGGTTAGGCACCAGATACTCCTTATTGATAGGAATTGCTGCAGCATTTATTGATTTTGGTATGGGAGTTCTGTATGGAGGAATTGCAGGTATAGCATCCCGTAAAGTAGATGCTGTTATGATGCGAATAGCAGAGATTATATACAGCATACCTTATATGCTTGTAGTTATACTGATTTCAGTAGTGTTTTCAACAGCTGGTTCCGGTACCTCCATGTTTGTATTGGTTTTTGCCATGACCATTACCGGTTGGGTTCCAATGGCTAACTTAGTAAGAGGACAGGTTCTTCAGCTAAAGGAGTACGAGTATTCATTAGCTTCAGAATCCTTAGGTGCTTCTAAAAGCTGGATATTGAGGAAGCACATTATACCTAATAGCTTTGGACCAATTTTGGTAAATTTGACTCTTACAATTCCTAGGGCTATATTTGCAGAAGCAACCTTAAGCTTTATGGGATTGGGGCTACAGCTTCCAAAGCCAAGTCTTGGAACTCTGGCTAACGATGGACTAGCTGTAATGCCAATAGGGCTTTTCTATCAGATAATGATTCCATCTATACTCATCTCACTAATAATGTTTTCATTTAACGTTCTAGGCGATGGTTTGAGAGATGCCTTAGACCCAAGATTACGTAAATAGAAAGAGGTGGAAATATGGGAAAACTATTAGAGGTAAAGGACTTAGCAGTATCCTTCCAAACTTATTTTGGAGAAGTTGAAGCAGTACGTGGAGTTAGCTTTCATGTAGATAGAGGAGAGACGGTAGCCTTAGTAGGAGAGTCAGGCTGCGGGAAGAGCGTTACAGCAAATTCTATAATGCAACTACTTCCTATGCCACCTGCATTCTATAAGAATGGACAAATACTTTTTGAAGGTGAAGATATAGTCAAAAAAAGTGATAAGGAAATGCAAAAAATACGGGGAAATAAAATATCCATGATATTTCAGGACCCAATGACTTCATTAAACCCCACTATGAAAATTGGAAAGCAAATAGTTGAAGGAATATTAAAGCATCAGAAGCTAAGCAAAGATGAAGCTAAAAAGAAAGCCATAGAGATGTTGGAGCTAGTGTCAGTACCACAGCCTGAAAAGAGGATAAATCAGTATCCTCATGAATTTTCAGGTGGTATGCGTCAAAGAGTTATGATTGCACTTGCAATGGTATCAAATCCAGAGCTATTAATTGCAGATGAACCTACTACAGCTTTAGACGTTACAGTTCAAGCACAAATATTAGATTTGATGAAACAGATTCAAGATAAACTTGGAACTGCCATTATTCTTATTACTCATGATTTAGGTGTTGTTGCTGATATAAGCGATAGAGTTATAGTAATGTATGCTGGAAAGTTTATGGAAGAAGGAACAACAGATGAAATATTTAAAAATCCAAAGCATCCCTATACAAGAAAGCTATTAGGTAGTGTTCCTAGATTGGATATGGATAGAAGCGAATCCTTGCACTCAATTGAAGGAACTCCACCTGATTTATATAGACCTCCTAAGGGATGCCCATTTTTTGATAGATGTGACGAAGCAATGATAATATGTAAGGATTATATGCCAGAGAAGGAATATCATACAGACTCTCATTATAGCTATTGTTGGTTGAATCACCCAATGGCAAAGGCTGCAAGTGAAGGGAGTGAAATCTAATGGCAGAGCCATTAATTTCAGTAAGAAATGTTAAGAAGTATTTTGATGTCGGAAAAGGAAAGACTTTAAAAGCAGTAGATGGTATTAGTTTTGATATATATCCTGGAGAGACCTTTGGGTTGGTAGGAGAGTCTGGATGTGGAAAATCAACAGTAGGAAGGACAATAATCAGATTGTATGAACCAACAGATGGTGAGACAATATTCAATGGAAAGAATATTTACAAACTATCTCGACATGAAATGCAAGAAGTAAGAAGAGACTTTCAAATGATATTTCAAGACCCATATGCTTCATTAAACCCAAGGATGCCCGTAATAGATATTATAGGGGAACCTTTGGATATACACAAAGCATATAAAAATCATAAGGAACGCTATAGTAGGGTAATTGAATTATTGGAGCTTGTTGGATTAAGCGAAGAGCATGCCCAACGTTTCCCCCATGAATTTTCTGGTGGACAGCGGCAAAGAATTGGAATTGCTAGAGCCCTTGCATTAAATCCTAAATTTATAGTTTGTGATGAACCTATATCAGCATTAGATGTATCTATACAAGCTCAAGTTGTAAATCTTCTGAAAAAGTTACAAAAAGATTTTGGTCTTACCTATTTATTTATTGCTCATGATTTGTCCATGGTGAGATACATATCTGACAGAGTAGGTGTTATGTATCTTGGACACATGATGGAATTAGCTACTTCTGAAGAGCTATATAATAATCCAATTCACCCATATACTCAAGCTCTATTATCAGCTATACCTATACCAGATCCAGAAATACAGAGAAACAGACATAGAATAATGCTTGAAGGAGATGTTCCAAGCCCTATAGATCCAGAGGATAATTGTAGATTTGTAGATAGATGTAGATATGCAACTGAAAGGTGTAGAAAGGAAATACCTGAGTATAGGGAAGTTAAGAAAAATCATTTTGTTGCTTGCCATAAGGCTGATGAGATTTTAAAAGGCTGAAACCAGTGGTTTCAGCCTTTCTTCATGTAACAAAAAAAATCATTGAACATACTATATATTGAGGATAAATAACAATAGGGAGGATGTATTATGAACTATGACTATTGGGATAGAAATAAAGGAATGCAGCTAGCTAGGGCTTACGTGCCTTTTCAAAGGTTAAATGAGGTATTTGATCCAAAGGAAGCATTGATGAAGGGAACTCTATTTCCTGAATTATATATGCCATATAAAAGGAGAGGCGAGGACTTAAATGGAGGTAGATATTATGAGTAGAGAACAGAAGTTGCTTTTGCTAGAAATTATGGAATATAGCTTTGCACTAGTTGAAACCAACCTCTACCTTGATACTCATCCATATGATGAAAGGGCGTTGAAGCTTCATAATAGCTATTCTCAAAAATATAATGAGTTACTATCCTTATATGAAGCAAAATACGGACCCTTAAGATATACACAAATGAGCGGTTGCCCATGGGCATATATTAATGACCCATGGCCTTGGGAAATAGACTTTAATGTAATTTAGGAGGGAAATATATGTGGCTATATGAAAAGAAATTGCAATATCCTGTTAGAGTTAATACAACAAATCCTGCATTAGCGCAGATGATTATAGAGCAATTTGGCGGAGCAGATGGTGAGCTATCAGCAGGCATTAGATACTTAACTCAAAGATGGACTATGCCAACAAATCAAGGGAAGGCAATATTAACAGATATTGGTACAGAAGAACTGGCCCATTGGGAGATAATAGGGACAATTGTATGGAAATTAGTAAAAGATGCATCAATAGATCAGATTAAAGGGACACCCTTTGAAGCTCATTATGTAAATCATGGGAAAAGTCCATACCCACATGATGCATCAGGAGTACCTTGGGTTGCTGCATATATAAATTCAAAGGGCGATCCAATAGCAGATCTTCATGAAAATATGGCAGCTGAGCAAAAAGCAAGAGCTACCTATGAATGGCTGATCAATGTAAGTGATGACCCGGGAGTGATAGATGCCCTAAGGTTTTTAAGGGAAAGAGAAATAGTACACTTCCAAAGGTTTGGTGAGGCTTTAAGGATAGTGCAGGAAGAATTGGATAGGAAAAAATACTATTAGCAGAGATTTTTCTCTGCTATTATTTTGTAATTTTTTTAAAACATTGTTTAATAAATAAAAATTTTGGTTATATATATCCATGGGACGTACTATATATTATATATATTATATAAATATAGATAGAAAGGGGAATTACATATGAATGATATGACTGCTAACAATTTGAGATCTGCTTTTGGTGGTGAAAGCCAAGCTCATATGAGGTACAGAATCTGGGGGGATAAAGCGAAAAAGGATGGTTTCCCAACAGTTGGTAGATTATTTATGGCTACTTCAGATGCAGAAGAAGTACATGCTACTTTACATTTTAAAGCGTTAAAAGACGAAGTAGGTGGATTTAGCGTAAATGCTATGGCGGAATTTGGATATGGTCCAACATCAGAAAATTTAAAGGGAGCAATAGCTGGAGAAACCTTTGAATATACACAAATGTATCCTGCTTATATAGCTGTTGCAGAAATGCAAGGAGAAAAGGAAGCTATTTCTGCTATGAAGTTTGCTACTGAAGCTGAAAAAATTCATGCAGAGTTATTTAAAAAGGCTAAGGAAGCAGTAGATAATGGTAAGGATTTAGAAGCAAAAGGCATATATCTATGTCCAATATGCGGATATGTAAGTTTAACTGGTGACGAAGAAAAATGCCCACTTTGCAATGCTAAAAGGGAACTGTTTAAAGAATATTAGAAGGTGCGCAAGCACCTTATTTTTTTGGAAATATTTACATGCAAAATGGTTGAAAAACCATTAAGTGTATTACCAGCTGAAGAAGGTATAAATTTAATAGATGAAAATGTATTAAAATATACTGAAATTAGGAAATGAATCCCTAGGATTATTTTTAGTTTACCTACCAATAATATATGTAGGTATATTATTGGAGGTGATATGTTGAACTTAAGATTGCTTATTATAGCTATTACTCCAGCAATAGTCATAGTATTGAGCCTTTATTTAAGCGATAGACATGATAGAGAACCGTTTAAAATACTGATATTGACATATTTATTGGGTGCTTTGTCAGTAATACCAATTATTATAGTGGAAGAGATATTGCTTGCGTTAAATGTATTTACAGACGTTTTATATGCCCTATACAATTCTTTTATAGTAGCTGGACTTACAGAAGAGTTTTTTAAAAGGCTTATCGTACTGATATACCCATATAGAACGAAGTATTTTAATGAAAAACTAGATGGTATTATTTACAGTGTATTTGCATCTATGGGGTTTGCGACTGTGGAAAATATAGTTTATGTAGTATACAGGTATGCAAATAACCCTCATGTAGGTTTATATAGAGGTATATTCTCTGTGCCTGCACATGCTGTATTTGCAATAACTATGGGATATTATCTATCACTATCAAGATATGATACTGATGAAAGAAGGAAGAGAATAAATTTAGGAAGATCTCTTTATATGCCTATATTATTGCATGGAACTTTTAATTTCATATTGATGTCTCGTATACCTCAGCTTACTATGCTATTTGTTCCATATGTAATATATATCTGGTGGATTAATCAGAGAAAGCTTAGTAAATTCCTATACGATTCCCGCAATAGAGTTATAGATATTAGAAGAGAAGAATAATCAGGTTGATTATTCTTCTTCATAATTGTAAAATAATAGTGACATCATATAGAAATGAGGAAAAAAATGAAAAGAACATTTGCCTTTATACTAATGATATTAATTGTAAGTCTTGCAATAGTATCACTGAATAATAATTGGACAGACTATAAGGAGTCTGTAAATGAAGAGAATTTAGAACCTAAAGATATAGGTGATGTTGAAGATACAGATGATATTATAGAAGAACATTTGGAGGAAAAAAAATCAACAGCAACCATATTAGCAGTTGGAGATATTATGTTCCATATACCTCAAATCAAATCAGCCTACAACAAGGATACCAATTCCTACGATTTTACTGGCATGTTTAAATACGTCAAGCCTTATATTGAATCTTCAGATATAGCATTAGGAAACTTTGAAACAGTAACTTCTGGAAATGATATAGGTTTCTTTGGATTCCCCCGATTCAATTCTCCTGTAGAAACCCTATATGCACTTAAAGATGCAGGATTCGATATTTTGAATACTGCTAATAATCATGCAATAGACAGAGGTAAAGATGGTATTATAAACACCATTAATTATATAAATGAATATGGAATGAAAAATATTGGAACTTATAAAGAGCCTGAGGATAATATTTTAATAGAGGATATCAATGGAATAAAAATAGCATTCCTATCATATTGCTATGGATTTAATGGATTGGAAAGTTTGCTTACAGAGGAAGAACTGTCCTATATGGTAAGTAAGATAGATGAAAATAAAATCAAAAAGGACATAGAAAAAGCTAAAGATATTTCTGATATAGTAGTAGTGCTAATTCACTGGGGAAATGAATACCAGAGAGAGCCTTCACAATATCAAACAGAATTGGCAAGTAACATGATTAACTGGGGAGCTAACATAATACTTGGAGCCCATCCTCATGTGATACAAAAATCAGAATTTATCGAAAAAGATGGAAAGAATAATTTTATAATATATTCCATGGGCAATTTTTTATCAAATCAGCGTATGGAGAGTACTGGAAATAAGTATACTGAAGATGGTATTATGGTGAAGATAGAATTGGAAAAAGACCTTAATAAAGAAGATACAGTCATAAAGGATATTGATTATATACCAACATGGGTAAGAAGATATGAGGAAAGGGGAGCAATAAAATACGAAATACTTCCTATAGAGGATTTTATTGAAAATGAAGATCTTTATAAAAATCTTAGGGAAAAGGAAAAAGAGAGGATAGTTGAATCCTTTGAAAGTACTATGGAAATGATGACTAACAATTAGTGTAAAGGTTTTATATAAACAAAAGATTATATAATCGGTTTAAAATCTAATTCATTTATTATATAATAATAATGTATATAAGAATTTAAGTAAAGGTGGGTAAGCCTTGCAATATCTAAAGGATTTATTTCTCAACATAAGGGTAAGGGATATTTTTGATATTTTAATAGTAGCAATGGCATTTTATAAGCTTTTTATGCTGATTAGAGAGACAAGAGCTGAACAGCTGACAAAGGGAATTTTTGTTCTTTTTGCACTTACTAAGATAAGCGAATGGTTGGAGTTCTATACTCTAAATTTTATTTTGGATACTACAATGACAGTTGGAGTATTAGCGATTCTTATTGTATTTCAACCTGAATTAAGAAGAGCTTTAGAGTATATTGGAAGAAGCAGATTTTTTACTAAATCATTTTCAGAGATTAAAGGGGAAAGTTTAAAGGAAGTATTTGATGAAATTGTAGATGCAGTAGCATCACTGTCAAGACAAAAAATAGGAGCTTTAATTGTCATTGAAAGAGAAACTGGATTAAACGAGGTTGTTGAAACAGGAACTAGAATTCAAGGAAAAGTTTCCAGTGACCTTTTAATAAATATATTCATTCCTAACACACCACTTCATGATGGAGCAGTAATAATTAAAGATGATATAATAAAAGCAGCTGCTTGTTTTTTGCCTTTAACCGATAATGCATCTTTGAGTAAGGATTTGGGTACCAGGCATAGAGCAGCCCTTGGTATTTCAGAAAGATCTGATTGCTTAGCAATAGTTGTTTCTGAGGAAACTGGTTCCATATCTATAGCTGAAAATGGAAGTTTAGCAAGGTATTTAGACACCAAGACTTTGAAACAGATTTTAATGGATATGTATAAACCCAAGGATCAGCAGCCATCATTCTTAATGAAATGGAGGAACAAAGATGGGCAAAGAGAAGAAAAATGACTTAACCGTTAAAATCCTTGCTTTAATTATAGCTATAATACTGTGGAGTTATGTTATGAGCGAAGTAGACCCTATAACAAAGGATAGTATAAATGTAGATGTTAATTTTTTGAATGAAGCTTCACTGGAAAGACAAGGTTTGGTAGTATTGGAGCCAGAGAATGCTAGTGTAAGGGTTGAAATATCCGGAAGGAGATCTGATGTCATTAAGATATCTGATAAGGATATAATAGCCCAAGTAGATTTAAGTGGCTACTCGGAAGGAAAGTTAAAGGTACCAGTATATGTACAAGCTCCGAGCTCTGTGACTGTTGAAGATTATAGTCCGAAGGAAATTCTGATTACATTCGATAAAATAGTAACGAGAGAAATACCTATAACAGTAGAGACTACAGGAGAATTACCAGATGGAAATGTAATAGGAAATCCAGAGGTAAGGCCTCAGTACGTAGTAGTTGAGGGACCTAAAACATGGATTAATTCAGTATCAAAAGTAGTTGCCTTATTAGATATATCTAAGTTTAATGATGATATAAATGTACCTGTTCCAATTAGAATAGTTGATGATGATAATAATGATGTAAGAGGTGTATCTTCCAACCTAAATGTTGTAGATGTTTTAATACCTGTATATAAAGTAAAAACAGTACCAATTGAGCTGAAAACTGATAATGAACTTCCTGAAAACTACCAGATAGTAGATGTTATAATAAAGCCAAGTACTGTTACAATTGTTGGTAAAAAGGATGTATTACAGAATATTACTCAAATTAATACTGTGCCAGTGGATATTCTTACATTGATGAATAATAAAGATGTGCCTGTAGATTTGGATTTGCCAGATGGTGTTACTCTGAAGAATACAGAAGAACCTGTTAAAGTTACTTTAAATATAGAGGAGATACTAACTAAAACATTTGAATATAATCTAAAAGATGTAGATATAAAAAATATTGATCCAGGACTAGAAATTTCAGAAGATGACATGAACAAGACCTTTACAATTACAGTGCAGGGAATAAGTTCTGTTATTGAATCCTTGAAACCAGAGGATATTGAGATTACATTGGATTTAAATGAACTGGGAGAAGGAACCCATAATATACAGATCACTGTAAATGAGAAGGAATTTAATGTAATTCAGATGCAGCCTGAAACTTTCAATATTACACTGGTTAGGACATAAGGAGGATCTTATGGAAAAAGAGCTAATACTTGCAATAAATCCTGGTTCAACATCCACTAAAATAGCAGTATATAAAGGAGAAAGGGAAATAAAATCTACTAAGATAGAGCATAGCAAGGAAGAATTACAAAAATATGATAGAATTATATTTGAATACGATTATAGACTAGACCTAATAATTAAGTGGTTAAATAAGGAAGGAATAGATGTATGCGCTTTAAAAGCAGTAGTAGGCAGAGGTGGACCATTAAGACCCATACCTGGAGGTACTTATTTAGTTACACAAGGGGTAATTGAAGACTTGAAAAATGGTATAGGAGCTGAACATGCTTCCAACTTAGGAGGACTATTAGCTAAGGGAATTGCTGATATGGCTGGAGTAGATGCATTTATTGTGGACCCAATATCAGTAGATGAATTTGAAGATGTAGCAAGAATTTCAGGTCTTAAGGATATAGAAAGAAAATCTCAAATACATGCTTTGAATGTAAAAGCTGTTTCCTATAGGAGAGCAGAGGAACTTCATAGGAATATAAAAGATTTAAACTTCGTTGTTGCTCATTTAGGAGGAGGTATATCAATTGTAGCAGTAAAGGGTGGGCTTATGATCGACGTAAACAATGCTAGTGAAATGGGTCCTTTTTCACCAGAGAGAACAGGAGAATTACCAGTAGGCGATTTAGTGAGACTATGCTATTCTGGTAAATATACCTTTGATGAGATGAAGAGAAATGTAAAGGGCGAAGGAGGACTTATGTCCTATTTAGGTACCATAGATGCTAAAGAGATTGAAAACAGAATAAAGAATGGTGATGAATATGCAAAGCTTATTTATGATGCTATGATATATCAGATATGTAAGGAAATTGGTAGACAAGCAACAGTTCTAAAGGGACAAGTCAATAACATAATCCTTACAGGAGGATTGTCCCATTCTGATTATATAGTAAGGAATATAAAAAGTACTGTTAGCTTTATTGCTGAAGTTATTGTCTATCCCGGTGAAGATGAAATGGGAGCATTAAACAGAGGAGTATTAAGAGTATTAGAAGGAAAAGAAAAATTAAAGATATATGAAGAGGAGGCGTCTTTTTAAATGGCAAAAACATTTTCCGACCTAATAACTATTGCTCAACAAAAAGAGCCTAAAAGGCTATCCGTTGCAGTAGCTGAAGACAGAGAAGTTTTAAGTGCTGTTAAAGAGGCTAAAGATTTAAATATTATTGAACCTATTTTAGTTGGAAACAAAGAAAAAATAGAAGAAATCAGCTACGAAATTGGATTTGATCTTGAGAATATTGAAATAATTGATGAAAAGGATGGCCAATTAGCTGCAAGAAAGGCTACAGAACAGGTAAGCAGTGGCAAGGCTCATATATTAATGAAAGGACTTATTGATACATCCATTATAATGAAACAGGTATTGGACAAGGATATAGGTTTAAGAACAGGTAATATCATAAGCCACGTAGCAGTATTTGATGTAGACACTTATCATAAGCTTCTATTTGTAACAGATGCTGCAATGAATATAAGTCCGGATTTGAACCAGAAAAAGGAAATAATATTAAACGCTGTAAGTTTAGCTCATTCAATGGGGATAGACAATCCAAAGGTTGCTGTTATTGCAGCCAAGGAAAAGGTTTCCACAAAGATGGAGGCTACAATCCATGCAAAAGAATTAGCTGAAATGAATAGAAATGGAGAAATAAAAGGATGTATAGTTGATGGCCCCTTTGCATTGGATAATGCAATATCAAAAAAAGCAGCAGAAACAAAGGGAGTAAAATCAGAAGTTGCAGGAGATGCAGATATTTTGCTTGTGCCATATATAGAAGCAGGTAATGTGCTATATAAATCTTTAACATATTTTGCAAAATCAAAGAATGCAGGAATAATATTAGGAGCAAAAGCTCCAATTGTATTGACATCAAGGGCTGATAGTGAAGAGACAAAGCTATATTCAATAGTTTTAGCAGTATTATTAAGTTCAAAATAAGGAGGCTTTTTTATGGTAGAAAAGTATAAGATACTAGCTATAAATCCAGGTTCAACGTCCACAAAAATTGCAGTATTTGAAGATGAAAGCTTATTATTTAGTGAGACGCTAAGACACTCTGTTGAAGAACTATCAATTTATAATCATGTAACAGATCAGTATGAATTCAGGTTAAACATAATATTGGAAGCATTGAAGAAGAACAATATTGATATACATAGCCTTTCAGCAGTAGTAGGTCGTGGAGGGCTATTAAAACCAATAGAAGGAGGTACTTACAAAGTCAACGAAAGAATGCTAGAGGATTTAAGGTCAACAGAATTTGGAGAACATGCTTCTGACCTGGGAGGCATATTAGCTTACGGAATAGCTCAAAAAATAGGAGTAGAAGCCTTTATAGTTGACCCTGTTGTTGTAGATGAGCTTCAAGATGTAGCCAGGATTTCTGGGTTGAAGGATATAGAAAGAAAAAGCATATTCCATGCTTTAAACCAAAAGGCTGTAGCTAGACGACATGCTAAGAAAATGGGCAAAAGGTATGAGGATATGAATTTGATAGTTGCCCATCTTGGTGGAGGAATTTCAGTAGGAGCTCATTGCAAGGGTAAAGTTATAGACGTACCTAATGCACTTGATGGAGAAGGGCCTTTTTCACCTGAAAGAGCTGGTGGCCTACCTGTAGGTGAAGTGGTAAAGATGTGCTACTCCGGGAAATATACCTATGAGGAAATGAGGAAAAAGCTGGTTGGTAAAGGTGGATTGGTTTCCTACTTAAATACAAACAGTGGAATAGAAGTAACTAATAGGATAAAGAATGGCGATAAATATGCAGAATTAATATACTATGCTATGGCTTATCAAGTAGCAAAAGAAATAGGTGCCTGTGCAGCAGTTCTAAAGGGACAGGTAGATGGAATCCTAATAACTGGTGGAATAGCTTATGATGAAATGTTTACCAATTGGATTACGGAAATGGTAAGCTTTATATCTGGAGTATATGTATATCCAGGAGAGGATGAATTGGCAGCTTTGGCAGAAGGTGCATTGAGGGTTTTAAGAGGAGAAGAAGCCTACAAAGAATACAATTAGAATCCAGGTGATTATATGTTATTAGATGATAAGAGAATAAGAATTATAGTAGGTCATTATGGAAGTGGCAAAACTGAGTTTAGCGTAAACTATGCAGTGAAGTTAAAACAACTAAAGGAAAAAGTAGCTTTAGTGGATTTAGATGTTGTAAATCTATATTTCAGGAGTAGAGAAAAAACCGAAGAGTTGACAAGATTAGGAATAAGAGTTATTGGGAGTTCTCTTAAGGGTTTAGGAGTTGACATACCAGCTATTTCTGCTGAAGTATATTCACCAATACAGGATGAAAGCTATGATGCAGTATTAGATGTTGGAGGGGATCCTGCTGGTGCAAGGACTCTAGGAATGTATAGCCAGTATTTTACTGAAGGGAATTATGATATGTTTTTTGTATTGAATGCCAATAGGCCTGAAACTCAAACTGTACAAAAAGCCATAGAATATCTAAAAAAGATAGAAGATACTGCAAGGGTTAAGGTAACCGGTATAGTAAATAATACGCATATGTTAAAAAGCACCACTCGTGAAGATGTACTAAAGGGACAAGCATTAGCTGAAGCACTTTCCGAAAAAATAAATATTCCAATCAAGTATGTTGTTGCTCTGGAGAATGTTGCAAAGGATTTACCACCTAGTATAAAAGGAGAGGTTTTCCCAATTAAACTCTATATGAGAGAAGAGTGGATGGTCTAATAATATAAAACATAAGGAGGTTTTATTATGGCTACTGCAAAACCAAAGGTTCAAGGAAGAGTTACATTTAAAGAGGATATTTGCAAGGGCTGTGGACTATGTGTCAATGCATGTCCAATGAAAATAATATCCTTAGACAACAATAAGATAAATGCAAAAGGTTATCATCCAGCTACAATTGTAGATATGGACAAGTGTATTGCATGTGCTAGTTGTGCACTAATGTGTCCAGATGTAGTTATAACTGTTGAAAGACTATAAAATATGAGGGAGGGTTTTTTATGGCTAAAGTTCTCATGAAGGGAAACGAAGCTGTAGGAGCTGCTGCTATTGAAGCAGGTTGCAGGTATTTCTTTGGCTATCCTATAACACCACAAAGTGAGTTACCAGAATATATGGCAAGAGAGTTACCAAAGGTTGGAGGAATATTTTTACAAGCTGAAAGTGAAATTGCTGCTATAAATATGGTATATGGTGCTGCAGGATCAGGAGCAAGGGTAATGACTTCATCGTCAAGCCCAGGAATTTCATTAAAGCAGGAAGGCATATCCTATATTGCAGGTGCAGAATTACCTTGTGTAATTGTAAATATGATGAGAGGTGGTCCAGGACTTGGAAGCATTCAGCCATCACAAACAGATTATTTCCAAGCAACCAGAGGCGGAGGAAATGGAGACTATAGGCTTGTTGTACTGGCACCATCAAATGTTCAGGAATTAGTGGATTTAATAATAGAAGGATTTGATATAGCTGATCAGTATAGAAATCCAGTTATGATACTTGGAGATGGAATGATTGGTCAAATGATGGAACCGGTTGAGTTTAAAAAACCAAAACATAGAGATCTACCTCCAAAAGATGACTGGATAACAACTGGTACTAAAGGCAAGAGGAAACCACATATAATCAATTCTCTATATTTAGCACCAGAGGAGTTGGAAATACACAATATTAGACTTCAGGAAAAGTATAGAAAGATAAAGGAAAACGAAGTAAAGGTAGAATCCTATAATATTGAAAATGCTGATGTTGTGATTGCAGCCTATGGAACTACTTCAAGAATTGTAAAGACTGCTATAGCTCAATTAGAAAAAGAAGGATATAAAGTAGGTCTTATAAGGCCTATATCATTATGGCCATATCCTTATGATGAATTTGATAAGATAAATCCTAACTGTAAAGGGATATTGACTGTAGAGATGAATTCAGGGCAGATGTTAGATGATGTACAGATAGCTGTTAAAGGCAAATTCCCAGTATACTTCCATGGAAGAACTGGAGGAATGGTGCCTACTCCAAATGAAATAATTGATAAAGTTAAGGAAATCTATGGGGGTGAAATGTAATGGCAATAGTATTTGAAAAGACCAAAGGGTTGACAGATGTACAGACCCATTATTGTCCTGGATGTACCCATGGTATAATCCATAGATTAGTTGCAGAAGCTTTGGAAGAACTGGGGGTTCTTGATAAGGCCATAGGAGTTGCGCCAGTAGGATGTTCAGTTCTTGCATATAAATATTTTAATTGTGATATGCATGAAGCAGCTCATGGAAGGGCTCCAGCAGTTGCAACTGGTATAAAGAGAGTACTTCCAGATAACTTTGTATTCACTTATCAGGGAGATGGAGATTTAGCATCTATAGGAACAGCAGAGATAGTACACGCAGCTCATAGAGGAGAGAAGATTTCAACAATATTTGTAAACAACGCAATTTATGGAATGACCGGAGGACAGATGGCACCAACTACCTTAGTAGGACAAAAAGCAACAACTGCTCCTTATGGAAGAGATGAAGCTCATTGTGGTAAGCCAATAAGGATTTCTGAAATGCTTGCTACAATAGATGGAGCTAAATTCGTAGAAAGAGTAACTGTAATTTCACCAGCTCATGTAAGAAAGGCTAAAAAGGCAATAAAAGAGTGTTTTAAAGTTCAACTGGAAGGCAAAGGATTTGGAATAGTTGAAGTTCTTTCTACTTGCCCTACAAACTGGGGATTAACACCAACTGAAGCACTGAAATGGTTGGAAGATAATATGATACCATATTATCCTCTAGGAAATTTCAGAAGACCTGAGGAGGTGGAATAAATGGAAGAAAGAATTACTATGGCAGGATTTGGAGGACAGGGAGTAATGGCCATAGGACAACTATTGACCTATGCTGGCATGATAGAGAATAAAAATGTTTCCTGGCTACCATCCTACGGACCAGAAATGCGTGGAGGTACAGCAAACTGCAGTGTAGTAGTATCAAGTGAAGCTGTAGGTTCACCAGTAGTTGTAAGTGCAACATCTGCAATAGTAATGAACAAACCATCATTTGATAAGTTTGAACCAACAGTGGTTAAAGGTGGTAGACTATTTGTTAACTCTTCACTGATAGATAAAAAATCTAATAGGGATGATATAGAAGTTTATTATATTCCAGCTAATGAAATTGCAAATGAAATAGGCAATATGAAAGTAGCCAATATGATAATGTTGGGAGCTTTTATAGAAGTTACTAAAATAGTAAGCTTAGAATCCATATTAAAAGGATTTACTAAGGTATTTGGAGAAAGCAAGGCTCATCTAATACCATTAAACAAGGAAGCTCTTGAAAGGGGAGCAGAAGCAGTTAGAGAGCAAATGGCTGCAACAGTATAATAAATAAGGAACCGGCAAATCCGGTTCCTTATTTTATATCCTTTTATAGGATTTTTTAAATGAAAATCTAGATGAAAAATTTTCCACATATTCAAAAAAAATCAATAAAACTATTGCATTATTTAATAAAATATGATAAACTCATATTACAGCTATTATACATATTTATAGACCGCTTATATAGCTTTCTGAACAATTCTGTTCATATATTTTGTGTCTTTAATGTATTATTTCCATTTGACTTAATAAAATTTTACAATATAAACAATATTGAATACAATTTTATAATCGCTGAATTCTCTTTTTTTTGAGAAACGGGGGAACCAACTTTTGGGGTGAATCCTTTTGGACGGGCAAGCCCTTAGCCCGAACCCGACAGCTAACCTCGTAAGCGTAGTTGAGGGTAGTATTATAACTATAACTATAACTATAGAGCTCCCTCTATAGTTTTTTATTTATCAAAAAATTATCAGGGATACTTTCACTTCTAAATATTCATTTTCTATAGCATGAAAGCTAAATAAAATAAATTAGGAAATCTATAGATAGGAGGTAGTGTGATGAAAAGAAATATTAACTATGCAGTAATTGGAGCTGGCAATGGGGGCATTGCCATGGCGGGGTATCTAGCTTTAATTGGTTATGGAGTTAATCTGTATAATAGAACTAAAGATAACATATTGTCTTTAATATACGACCCCATAATAGAATTATCTGGAGAAGTTAAAGGTACTGGAAGACTGAACATAATAACTGATGATATTGAGATGGCTATTAGGGGAGCTGACGTAATAATGGTGACCATTCCAGCTATGGGGCATTACGATCTTGCTAAATCTATGGCTCCGTATTTGGAGGATGGTCAAATAATTGTACTTAACCCTGGAAGAACAGGGGGAGCTTTAGAAGTTTATTCTGTTATAAGAAGTTTAACTCATAAGAAAGTAATAGTAGCAGAAGCACAAACATTTATATATGCCTGTAGAAAGACATCCCAAAAGAGTGCCCATATATTTAAATCTAAAAAGGAAGTTAAATTGGCTGCAATACCATCAGTTATGACTAGTTATGTACTTGATGTTTTAAATGATGCCTATCCTCAATTTATAGCAGCTTCAAATGTAATAGAAACAAGTATAAACAATTATGGAGCAATATTTCATCCTGCTCCAACTCTTTTAAACTGCGGTCATATTGAAAGGGGAGCACCTTTTGAATACTATACAGAGGGCATCACCCCTTCGATAGGGAATTTTCTTGAAAAAATGGACCATGAAAGAATGAAAATAGGAAGATTGCTAAATGTAGATACTGTTTCAGCTAAAGATTGGCTGGAAGAGACCTATAATGCAAGGGGAAATAGTCTATATGAAGCAGTACAAAATAATCCAGGATATAAAGGACTTCAAGCTCCAAAGGGATTGAACATAAGATATATTTACGAGGATGTACCTTACAGTTTGATTCCTCTATCGTCTATTGCAAAGGAATTGAACGTAGAAACTCCTGCTATAGATTCCATAATAAGATTAGCAACATTAATTACAGGAAAGAATTTCTTTGAACAGGGAAGGACAGCTGAACGATTAGGATTAAAGGGGCTTTCAATTAAAGAAATACATGAGTATGCAGAAAAAGGAAGTGTGATCGAGGAAAAGAAAGAGGAGGTGGCTTCATGAAAAAAATTTTGGCTTGTACCATTGGAAACTGTGTCCATGTAGCAGGTACCATGAATTTTTTAAACCTTGCAGAGAATGAGGGATATGAAACTGAATTCTTAGGAATTGGAGTTCCTATTGATGAACTTATAAGGAACATTAAGGAAAAGAAACCGGATATTGTTGGACTAAGCTATAGACTAACTCCTGAACCTTTAGCAAAACTACTGGAAGAATTGAGATTAAAAATTCAGAAGGAAGATTTAAGAAATATTGTTTGGATTTTTGGAGGTACAGAGCCAACTGGAAAGGTAGCAGAGGAATCAAATATATTTAATAAGATATTTTATGGATATGAAGATATAGATGAGGTTATTGGATATTTAAAAGGCAAAGAGTATAAGGATAATGAAGAATACCCAAGAGACCTGATTTCTCGAATAGAATCCAAATATCCATATCCTATATTAAGACACCATTTAGGGCTTCCAACTATTGAAGATACTATAGAGTCCATTGAAAAAATTGCTGAATCAAAGGTTCTTGATGTAATATCCATTGCACCTGACCAAAATGCTCAGGAATATTTCTTTGAACAGAGCAAGATGGATAGAAGGCTTGATGGTGCTGGAGGAGTGCCATTGAGAACAGAGAAAGATTTCAAGAGACTATATGAAGCAGCTCAGAGAGGAAATTATCCACTATTGAGATCCTATAGTGGTACACAAAATATTATTAAATTTGCAGATGTATTAAGGAGAACAATAAATAATGCTTGGTGTGCTGTGCCATTATTCTGGTATAGTGAGTTGGATAAACGAGGACCTAGGAAGCTGAAAGATGCCATAGCTGAAAACCAACAGGTTATGAAATGGCATGGAGAAAGAAATATTCCAGTAGAAGTAAATGATCCTCATCATTGGAGTCTTAGAGATGCCCACGATGCAATAGGTGTTACAGCAGCCTATTTAGCAGCTTATAATGCAAAGAAAATGGGTGTTAAGAATTATGTTGCCCAATATATGTTTAATGTCCCAGCTTTTATATCACCAGAAATGGATATAGCTAAAATGTTAGCTAAAATTGAGCTAGTTGAAAGTTTGCAGGACGATAATTTTAAGGTATACAGACAGGCAAGAGCTGGTCTTGCAAGCTTTCCTGCAGATTTAAGTCAAGCTAAAGGTCAATTGGCTGCATCAGCATACCTGGCCTTAGCTATTAAACCTCATATATATCATGTAGTAGGATATTGTGAAGCACACCATGCGGCAACCCATGAAGAAATAATAGAATCATGCAAAATCGTTAGAGGAGTTATTAAAAATGTATTTTTAGGTTCTGTTGATATTACAAAGGATAGCAATGTTCAAAGAAGAAAGGAGCAGCTAATTAAGGAAGCTAATATAATAATAAATGCAATAAAAGCAATAGGGCCAAAGGATAAAGACCCATTAACTGATCCTGAAACTTTAGCAAAGGCTGTAAAAATCGGAATTTTAGACGCACCTCATCTAAAAGGTAATCCAGCATGTAGTGGGAAATTGAATACGCGAGTCATAAGTGGTGCGTTATATGCATATGATAATGAGAATAAGAGAATAATTTCTGAAGAGGAACGAATAGACAGAATATTGAGTACGTTTAAAATTGGGTAATTACCAGATATTTCAATTAGTTAAGCCTACTTAGCAAAGTAGGCTTCTAATTAATTTTATATTATTTATTGAAATTTTACAGTACTTGTAGTAGTATATAAATATAATTAATAGGACTATATTCCTAAATTTATTAAAATAACGTAATAATTTACCCGGGAAATATCTAGCGATTTCGACAAGAATAAAGATGTTTCATTGAAATAGGGGTGCTCTTATGGAGGATGAAAGGTATTTGATAAAGAACTGTTTAGATTTAGCTCTTCATTTTTTAAAAGATATTGATTCTGTAAAAGTGATTGATATGATTATAGATATATATGATAATGTTAGATACTTTAAAATGGACGAAGAGTCTATAAAACAGAAGCTTTTAAAGGTTCTTTACAATTTAAAGAATTCAGAAACACTTGATTCACTACTGGAAGAAAAGGATAAAACAGTATTGAACTCACTATTGGGAGATCTATTACAGATTAAATGTGAATCCAACAGATTTTATCTAGGAAATGAAAACTTTGCTAGCTTATCTTTAGATGACATCTATCATCTGTTAATAGAATTAAAATATATTAAGGAAAAGGAAATTAGTGATAAAAAAGAAGCTGCTAATTAAATAGTAGCTTCTTTTTATTGTATAATGAAATACTTTGCAACTTATACTATGCTATACTTATATTAACTAGATTATGGAGTGATATTATGAAACTAAGTATTCCAAGCTATGTAGAAAACGTAATAGACAGATTAGAAAAAAACGGATATGAAGCCTATATTGTTGGAGGCAGCTTACGGGATATGCTTTTGGGAAGGGTACCTAAAGATTATGATATAACTACAAATGCATTACCTAATGAAGTTGAAATGCTGTTTACAGATTATAAAACTGTTAATATAGGTAAGGAATTTGGCACTATTATTATCTGTCATGATATGGGGCCTGTAGAGGTAACTACCTTTAGAAAGGAAGGAAAATATCTAGATGGAAGAAGACCCCAATGGGTGTCTTTTTCAAATAAAATAGAAGATGATTTAAGCAGAAGGGATTTTACTATTAATGCTATAGCATATAATGTTAACCGAGGAATTATAGATCCTTTTGATGGGCAAAAAGACATTAGCAGGAAGATAATCAGGACAGTTGGAGCTCCAAAGGAGCGTTTTAGCGAAGATTATTTGAGAATAATGAGAGGAATAAGATTTGCTGCTGAACTTGATTTTGAAATTGAGGAGGAGACTTTAAAAGCAGCAAAATCCTACAGCAGATATGTAGAAAAGGTTAGTATGGAACGAATTGCAGAGGAATTTTTTAAAATTCTTATGTGTAATATTCCATCTAAAGGCATAAGATTATTAGAAGAAGTGGGACTATTAAATATAGTACTTCCCGAGCTGATTCCTGCTATTGGATTTGACCAAAGAAACCCTCACCATGAGATGAATGTATACAACCATATATTGTGTGTTTTGGACAATACACCTCCAATTCTACAGGTGAGACTGGCCGCCCTTTTTCATGATATAGGCAAGCCTCATACCTTAACTGTAGATGAGGAAGGAATAGGTCACTTCTATGGCCATGACAAATTGGGAGCAGATATAGCAAGAAAGGCTTTAAAGAGGCTTAAGGCTTCAAATGAATTAACCGACAAGGTATGTATATTAGTGAAGGAACATATGAATCATCATGTTCATTTTAAGGATAAAGGGTTGAAAAAGCTTATCAGTAGAGTTGGAGAAAATGAAATATTCAACTTAATAGTGCTACAAAAGGCTGATATTATGTGTTCAAATCAAGAAGCAAAGGTAGACCATATTTTAGAAAGAGAGAAGAGGATAAGAGAAATAATTGATAGCAATGAGGCCTATAAGGTATCCCAATTGAATATTAATGGAAATGACCTAATGGATTTGGGATTCCATCAAGGCCCTATACTAAGAGAGGTGCTTCAATATTTATTGGAAAGGGTTATGGAAGAACCAGATAAAAACAAGAAGGAATTTCTTAAAAAAATGGCAATGGAAAAATTTCTAAAAAATAATAGCTCTAATAATAAAGGAGAAGAGATAGACTGTTAATACAGTAAAAGATGCAGTATTATAGATGCTAAATGTATTTGTTAAATATAGATAACTATGATATTATTTAAATATTGCATATTTTTTAGGAGGGATAATTGTGGGGAAATTATTTGGAACAGATGGAATAAGAGGAATTGCTAATATGGATTTAACTCCTGAATTGGCCTATAAGGTAGGTAGAGCTGGAGCTTATGTACTATCTAAAGGCAAAAAAGGGAAAATAGTTGTAGGAAAGGACACAAGGTTATCAGGGGATATGCTAGAAGCGGCACTTACAGCTGGAATCCTTTCAATTGGATTAGATGTAATATCTTTAGGAATAGTTCCTACTCCTGCAGTAGCATATTTGACAAAAAAGTACAATGCTCTAGCAGGTGTTGTAATATCAGCATCCCATAACCCAGTTGAGTATAATGGCATTAAGTTTTTTAATGAAAGTGGGTTTAAGCTAAAGGATGAAATTGAAGAGGAAATAGAAAGACTCATTGAAAATTATGAAGAAGTAAAACTACGTCCAATTAAGGGAGAAATAGGACGAACTATAATAGAGTTTGATGCCTATAAGCATTATATGTTACATTTGAAATCAACCATTAACCATGATTTTGAAGGATTTAAAATAGCAGTAGACTGCGGTAATGGTGCGGTATTTAATATAGCACCACAGCTTTTAAGGGAATTAAAGGGAGATGTAGTTGTTATAAACAACAATCCAAATGGAGTCAATATTAATGTAGAATGTGGCTCTACTAACCCTTCCATGATAAAATCTTTAGTTCTTGAGACAAAGGCAGATATTGGGCTGTCCTTTGATGGTGATGCAGATAGGCTAATAGCTGTAGATGAAAAGGGAGATATCATTGATGGGGATCACATACTGGCAATTTGCGGAACATATCTTAAGGAACAGGGCAAGTTAAGTAACGATACAGTAGTAGGCACAGTTATGACAAATATAGGCCTTGATATATACCTGAAAAGCAAAGGGATGGAAGTTGTAAAAACTAAAGTTGGAGATAGATACGTAATAGAGGAAATGATGGATAATGGTTACATATTAGGTGGAGAACAGTCAGGACATATTATATTTTTAGAGCATAGTACAACTGGTGATGGGCTGTTAACAGCACTACAGCTAATAAATGTTATGAAGGAAACAGGCAAAAAGGCTTCTGAACTTAACAGTATTATGACTAGTTATCCGCAGGTATTGGAAAATGCAAAGGTGAGGAAGGAATTAAAGAATTCTTATATGGAAAATGAGGAAATAAAATCAGAAATAGAAAGGATAGAGAGCTTATTTAAAGGTGAAGGCAGGGTGGTTATAAGGCCTTCCGGTACAGAACCTCTTGTTAGAGTTATGATTGAAGGTAAAGATAAAGATAGAATAGAGACTGTTGCTAAGGACTTAGCAAGGTTTATAGAGGAAAGATTGGGATAATAGTAGAGTGCCTACCTTTATTAGGCAGATTGTTCTACTATTGACACTATTATTTATTTGAGTTAGAATATTTTTTAAGGTTTGACAAATTTAACGGCAGAAATCACCCACTTTTATAAGTGGGTGATAAATGTCGTAAAACAATGGAAAACATTACATAGTAAAATCTTCTTAGGACAAGCTATTGACAACGAAGTACAGGCAGATTAAAAATTGTCAGAATTTTGGTGAAAGCTTATGTATATTTGCTTCTTGTCTCTAGTATATTATAATAACCGCAAACTAATGTTTATAAATAGCTTTTCTATTCTTAATAATTGTTAAGGGTTTATTTATTTGCTTCTTATTCAATCAAGTTTCTAAATATTGTATTATGCCATTTGGTTCAGAATTAATAACATTGACAGAATTTAATAATAAGTGGTATAATACAATCAATTAATAATATTCAAATTAAGACAAAGGGGGAGTATTTAAAAATGAAAAGAAAGTTATCTTTGTTATTAGCGTTAGTATTAGCGCTAGCACTCTTCATGACAGCTTGTGGCGATTCTAAGGACACAGCTAAAAATGAGCCTGAAGAAACTGAACAACCAACAGAAACAGGTGAAGGCGACGAAGAAACCCTAGAGCCACCAGCAGAACCTATGGGACAATTAATCATAGGAAATACTACAGAAATGTCTGGAGAATGGCT
>ENA-OWPA01000665-OWPA01000665.1-bioreactor-metagenome-genome-assembly--contig:-NODE-665-length-38916-cov-261.704035_pt1 | contig 38916 bp, 42 predicted proteins | sample MGYA00238139_ERZ651803 | MGnify/ENA primary metagenome ERZ651803 (study PRJEB26909, sample SAMN07631231) | bioreactor metagenome | isolation source: Switchgrass digestor | place: USA: Dartmouth... | reverse complement strand
TTATCTCACAAGAAGGGTGAGATAGAAAAGAAAATATAGTTTCTAAACTATAACATTATTATACGAGGTGATATATACATGGAGTATAAAGACTATTATAAGATATTAGGAGTAGATAAAAAAGCTAGTACTGAAGAAATAAAAAAGGCCTATAGAAAATTAGCTAAAAAATACCATCCTGACTTACATCCAAACGATGTAAAAGCACAGGAAAAGTTTAAGGAAATAAATGAGGCATATGAAGTATTAAGCGATGAGAATAAGAGAAAACAGTACGATGCCTTTGGAAGTGGTTATAATTTTAGTCACGGCCAGAACTTTGATCCTTCACAATTTGGATTTGGTAATTTTGGAAAAGGATATACTTATACTTATACAACGGAGGGTGGAGAAAACTTTAGTGATTTCTTCAACATGATCTTTGGAGGAAAAGATTTTGGCCTTGGAGACTTGTTTAATGGAAGAAAAAAAGGAAGAAATCCCTTCCATAAGGTTAAAACGGATAAGCCTATATATGAATCGGAAATAAATATAACTGTTGAAGAAGGATATAATGGTGTTACAAAGCAAATAACCTTGAAAATAGGTGGAGAAGACAAAACTTTGTCGGTAAAAGTACCTAAAGGAATATTGCCCGGGAAAAAAATAAAGATTAATGGTGAAAAATTAGGAATAAATGGAGATGTGTATCTTAAAGTAAATATATTATGTGACGAGAATATGAAACTTGAAGACAAGGATATTTATAAAAGAGTTGATGTATATCCCTGGGATGCTTATTTTGGTACAAAAATTGTAGTTGATACCCTGTCAGGAAGAATAAAGGTATCTATACCTGAAAATATGGAAGGTGGAAGGAGAATTAGAGTACCTAAAAGGGGATATAAGGATATGGAAGGAAATACAGGAGATCTTTATATAGTAGTAAACATAGTAAACCCTACAAGGTTAACAGATGAGCAGAAGGAGCTGTATAAAAAGCTTAAGAATTCAATTGAACAGTAACTAATTAGCCACGGGAAGGGTTCTCGTGGCAAATATTATTTACAGCTTTCCTGATTTAAATATTGAAATCAACAATATAAAGCCAGCAAGAGCTGCACCTATATAGCCAAGGGCTCCTATGGCTGAAACTCCATGTATTTTCAAACCTATATTGGCATTGATAACTAGTGAGGAGCTTACTAATAATCCTGCGACTATAATAGAAATTATAAGCCTGTTTACCATTTTGTTAATGGTATTAAATGTTTCTCCCATATTTTTTAAATCCAGATAAAACTTTAATCTTCCATCTAAGCTGGAATTTAAGAATTCTACAAGCTTATTAGGAATCTGCATTGTAGATTTAAGGCAGCAGTATAAATCTGTAGCTATATGTGTAAAATCCAATTCTTTCATCTTATTTCTTATTATTCTATCTCTAAAGTAAGGTAAAGCTATGTCCATAAGGGTAATGTTATTATCGAGCTTTGCCAATACTGCTTGAAGGGTTATGATACCCTTTGCAAGGATTACTATATTATGGGGCATTGCTATATTGTTACTTTTTGCTATTTCTATTATCTCTTCTATTATATTTGGAAGGTCATAATCATGTACGGATTCATTAGAATAAGCATTATAAAACCTTTCCACATCCTTATAGAGCTTATCCCTATCAATACTACCTTTTTTTATACCAATTGATAAAAGAGAATTCATCATTAAAGTGATATCTCCTGTAGCAACGCCTTCAAGCATATTGTTTAGCTTTTTCACCAAATGGGGTTCCAGTCTTCCCATGAGACCAAAATCTATGTATCCAATGGTGTTATTATGAACTATTATATTTCCAGGATGGGGGTCTGCATGGAAGAAACCATCTTCAAAGACTTGTTTAAAATAGTTATAGGTAATCTTTACAGCTATATCCTGTATATCATATCCCTCTTGTTTTAGCTTGTTTATGTCATCTATTTTTATACCAGATATATAGTCCATAACAAGTACCTTCTGCGTACAATATTTCTCATATACATTTAGGCAGGTTATATACTTAACATCCTTGTTATTTTCTGAAAACCTTAGGATATTTTTCATTTCCTCAATGAAATTTAATTCCTTTTCTGTAGCAGTACTTAACTCATCTACTACTTTTTTTATATCTATAATATCCTTTGTAGGAGTTAAGTTAACTAAGGGTACCAACTTTTTTAGTATTCTTATATCTGATAGCATTTTCTCTCTTACATAAGGTCTTTGAACCTTAACTGCAACCTTTTCTCCTGTTTTAAGTCTGGCTAAAAATACTTCTGAAAGGCTTGCAGAAGCAATGGGTGTTTCATCAAAAAATAAAAATATATTATCAATGGTATCTCCAAGTTCTGATTCTATAACTTTTTTCATAAGGTGAAATTCTTCAGGGTTTACATTATCCTGTAATTTTTGCAGTTCAGCAATATATTCTATAGGGACTATATCAGGCCTTGTAGAAAGTATCTGTCCAATCTTTATAAAGGATGGACCTAATTCTTCTAAGGCTAGTCTTAACTGCTTTGGATCTCCAATTCTATTTTTGAATCCATGTTTAATGAAAACCGATGTAATTTCACCAATTCTCTTTTTAGTATAATTATTATCCATAGCATAAAGCCATCTTGGTATTACAAGATGGCTAAACCTCCCCATTTATCTTTTTTTCTAATTCATCTATACGTCTGATAAGAATATCTAAGTCTGATTTTGTAGCTAAATTTAAACTATCTATGTATGATTTAATACTGGAATCTATATTAGATTGATTATTATTCATTACTCTTTTTAGTTCCTCATTAATTTGGTTGCCCTGATCTACAGTTATCTGTCCCTTCTGAACCAATTCATTTACAAGGGAATTAGCCTTTTCATATGTCATAGCCATAGCACCTATTCCTAAAAGCATAATTCTTTTAAATATATCTTCCATAATTTAAACCTCCTTTCAATTTTATGTTAATATATCTATAAGCATTCCTTTGATGTCATCCAATCTTTTAAGTATTTTTAACCTATTGTCTTCAATATTTAAAAAGTCCTTAGTAAGTTCATCTAATTCATTATCAACTTTCTTCACTAGAGAATATACCCTATGGCGACCTCTTCTATCCAATGAATTTTCCTTATAAAATATATGGGAGTTATTGATGGTAACATTTAAAAACTCCCTTACTGCTTTTTTATATTCCAGTAAGTCTTCAATAAAAAGCTTATCTTTCAATTTAGCTGTAATAGTTTCAATTTCATCATACAGTATTTTTAATTCTTCTTTTATGTTTTCCTGCTGAATTTCCTCCAATTTGCTTCTGAATGTTTCTTTGACAGTTTTATTTTGGATATTTTGCACCCTACTTGTGTTTTGAATGGTATTGCTTCCTATTCTATCTATTCTTTCCATTATTCCACACTCCTTATATTTCTATTATATAATATCGGCATATTGTTTAAAAATTATATTTTACTAAATAAAATAAATAGATTGGCCGATATAATATGCAAATAATCATTAAGGATGATAATATGGAAGCTTTAAGAGTGAAAGCCAAGGAAAATATTACAGAGGTATATGGATTAAAACCCGTTTCTGCTTATGATATTGAAGGCATATTAGTTCAAAAGGAAGGCAAAAACATAAAAATTGAAAAGAATACAGATAATGGGAAAGTCTACTTTTCTGTAAGATTAAAGGAGGAAATCAAAGCAGAAATAGGGCAGAATGTTAAAATAAATGGTGAGGATATCATCTCCTATAGAATTCATAAGCCCAAGAAAGAAGCAAATGCTATAGTGGACAATATAATTGAAAATCTTGGACTTGAAAACTCAAATGATATTAAAGAAGCCATAATGTATTTAATAGAAAATGAAATTACAGTTACTAAGGAGAATATTGAGGCGTTCCTGACATCCAAGGAATATTTAAAGGAAATAGCAAATCGATTGGATGTAAATACCATAATTAATCTACTAGATATGGGCATAGACATTATGGAAGAGCCCCTTTACAAGATTATAGAAGTTTTATCCCAAGAGAAAGAAGATAAAGTTTCAATAAAAGGTCTTTTAAGGTCATTCAAGACATTAACCTATAAGGAAGCAGAAAATATAGCAGTAAACATTTATGGAAGGAAAATGGGAAAAGACGTATATGAGGCTATTATAGCTCTCAGTAAAGAGAAAATTCCTATAAACAAGGAGAATATAGAGAGAGTACTTGAAATTGTAAATAAACTATATGATTTAAAGGATTCCGGTGACCAAGTTTTTGCAAAAGTTTTAAATGAAGATATTACATTAAGCATTGAAAACTTGTATAGGATTAAACATTCCTATAAATCAGACAGATTAAACAGGAATGTTGCTTCTCCTGTATATGAAAGCTTTACAGTGGATAGGGAGCCAAGCTATGAGGATATAGTAAAGATATTAGATGAGCTTAATATAGAAACAAAGGCTGAAAACATAAATTTAGCAAGGGAATTTTTATTAAATGAAGTTCAAATAACAGATGCAAGTTTCAAAAGAGTAGTAAATATGAAAAATGCATTAAAGCAGTTAACAGATCTGTTGGACAAGGAAAATATTGCAAGACTTATGAGTGAAGGAATAGACCCTGTGAAGGAGGATATATTTAAACTAGTAGAAGATATTAAAGCTCACAAGGACAAGCCTATAGATAATAGTTCCATGGATATAGAAGATATATTGAAAAATATAGAAAAATATAGAGAAATAACTGATAAGGAACTAATTTATCTAATAAAGAACCATGAAGATTTTAAACTGGAAAACCTAAATAGAATAATAGATACAAAAATAGAATTATCTGATGGAATGACAAAAAAGGTTTTAGAAAAGACTTTATCCATTACAAACATAATTAACACCTTAGGGGATTTAGATGAAAATGTTATATCACTGGCTTCCAGGAGATATAACAATATTACTTTAAACAATCTATATAAATCAAGCTTGGAATTAACAGAAAAAAAGGTGGTAGAAGTCAATCCAGTAAATGAGACAATGGGTAGTTTAGTAAGGCAGGAATACTATAATATAAAGAAAAATATTACAATCAGCCTTATAGAATGTAGCATAAAGGATGGTATTTCAATGGAGAATATGCCATTGAATGAGCTAAATGAGTATATTGACAGAAAAAACAACAGGTATAAACAAGCAGAAAGGATATACAACGATGTAATAAATATCAAAGATAGAGAAGGAGTCTCTGTACTAGCAGTAATGAAAAAAAATTCAGATATGTGCCTAAAGCAAATTTGCAAAGCTAATACAGAATTAGGACTTGATATGTATTTTAATTCAGATAATAAGAACAGAGATAATAAAAAGTATAATACTTTTAAAGCATCTAAAAAGATATCCAAAGATGATTTAGCATTGCAAATACCTGTAGATTTAGGAAATGAGGTTAGCAACCTGAATTTAATCGTTCCTGATGTGAAAAAAGGATTTAATGTAGAAGACATGACTTTTTACTTATCAATAGAAACTAAAAAACTTGGATATATAGATTTTAATCTACATGTTAAAGAAAATACAGTATATTTTAAATTTGAATCGTCTTGCAACAAGATCATATTGGACAATATAGCACTTTTGGAAGAGAAATTTGACAGTATAGGATATAGATTAGAAATACTAGAGTAAAAAAGGTGAGGAAATGAAAATCCGCATTATTACAAAGGAGCAGGTTAGGAAAGCTTATGGTAAGAAGAAAAAGGAGAATACTTTAGATATTAGAGAAAGCTTGAAAATTGAAGATATAAACAATGTACCACAGGAGCTTTATAACATAATAGAAGAAACATTATCTTTCATAAGATACATAAATACAAGGGAGGATGAATCAGATGAGGATAAATAATAATATACCTGCATTAAATACTCATAGAATGTTAAACATAACAAATAATTCATTGGAGAAGACATTGGAGAAGTTATCATCAGGAAAGAGAATCAATAGGGCATCAGATGATGCAGCAGGTCTTGCTATATCTCAAAAGATGGAAGCTCAAATAAGAGGTCTTGAACAGGCATCAAGAAATTCATTAGATGGAATATCCCTGTTACAGACAGCTGAAGGTGCATTAAATGAGGTTCATGAAATGCTGCAGAGGATGAGGGAACTGGCAGTACAGGGAGCAAATGGAATATATGAGGAAGGAAATGACGGAGATTTAAAGGCTATAATTGATGAGTTGGATCAGCTAAAGGAGCAAATTGAAAAGATAGGCAATGAGACGGAGTTTAATAAAAAGCCAATATTACAAGGTGGAAAAATATTCCTCCAAATAGGAGCCAATAGTGGACAAAAGATAGAAATAGAATTGCCAACTATTTCAACTTTGGACATTGAAACACCAGATGCTACTTCTTTAAAATTTGAAGCTGCCATTACAAAATATGATGACGCTATAAACCAGATATCTGAATACAGATCAAAGCTTGGAGCTTATCAAAACAGACTTGAGCATACTATAAAGAATGTAGATAATACTGCTGAAAATTTAACAAGTGCAAAATCTAGAATAGAAGATGCAGATATGGCATTGGAAATGTCTGAATTTGTTAAGCTAAATATATTACAACAAGCTGGTACAGCTATGCTATCTCAAGCAAACCAGTTGCCTCAAAGTGTATTACAGCTATTACAGAAGTAGAGGTGACTTAATATGCCAATTAATAGTGAACTGGAAAAAAGAATAATGACTACTAATGATGCAGGATTAATAGCTATACTATTGGAAAAGCTTATAGATAATTTCAAAAGCTGTAAGGTATGTATTGAAAGAAAAGCCTATGGAGAATTAATGGATATTAATAATAATTCTAGGGATATATTTGGAGAGATTATTTTTCAGTTTAGTGGCAATGATGAAATCTCTTCAAGAATTCGTGAGATAATTTTATATGTAAATAAGCTTATTACTGAAGGAGAATATAAAAAGGATATTTCCTATTATGATACATCTATTAAGGTGCTGTCTCCAATGGTTGAAGGGTTTCAAAAGTTAGAAGTAAAAGATACTCCAAAGGCTGTAGCAGGTATTACATATGGTAAAGGAAATTTAGGAGAATATTCATTGAAAGAGGAAAGAAGCTTTAAAGCATAAAAAAACTGTGGTTTTCCACAGTTTTTTTCTATGTAGCCGTGCACCCAGCCTTGTCGCTATACTACAAGCGTTACCTGAACAGTTAGCTCGAAACAGGCACCCCTGCGGCACACGAAAGTGTCTACTTACCGCTGCTTCCTCCCGGACCTGACGGGGTTCATAGATTTTCGTTGCGCAGGACCCATTTGTCAACACCACTTATCCAGGGCAGACCCTACAATATAAGCGCCGCAACTGGGCATCGATCCTGCTATAGCGGATTGCAGGTTACAGGGCACCGCTACCTCCCCATCTAGCACGGAAAAATTATAATGGCGGAGAGAGAGGGATTCGAACCCTCGATACCCTTTTGTGGGTATACACGATTTCCAGTCGTGCGCCTTCGACCAGCTCAGCCACCTCTCCGCGGTCAAATAAATATAATATATTTGTTTTTCACTACAGATTTATATTATACTTTAATATGTGGAAATTGTCAACAGGTTTATGGCGAAGTATATTTTGGTTGCCATTTGTTAAATATGGGTATTATAATTATTGTATAAAAATGTAGGGAGGGATAATATGTCTACACCTCATAACAGTGCAAAAAAAGGCGACATTGCCGAAACCATATTGCTTCCGGGAGATCCGCTGCGCGCCAAGTTCATAGCAGAAAATTTCCTGGAAAACCCTGTACAGTTTAACTCTGTAAGAAATATGCTTGGATTTACCGGTACATACAAGGGTAAACCTGTATCAGTAATGGGAACAGGCATGGGCATGCCATCCATTGGAATATACTCCTATGAGCTTATACATTTCTATGGAGTAAAAAATTTAATAAGAGTAGGCTCCTGTGGTGCCTACAGCGATAAGCTTGACCTTTATGATATTATACTTGCAATGGGAGCATGCACAAACTCAAATTATGCCAGACAGTTTGAGCTTCCCGGAACATATTCTGCCATAGCATCCTGGGATTTATTGTACAAGGCAAAACAGGTGGCAGACAGCAAGAACATAAAAGTAGTGGTAGGAAACGTCCTTTCCAGCGATACATTCTATACTCCTGAAAAGGACCTGCCAAAGAAATGGTCCAGCATGAATGTGCTGGCTGTAGAAATGGAAGCCTATGCTCTATACTGCAATGCTGCAGCTGCAGGAGTAAATGCCCTTGCAATACTTACTGTATCGGATTCGCTGGTGACAAAGAAGGAAACAACACCTGAGGAGAGAGAAAAGAATTTTACACAGATGATAGAAATAGCACTGGAATTAGCTTAAGGCTGGTAAAAACCAGCCTTTTTTAAAATTCGTAGCTTTCATTTACAGATAATATTACAGTTTTACTTGATTTATTCTTTGCCTTGAATTCTTCCGGATCAGCTTTTATTACAGGGAATGTATTGTAGTGCATTGGAATGGCAACCTTTGGTTTAATGAATTCTACAGCTTTTACAGCATCATCTATGTCCATGGTGTAGTTGCCACCTATAGGAATCAGGGCAACATCAATGTTTTCAGATTCCAGAAGCTTCATATCCATGGTAAGTCCTGTATCTCCTGCATGATATAGTTTTTTGCCATTTACTTCAATTACAAACCCGCATGGATTGCCTCCGTCAACAGTTCCTTCATCAGTGCTGATTCCTGAACCATGAAGGGCTGGAGTAAACTTAACAGTTCCAAAATCAAATTTGTGCCTTCCTCCAATATGCATTGCATGTGTCTTTAATCCCTTGCCTGATAGATGACCACATATTTCTGCATTGGATATAACCAATGCGCCATTTGACCTGGCCAGTTCTACAGTATCTCCCAGGTGGTCGCCATGGCCATGGGATACGAATATATGGGTCAGGCCTCGAATGCTTTTAACATCTGTTTTTGCCAAAGGATTGCCGGTTATAAATGGGTCAATTATAGCTTTAAAGTTTCCTTCCTCCACTATGAAAGCAGCATGTCCTAAGTATGTAATTTTCATTTCAAAAACCTCCTTTCATCTTATACTTATACCCAAATAGATTCTTGTTATTAAATTTAACAAAAAATACAGTCGATTACTGTTTCGACTATGGATAACTTAACAGCTCATTTCAATAAAAATCCTAAAATTCGCAAACTCGCTGCGCTCAAACATGCGAATTTTTTGACGGATTTTTTATTTCAATTCGCTGAAAGTTATAACCATAGTCTGCAAATGTAATCTCCTTGTATTTTTTATTAAACATAAATATCATTTATGAATAATTTTAATATACTTTTACATTTTATCAATAACATAAGGTTTCCTTCTATTAATAGATGTAATTATTCCTTACTTTTGGTATAATATATGTATTAAAAATACGAGGATGGTTTCCATGTATCAGGCATTGTATAGAAAATACAGGCCAAAGACCTTTGACGAGGTGCTAGGCCAGGAGCATGTAACTACAACTCTTAAAAACCAGATTATATCAGGAAATATTGGTCATGCCTATCTTTTTTCAGGAACCAAGGGTACAGGCAAGACATCTACTGCAAAGATATTCTCAAGGGCAGTAAATTGCCTGCATCCTGTAAATGGCAATCCATGTAATGAATGCGAAATATGCAAGGGCATAATGGATGAATCCATAATGGATGTCATAGAAATGGATGCAGCCAGCAATAGGAAAATTGAAGATATCAGGGAATTAAAGGATAAAGTAATATATCCTCCTGCAAAGGCAAAATACAAAATATATATAGTAGACGAAGTTCATATGCTGACCAATCAGGCATTTAATGCATTGCTTAAAACTCTGGAGGAACCTCCTAGACATCTGATATTCATACTTGCCACAACAGATGTTCAAAAGCTACCTCAAACTATAATATCCAGATGTCAGCGCTTTGACTTTAGAAGGCTGACCTCAAGGGATATAGTATCCAATATGAGAAATATATTGGATAAGTTAAATGTAAAAATAGATGACAGTATACTACATCTTATAGCCAGAAATTCTGACGGTGCCATGAGGGATGCATTGAGCCTGTTGGACCAGCTTATTTCCTATAGCAGCAACTTAACATATCAGGATGCATTGAAAATACTAGGGATAGCAAATATGGATTTTATATTTTCCCTGGTGGAAAATATAAAAAATAGAAAAATAGAGGATTCATTACTTGCAATAAATGATATAATTCAGGAAGGGAAGGATATAATCCAGTTTATAAAGGATTTAATATATCACTATAGAAACCTTTTGATTGCCAAGACCTCCAATAATGCCGTGGAAATAATGGATATGGATGAGGGAATGGCAAAGGAATATATAAAGCAGAGCAGTGACATGACTCTGGACTATATCCTAAGGTCTATTGAAATATTAAATGACAGCGAAAAACGCATGTCATGGTCTACTCAGCCCAGGATAATTCTTGAAATGGCTGTAATAAAGCTTATAAACCTTGAGGAAAGAATGAGCCTGGAGGATAGAGTCAGGAATCTGGAGGAAATGATCAGTAAAGGGGAAGTATCAGCAATACAGAACAGGAAACAGCCTGTTCCAAAAAAAGCAGAGGAAAACAGGAATATTACCCATAGAATTGAAAAAGAGGATAAAAAGGAAAAGGAAGAAAAGGCAGAAGAATCAGGTACTTTTGATGATGGCGGAGAAATTTCAATTGAAGCCATAAAGGTCAACTGGGATAAGATTTTAAGGATTGTAAAGGGAAAGGATATAAAGACCAATGCATTTTTAAAAGAAGGAAAGCCATTTTTCTTCTCGGATAATGTTCTTACTATAGCATATGATGATAGACATATATTTCATAAGGAAGCTATGGGCAAACCTAATAATAAGGAGCTTGTGGAGAACATAATATCATCCCTTTTCAATAAAAACATAAAGATTAAATTAATATTGGAAAGTGACAGGGAAGAAGATAGAATTGAGGATAAAGAGGACATAATAAAAGATGTCATAAACTTCTTTGGTGAAGATATTGTAAAAATAGAATAAATAATTGAAAGGAGAATTAATATGGCAAAAGGCAAATTCCCTGCTATGGGTGGAAATATTGGAAACATGATGAAGCAAATGCAGAAAATGCAAAAGCAAATGGAGGAAATGCAGAAGCAGCTAGAGGAAACAGAAGTGGAAGCCAGTGCAGGTGGCGGTGCAGTAACATGTAAGGTAAATGGAAAGAAGGAGGTTTTATCCATAAAGATAGACCAATCTGTAGTAGACCCTGAAGATGTTGAAATGCTGGAAGACCTGGTATTGGCAGCAGTTAATGAAGCATTGAGAAAGGCAGAGGAAATGATGGCAAAGGAAATGGGGAAATTGACAGGAGGACTGAACATACCAGGACTGTTTTAGAGGAAAGGTTGATATAAATGGACTATTATGCTCTACCTGTTGCTAAGCTGATTGAAGAGCTTTCAAAGCTTCCAGGCATTGGAAGAAAGACTGCCCAAAGGCTGGCATTTTATATATTGGAGATGGATCCCTTAGAAGTGGAAAAGCTGGCAGCTTCAATAAAAGAAGCAAAAGAAAAAATACATTACTGTAAAATCTGCTGCAATCTGACAGATGATGATATATGCAATATATGCAAGGATGAAAAAAGAGACAGATCTGTAATATGTGTTTTGGAAGGGCCAAAGGATGTGGTAGCCATGGAAAAGACCAGGGAATATAAAGGTCTTTATCATGTGCTTCATGGAGTTATTTCCCCTATGGAAAACATTGGCCCTAATGAGATAAAGATTAAGGAGCTGTTAAACAGGCTGCAGGATGGAGTGGTTAAGGAAGTAATACTGGCTACAAACCCCACTGTTGAGGGAGAAGCTACAGCTTTGTATATTTCAAAGATACTGAAGCCTTTAGGAATCAAAATTACAAGAATAGCCCATGGCATCCCTGTAGGCGGGGATTTGGAATATTTCGATGAAGTAACGCTATCCAAGGCTATAGAAAACAGAAGAGAAATGTAGAGTAAAAACAATATGTGTCTACATCAAATAAACTCCTTTCATTTTTCAAATGTATGAAACGGGGTAAATAAAGTAGTATTAGAAAACATGGTTTATTAGGGAGAAGAAAAGCCCTGTAGGCCATGTTTTTTTATGTATTAGTTTTAAGGGATAAGGAACAAGGAATAAGGCTAAAAGCCAGAAAAATCAATGGATTGGAAGATTGAATGGAAAAGAAAATGGAATGAAAAATGGGTAAAATCTCACCTTAACCCTTCCCCCTTAACCCTCAATCCTAAAAGCACTTTATTTTCATTTTTTGCCCTAAAAATTGAGGAATGAAAGGACTTTAGGAAGTAAGGAATAAGGAAAAAGGAATTAAATGGGAAATTGGAAGAGAATAACAAGCCAGTATTTTCAAGGGTTTGAGGGGGATTTGTGAAAGGAGTTTATTTGAAAAAGGAAAGAAGTTTGTTTGAGGTGCATAGGCTGGAAAAAATAAAATCATTTCATCATTATAAAATGAAAATAAAAAGCAATTGGAAACATGGTTTAGCAGAATTCTTTGAGACTCTGTGAACCATGTTTTTATTAAGACTTTTTAAAATTTGCAGGTTCACTTAAAAGGATGGGCTATATTGATTTCACGTTTTTGATGAAACAGAAAAATAGCAAAACCCTTAATTTATTTCATGAATAAAGGATGATGGCATGGATTATCATCATTTAATGAATCTTAACTGTTATATAGAGTTTTGTGGATTAACAGAACCTGAAACAAATTGTTTAAGATTGTATTTTGCCCGTTGCAAAACAGAAGAGACAGCGGAAGATTTAATTATTGGAGATACAGTGATTAAAAACACTTATCCAATTATTATAGATAAGGATTTACCAGTTTTGCAACTGGACTTTGAATCTTATATCGCTTATTCTGTAACCAATGAGTCATTTACCTCATGGGATGAGTATGAGCAATTTGAAGGAAAGGCATTTAGGATTTATACAAAATCAAGGTATTTGGATTTTATTAAGGAACACACTTTTGCAGCTCTAGTTTGTGTAGATGTGTATCCGCCTTTTAGACATTATGGGATAGTATGCTTAAATCATATTATTAATATTGTTTCAACCGATACACCAAAAATTACAGAAATATATAAACAGCAATAAATATCAGGAAGTACGAGAGCTGTTTTTTCAGATTTATAAAGTTAAATATTAGTCCTGAGCCTTTTGATGTTTTAGCAGGAGGAAAAATTCAATGAATGATATACGTAAAAAAGTTATCGATTTTTTGGAAAAGATGAATATTCCTTATGATATGATTGAGCACCCGGCAGTCTATACTATAGATGAAATGGACCAGTTAAATATTAACATTAGTAATAAAGAAAATAATGAAATTGTTAAAAACTTATTTGTCCGGGATGATAAAAAGAAAAATTATTACTTAATTGTTCTTCAGAAAGATAAGCAGGCAAATTTTAAAGAAATCAGAAAAGCACTGGATTCCAGACCCTTAACCTTTGCCTCAGAAGAAGATTTGCAAAAATATATGGGACTGACAAAAGGTTCCGTATCACCTTTTGGAATATTAAATGATGCAGACTGTAAGGTAGAGATTGTTTTTGATAAAGATATTTTATCCTTTGAGCGAATCGGAGTTCATCCCAATGATAATACAGCAACGGTTTGGCTTAGTCCGAAGGATTTAGAGAATATTATAAAAAGTCATGGAAACAGCATCAGCTACATAAATATTTAATATTTAAAGAATAGGTTATTAAAGCTTATGAAATATCATCTTTGTAAAAAACATGCTTTAACAGGGAAAAGCTTCGATCGGCAAATGCTAATAAATATTTTGAATATAGTTTAATCTTAATAAATTTAACAGTTTTTTTAATATGGTTTAAAGTTTTTTAAAATAAAAAACATAGATACATTTAATTTAAACAAAATTATGTGTAAGATAACATTATATCATAAGCATTTGTAAATTTGTATAGAGAAAGGAAGATGTTATGGAAATTCAATATGAAGCAACAGAAGAGGAGTTTATTAAATTTTACATTTATTTTCACAAAAAATATAATAAAATGGTGCGTTTTAAGGTAAAGTATTTGTTATCTTTTTTTTATGCAGCAGGAATATTTTTAATACTTTCAAACATCAGAAAGAATACCTATACTTTTATATTGGGTGTTAGTGTTGCAATTTTGTTCTTTATATTATGGATAATAGCTTTTCAAAAAATAGAAGAAAAAAATAATCAGAAAGAAAGCGGCCTCTCTTTTAAAAAAAGGAGACAGGACTCGCCTGCTAGGTAAGAAAATTATGCTTATCGGTGAAAATGGTATTAAGGTTATTGGTGAAAACTTTACTGAAATGATACCAAAAGAAATCATATCAGACATAGGGATATATGATGATATGATACTTATTTTCTTAATAGGTTATAAGAGTTATTTTATTCCAACAAGATATTTAACAAGAGAAAATAAGGAGCAATTTATAAACAAATTAATGGCTTTAAAATAGAATAATTAATACATATATCTAAATTTAGTATCGGATACGAATATGGTATTGATATTAAGTCAGGAGATAGTGCATGGTCTGGCGGAATCAATCCGGGAGTACATATCAGGAACAATCTTGTTATAGTTTTGGAAGAGTTGTTATCATAAATATACCTGATAATGTCCTGGCAGCAGGGGATTTATGCAGGTTATCCGTGTGATTATAGAACAGGATAAGTTAAATTCTATTGTTTATTGGATTAGGAATAGTTGACATATTTTTAATTTTTTTATATAATAATTGCTACTCAATCAATAAAGTAATAAAAAGAGGGTGGTCCCTACCCTGGGTGGGATTTAAAAGTGGAAGAGGGGTTTAAAAAGCGGAGGACCTTACTATAAGTAGGAGCAAAAAAAGCGGTGAGTCCCTACCATAAGTGGGAATTAAAAAAAGAGGAGTTGGGCAAATTGTTCAGCTCCTATATTATTGCAGAAAGGTGATGAGAGTATGCATTTATATCTCTATCATGTAGATGCCTCCTACTGTGATTTTCTCCGCAAATTTGACCAGAAAGTTCTTCGTACTCTTGAACAAAAAAAACGGCCTTATGTAGGTCTTGCTTTTGAACTGGTAAATGGAATAAAATATTACATCCCACTTACTTCTCCAAAGAAAAAACATTCAGAAATGAAAAATAACGTAGATTTTCATAAAATAAATAGCGGTATGTGGGGAGCCATTAATTTCAATAATATGATACCAGTTCATGAACAGAGTTTAAGAAGAGTAAATAACAAAATTAATCTGAATGACAGCAAAGAAGATATACAATATAAAAAATTATTATCCAATCAACTGGATTGGTGTAATGCAAACCGTGACTTGATCATAAGGAAAGCCAAAAAACTTTATAATATGATCACTAGAGAGATAGCACCTGAAAAATTAGTAAGAAGATGCTGTGATTTTAAAAAATTAGAGCGGGGATTAAGAGAATACTGTAAGGCACATAATCTGAAATTAAATAACAGGTATCAAAAAATCATAATTGAATATATTGAAGATGATCAAGGACGAACAGTGGCAAAACAAAAACATGGAAAGATGATTGCTTGCAGGTGGCTTATTTTGCCTTAGGAGGATTAACTAACAAAATAACTTATTATAAAATAAAGAATAAGAGAAGGTCTGATTAGACTTTCTCTTTTTTTGGATCTTTAACAAATAGTGTTGGTGAATAAAACAAGAGTTAATAGAAGAAAAATGTAATCGATTGGCTTGGAAGTAACATTTTTCTAAGCTATTTTTATATTTACTAAATTTTGTATAATAAGAATTCTGCTTTTAAAGTGAAAGAAGCAAGGACAATTGCGTTTTAAAATATTAATCTTATTAAAAGATTCTCAAAAGTGTTGTTTATGTAATTATGCTTAAAAAAGTTTTTAATATAACTTACATATTTTTTTATATTATTAATAGAGAATATCATATAATTAGAGGTGTTTATTAATATTGTTATCTAACACTTTTTTAAAGATATTATAATTCTTGTATTTAAAAGAAAAATTCATATATTGATATAGTTGGTAATAGGCTCTAATTTGGAGTTCAATTAAAAGGATAATTAAACATCAAATTCACGTATTGTTGTTTTGAAGCGACTGAGATATCTAATAGTTGATATGACGACTACATTAATATCTTGGAATGGTAGTTTTCAATTCATGAAAAATATTTTCTCATCAAAGACATGCCTAAAGGTTAGCTAGTCTGTCTTATTTAATGTTGTAATTAATTTTTTAGTGAACAAAATATACAAAAGCCGCCAGCTATTGTAAAATAATATAATAATATTGTAAAATACATTTATAGGAGTCAAAACTGGGAGGTGTAATATTTTTCCAGACTAAAAAGTATTTTCTCATGGATTTTGCTTTTGACCTTTATAGTGACTTTGATACCACAAAATATATATGCAGCCAATAGCATTGAATCTGTTCTTACTGAAGAAACAGACCTGGAAAAAGACTCCGATGCAGATCACTTGACGGGTGATTTTGAAATAAAATTTGGAAGGAATCCTTATAAAATAGATGTATATATAGATGTATATAGGAACTTTATTATAGATCTTTTCGAATTTGCTGAGCAAGTTTATTCTAGTAAGGTAGATACTGACGGGGACGGATTACCCGATGGATATGAATTATTATATTTAGGAACAAATCCCAACAGTAAAGATTCAGATAACGATGGTATTTTAGACAGAGATGAGGATTTGGATGAAGATGGTCTTTTGGATGGCGATGAAGTAAAACTTGGTCTTGATCCGTTAAAGGCCTATACATATGAGAGCATTTTGGATAGTGAATATAAAATAAAACAGCATTTATCAGAAGAAATATTTAACAATATTAAAATATTGTTTCTTCAGAAGAGGTGAGCTCAGAAGAAAAAGAAGATGTTAAAGAAGAGGGTGAATATGAAAATAAAATTATAGAAGATGCAAACGATAAATATAACATTGAAACATAGGACGAAATAGGTTCCAAATATGGTTAGTATCTTTTTAAGTATGGTTAAACTAAAAGCATTATTTTTTGGTTGTTGAATGAAAGATATGGGTTATTTATAAGAAATTTGTATAAAAGAAAAAAGGCAGCAAGAGAAGTTTTTCTTGCTGCCTTAATGTTTAATTCAGGCTGTTTTTATTTTAGACTTAGCTTTCAAATCTTGTATTTTTATAAATGGTAAAACCAAGAATTTTAATTTCGATTCCTGTAAGAATTTTATGATCCTTTTCATTTGTATCATCAGGATAGAGGCTGTGATAATTGGTTACGCTATATAAAATTGCCTGGTAGACAATCGTTCCACCGTCTTTAACGTATATTGGGACAGGGATCAGTAAAATCAAAATAATAAGGAAGACGATAATCTTAATCAGGATTTTTTTCATATGGCTCATCCTTTCCTGGGATAGAAAATTTAATTTATGATCTTTCATTTTGATATTTTAAAAAATGGGTTAATCTTTTTCAAATTTTACATTATTGTAAACGGTAAAGCCAAGAATTTTTACTTCTATACCTTTAAGATATCTGATTTGGCTTTCATCATTTTCATCGGGGTACATACTGTGATAATTGGTTACACGATATAAGATGGCATCATAAATAACCGTTCCCCCATCATTAAGATATGACTTTTGTGGAATTAATAATATTAAGGCAATAAGGATGGCTATAATAGTAATCCATTTTTTCTTCATTTGTCTCATTCTTTCGTACTATTAAAAACTTTCAGATATAAGACGTTTCTGAATTTGCTTTTGTTCCCAAAAAGTATTTTGATTTCAGAAATAGATCAGTTACGATTATTATAAGAAAAATAAAAGCCCCTTTTTGGGGCTTTTATTTTTGGCTATGAAAGGATAAAAAAAGGAAGTAAGAGAGGGGTTCCTTACTTCCTTTTTTTATTACAATAATGCGATACCGTTGCTTGCGCCGATGCGGTCTGCACCAGCTTCTAATAATTCTTTTGCGAATTCTGCAGTACGGATACCGCCGCTGGCTTTCACTTCTAATTCATCTCCAACAACTTGTTTCATTAACTTAACATCTTCTACGGTTGCACCGCCAGTTGAGAAACCGGTTGAAGTTTTTACAAAAGCAGCACCTGCTTCTTTGGAGAGTTCACATACTTTTACTTTTTCTTCGTCGGTTAAAAGACAGGTTTCAATAATGACTTTCACGATAGCAGGTTTGGAAGCTTCTACAACTGCTTTGATATCTTCAAGTACCAAATCCCAGTTTTTATCTTTAACTGCGCCAATATTGATAACCATGTCCACTTCTTCTGCTCCGGCTTTTACACATTCAGCAGCTTCGAATGCTTTAGCAGAAGTCAGCATTGCACCGAGAGGGAAACCAACAACACAGCAGGTTTTTACGCCACTGCCCTTTAATTCCTGGGCAACTAAAGGTACATGACAACTGTTGACACATACGGAAGCAAAACCGTATTCTTTAGCTTCCTGGCAATATTTTTTAACGGTTTCAACCGTTGCGTCTGCTTTTAAAACAGTGTGGTCAATTTTTTTCGCAATATTCATTATTGTATTCTCCTTTATTAATAAATTTATTGTTTTTTTCATCATATCATAAGTCATTTAAAATTTCAATTGAAACCGATTACATTTTTAAAAAATATCATGAAAACCATGAAATAGTGGGGAAAAGCAACAACAGCATTGACATTTTAACATAAAAAACCGACAAAAATCAACAAAAAAATGATTGACACTTCTATATTATTGTGCTATATTTATAACATAATATGAAAGCGGTTACATTTGGGGGTTATTTAGCGATGAATATTTACGATATTGCTAGGGAGGCAGGGGTTTCTCCCGCTACAGTATCCAGAGTAATCAATGGAAACAAAAATGTAAGGGAAGAAACTAGAAAAAAAGTATTAAAAGTTATTGAAAATAATAATTATGCACCTAGTTCAGTGGCCAGAAATCTAAGTATCGGTGAATCTCAGAACATTGCTTTTATCGTTCCGGACGTAGAAAACCCATTTTTTAGTCAAATATTACAAGGCATTACGGATAAGGCCTCAGATTCAAATTATAACGTATTTATGTTTGGTACGAAAGAAGATCCAGAAAGAGAACACCGTATTTTAGAGTCTTTAAAAGGCGAACTGATTAAAGGGCTTATTATTATACCCGTTTCAGAAATAGATGAAGAAACCGCTTTCAGACTGACTAATTTCGAAAGAGAAGGTATCCCGGTAGTCCTTATCGACCGTGATATCAAAGGCTCAAATTTTGATGGGGTCTTTTCTGAAGATATTCAGGGAGCATATGAAGCAGTTGAGTGTTTAATCCAGGAAGGCCATAAAAAGATTGCAATGATTACAGGGCCTGAGACATCAAGGCCGGGGCATGACCGATTAAGAGGTTATAAGATGGCTTTGACCAATTATAATATAGAAATCAATGAAGACTATATTATAAATGGGAACTTTATTGAAAAAGATGCCTATAAGGCCATGAAGACTTTAATGGAATTAAAAGAGCCGCCTACTGCAGTCTTTTCTTCAAACAATATGACGACCCTGGGTTGCCTGAGATATCTGAAAGAACATGGTTTAAAACTGGTCGAGGATATATCTTTAATTGGATTTGATGACATAAAAGAACTACAATATACAGATATTAATCTTACAGTTGTTGCAAGACCCGTCTATGAAATGGGTCAGGAAGTGATGGAACTCCTCGAACGCAGATTTAGTTATAAGAAAGAAGGTGATAGGAAGAAGATGATCGTACGAAGGAATTATGTTAAGACCTGGTTAATAAAGCGGGGGTCTGAAAAATACAAGAAATTCCAGGAGGGTAATGTTAATGAATAAAGTTGCAGTATTTGGTAGTTTTGTGGTTGATTTAATGGCAAGAAGCCCTCATCTTCCAGTTCCCGGAGAAACCGTAAAGGGTTCCATGTTTAAAATGGGTCCGGGAGGAAAAGGCTTTAATCAATGCGTTGCGGCACACAAAGCGGGTGCAGATGTTGTGATGATTACTAAACTGGGCCGCGACAATTTTGCGAATGTTGCACTGGATACAATGGATGAGCTGAATATGCCAAAAGACCACATTCTTTTTTCTGATATGACTGAAACCGGTATCGCATTAATTTTAGTTGATGAAAACACCAGTCAAAATGAAATCATTATTGTTCCTGGTGCATGCAATACCATCACAGAAGAAGAAGTAAAAGGCATAGAATCCGTTATCAAAGAATCTGAATATGTTTTACTTCAATTAGAAGTGAATCAGAATGCCAATGAAATGGTTGTGGATATGGCAAACCAACATGGATGTAAAGTTATTGTAAATACGGCTCCTTATGTGCCGATTTCTGATAGCTTTTTATCAAAAGTATATATGGTAACTCCCAATGAAGTCGAAGCAGAATCTATGACTGGTATTGCGGTAAAAGATCTTGAATCTGGAAAGCAAGCAGCTAAGTTTTTCCATGATAAAGGCATAGAAATCGTTATCATCACATTGGGATCCAGGGGAGTATTTGTTTCTTATGACGGTAAAGCAGAAATCATCCCGGCATTTAAAGTAAACGCAGTTGATACAACAGGTGCAGGGGATGCATTTAATGGAGGACTGCTTGCTGCTTTAGCAGAAGGTAAAGATATCTGGGAAGCAGTAAGATTTGCAAACGCCCTGGCCGCAATATCTGTACAACGCCTTGGAACAACACCTTCCATGCCTGAACGCTGGGAAATAGATGCTTTCTTAGAGGCTCACAATTAAAAGGAGGTAATAAAATGCTAAAAGGTATTCCTACTCAAATTAGCTCAGATCTGTTAAAGGCGTTGGCTGATATGGGTCATGGTGATTTAATTATTATCGCAGATGATTTTTATCCACCAAAAACCAAAACACCTAATGGTATAAGTATTCAGGCTAAAGGCAATACAGCGCCTGAAATGATCGATGCAATTTTACAATTGTTTCCACTTGATGTAGACTACTGTGCTTATCCTGTAGAATATATGGTACCCGATAAAGATGCTGGCATCAGTATCGAACGTCCAAAAGTATGGGACGATGTTATCGAAGTGGTTAAAAAGCATGGATATGATGCAAAAATTGTTGGTGAAATTGAAAGAACCAAGTTTTATGAAAAAGCGGCAAAAGCTTATGTGACCGTTTGCACCAGCGAACGTCAACCTTATGGCTGCTTTATCTTACAAAAAGGTGTTATGTAATTTAATATAACATTTAATATAATTTTAAAAATAATGGGGGATTATAATTATGAAAATGAAAAAAATATTAGCTAGTTTATTAATGGGCGTTATGACTATTTCTTTAGCTGCTTGTGGTGGCACAAAAACCTCTACAGACAGCTCAAACAATTCATCTGCTACTGCTTCATCAGATGATAAAACCTTTGAAATTATTTATCTGACTCCTTCTACTGCATCTCAATTCTGGACACACGTTGGAATTGGTATTGAAAATGCTATGAAGGACCTGGAAGAAAAAGAAGGTATTAAGGTTAACTACACAATCGTAGGACCTGCTGAAGAAAGCCAAACAGAAGAATATGTTACAGCTTTCGAAAAAGCAATTGCTAAAAATCCGGATGCAATCGTAACAGCAACGCTTGCAATTGATGCAACAGTTCCAAAAGCAAAAGAAGCAACTGAAAAAGGTATTGTTCTTAACTTTGTTAACTGTGGTTTAGGTGTAGGCGATGACGGAGCATATCAAGATTACTACAATCAATTCTATTACTGCTCAAACGACACCATTGGTGAAATGGCAGCTCAAGCTTTCTTAGAAGCAATGGAAAAGAAAGGTATTGAAAAAGGTGTAGTTGGTATTAACATGAACGTTGAAAATGAAGCTTTAAATCACAGAATTCAAAGCTTCCGTGACTACATGGCAGCAAATGCACCACAATTAACACTTACAGATACTTACTATAATGGTAACGTAGTAGAAACAGCACAAGCAAATGCAGAAAACATTATCTCAACTTATGGTTCTGAATTAATTGGTATGTACTCAGGTAACAATATCACAGGTGACGGTGTATGTCTTGCAGTTGAATCTGCAGGTATTGGCAGCAAAATTGTATCTGTTGCTGTAGACTCTGATGACATTGAAATCAATGCTTTAAAGAATGGAAATCTTGACGCTATTATCGTTCAGGATGCTTATGCACAAGGTTACAAAGTAATGGAAAATGCTATTTTAACATTGCTTAATGGTTCCAATCCTGAATCTAGCAAACAAGTAAATTGTCCTCCAGTTATCGTAACAAAAGATAACATGGACAGTGAAGAAATGTTGAATTTACTTGATCCTACACGTTTAAAAAAATAATAGAAAACATAACTGAACTGACTGGAATATAAAATATCTAAAAAAACAGGAAGGACAGTTGTGTATGTAAAAGTATGCAACTGTCCTTTAAATATGGAGTGGGGTTAATGATGCAAGAAACAATCTTAAAAATTGAAAACGTTTCTAAATTTTATCCCGGCGTTAAAGCTTTAAATAAAGTGAGCTTTGAATTAAAAAAAGGTGAAGTCCGGGCATTAGTAGGAGAAAATGGAGCAGGAAAATCTACCTTAATCAAATGTATCATGGGTGTTGAAAAACCAGATGAAGGTAGAATTTTAATGAACTACAATGGTGAATGGATTTGTAATACAAATGCTTTAGAAGCACAAAGACATGGTGTTTTTGCAAACTATCAGCATGTTAATATTGCACCCGATTTAAGTATAGCAGAAAATTACTTCTTAGGTCAACAACCTAAAACACAACTGGGATTTGTTGACTGGAAGAAGATGTATGATGACAGCAAAAAAATTATTGATAAATTCCAAATGAAAGTCAATCCAACAGACAAAATAAGAAATCTTCCGATTGCTATGCAAGCAATGGTAACCATTAGCAAAATATCAGTTAATGAAGATATACGGATTGTTATTTTCGATGAACCTACAGCACTTCTTGAAAATGAAAAGGTTGAAATCTTATTTAAGTTTATTGAAGAATTAAAACAAAGAGGCGTCAGCATTATTTATGTATCCCATCGTTTAGAAGAAATTATGGAGATTTGTGACAGTGTAACCATCTTAAAAGACGGAACTTATGTAGATACAAAGCCAATAGAAGAAGTAACGAAAGATTCTTTAATAAGTATGATGGTTGGACGTGAAATGACAGATATTTATAATATCAAGCATGTAGAACCTGGTGAGGAATTATTAAGAATCGAAAACTTCAGTGATAGTCGTCATTTTAAAGATATAAACTTTACTTTGCATAAAGGAGAAATTCTTGGCTTTGCAGGCCTGGTAGGCGCTGGTCGCAGTGAAATTATGCGTGCCATCTGTGGAGTTGAAAAGCGCCTGACTGGAGATGTCTATGTCCGTGGCAAAAAAGTTAATATTAAAGACCCAAGCGATGCGATGAAACATGGTATTAGTTTTCTGACAGAAGACAGACGGGAAGACGGACTTGCCCTGATACTTCCGATTAAAATCAATGTCAACATGAATTCCTATGATATGATTAGTAAACGCGGAGTCATTTCACTGAAGAAGGAAACTGAAAGAGCAGAAGACTACTCTAAGAGAGTTAATGTAAAAACACCAAGTATTATGCAACTGGCAGGTAACTTATCTGGAGGAAATCAGCAAAAAGTTGTTATTGCTAAACTTTTATGCAGAGATCCTGACATTTTGATATTTGATGAGCCTACCGTTGGTATCGACGTTGGTGCAAAGGAAGAAATCTATAAAATCATTGAAAAACTAATAGCCCAGGGTAAAGGCGTAATTCTCATATCATCTTATTTACCAGAAGTTATGGGCTTAGCCGACCGCTTAATTGTTATGTCACAAGGTAAAATTAGGGCAGAATATGGAAAAGAAGAACTAAAAAATCTAAAAGAAGAAGATGTTTTACGTAAAGCTTCGATTGAGGATTAGGGGAGGATAAGTAATGAGCAACACAAAAAGTGCTAAAAACTCATATAAGAATCTATTTCAACAAACAGAATTTACTTTGGGTGTTATCATTGTCTTGCTGTTTGTAATAGCTTCTGTTTTTACAGATAATTTCTTTTCAATGTACAATATCACAAACTTAATGAAGCAATGTGCCATAACCGGGGTTTTGGCTGTTGCACAAACCTTTATCATCATCACTGGTGGTATTGATATCAGTGGCGGTGCGATTACAGGTTTATCCTGTATGGTACTCGCATTACTTCAAAGAGATACAGGAATGAATTTCTGGCTGACACTTGTTATTGCAATCATTGTATCCATCGCTGCAGGTTTTATTAATGGTATTATTGTTCATGATTTTAAGGTACCTCCTATGATAGCAACTTTAGGTATGTCAACAATTATCCGTGGTATCATTAAAATCATCAGTAATGCATTAACCGTTAGCGGACTGGATGAAAGAATACTCAATATGGGAAATAGCAGTATCTTTGGTATTATTCCTACGCTGGCGATTATATGGCTGTTGGTGGCTTTAGCAATTTTCCTGGTTTTAAAATATACAATCTTTGGACGTAACTTATACGTTATTGGTAGTGGTATCAACGTAGCAAAACTCAGTGGTATTAAAGTTAGAAAAATGTTCTTAAGCGTATATGCTTTAGCAGGTCTTCTTTACGGTATTGCAGGTATTATGCTTGCAGCCCGTGTACAAAGTGCTCTTCCAACCGGTGGTGAAGGTTACGATATGAGTGCTATTGCAGCAGCTGTTATCGGTGGTGCTTCCCTTGCTGGTGGACGTGGAGCTATCGCAGGAACCCTGCTTGGAACAATCCTTATGGTATTAATCAATAACGCCGGTGTTCAATTTGGATTAAACACCCACGTTCTTGAAATCACCAGTGGTGTATTAATTGTATTTGCAGTAACAATGGATATGCTTAAAAACAGAAAAAAAGCTTAAATCGTTAGGAGTAAGGAAGCACGGGATTGCCTGCTTCCTTTTCTTATTGAGAAACTGAAACAAGGAACCGTCCCCATGTTTCACCCGCGTTTAAAATTATCATACAATTAATTTTAAAATATCTATTGAAAATAGATTTAATTTAATAATATAATCAAAAAAATGCCTGTTTTTTATTCCTGTAAGAAGAATTGTAAAATTTAATATTCATTTAAGCAATCGTTTGGCTATTATAAACAGCTCCTCTACAGGATTAAAATCCGGCAAAGTTCAAAAGATTGGACCATAAGCAGGGCTCAAAAGTATTAACCAACATATTTGCAGTAAGAAGAAAAAAGCTCATAGGAAGGAGAATAAAATGGGATATGATATCACTTATCATCCAATAAAATTAGAGCAAATGGAGGAATGGTATTTTAGCCGCTTAGACGAAATGAAGCAAGGCGATTATTCCAAAACATGGGAAATGGCTCAGAAGGCAAATATGCATGAATTCTACATAGATAAATATCTGGATGTGATGAAAGAAGCAGTAAACATAGAGCCTGATCTGACATTTGAAATAACGCATGGTTTTAATATCGCTGTTGTGCAAGGTTTTTTCCTTCCTCATTATTATGTTAGGGGAACAGCCTTTTCATTTTTAATTGAAGAACATCCACAAATGGCAAAATATATAACTTCATGGCAGGATATCATACCCCAGTGGATAAAAAATCCGATAGCAGGGGGAATCGTTGAAAATTACTGTGGTGGAGTATTCATATCACCTGAACAGGTTCATAAACTGCTTTCGGATTACGAAAAGGACATTCAGATAAAAAATCTTATTGATAACTTCTTTGGAGAATATTTACCAGTATTCATAAAAGCATTAAATTATTCTTTGGAAAATGGTTTAGGATTGTTGGAAGCAACGGATGTTGTTGTGCCAAATGTGATTGATCTTAACAAAACAGAATCTTATTCCAATTTGTTTAATTGTGATCCTGAAGGTGCATTAATTTATCGGGAGATAGCCATGGAACAAATTGCACAGGCTTTAAAAGAAAGCGGTGATAACAGAGATGTAAATGAAGCATTAAAGGATATGGCCTTCATGATATCAGAACGTGATGAGGATGGAAATGTAGAAGATTACCGCATATATGAACATCCAGAAAAAGATTCTTAGATAAGATGGACATATAAAAAAACTTATAAAAATTTTTAGAGACCGTAAAGGTCTCTTTTTTCTAAAATAATATCATTGGACGGAGTTAATAAGATGATGCATTAAATGGACAAAACTTTTCGAACGACAATATTTGACTATAAGATTACATGTATCAAATCATGTTTACAATATAAAAGCAATATATTTTTTATTTTGAGATAGTTTAATAAAGAAGAATAAAAAATAAACAAATAATAATTATGCCTTGAATTTATTAAAAGAATAGATGAAAATAAATCTAACAGAAAAAAGTTTCGAAAGGAAACAAAAGAACTGTCTTAGTATTTCTTTTGTTTCAGGGGAGGTTTTATGAGTAAAATCGCAGTTGTTTACAAATCAAAATATGGCAGTAGCAAAAAGTACGCAGAATGGATTGCAGATGAGCTTAAGGCTGAACTTTTTGAGCATTCGAAGATTAAAAAGGATGATTTATTAAAGTATGATACCATCATTTATGGCGGGGGTCTTTATGCAGGTAGTATTAGTGGGATATCGCTCATTACTAAAAACTTTGATAAGTTAAAAGATAAGAATCTGATTGTTTTTACAGTGGGTACGGCTCAAACGGATAATACAGAAGTTTTTAAGCCCATCATCGAAAAAAATTGTTCAGAAGAAGTCAGAAGAGCGGTTAAGTTTTTTCACTTCCGAGGGAGCATGGATTATAAGAATATGACATTGACACATAAAATGATGATGAAGATGTTAAAATTGGTCTTAGAAAAGAAAAAAGAAGAAGAGTTATCCAAGGAGGATAAACTGTTTTTGGAGACTTTTGGGCAGAAAGTAGATTTTATTGATAAAGCCTATATCAGTCCATTAATTGAATATGTGAATGCTTTAAGTTAAGCATCTGTTAAACAGATGCATTTTGTTTTTTCTATCCTAAATCTTTTTAAGGCTTTTGTCGAAATTAATAGTAGTAAGATTTAGGGGAGATAGTATGATAGGACAAGTACAAAGTAAAGAGTTAATTCTTGATCAAAATATGCTTGATTTAAAATTTTCTATGTCCCTTGACTGGGAGCAGGGTGAGCTTCTGGAAGGGGATATTATTTCCTATGGAGAAAATAAAGTAACCGTTGAAATTGAAGGCGTAAAATTAGATATTAAAAGCAGTGAAAAAATTGGAGAAGTCGGAGATAAAGTTAAATTTTTAGTTGAAAAGGTTACAGAAAATGAACTGGTATTAAAAGCTTTGACAGACAATCAGGAAATTCGTCCTATTAAGCAATACGACCGAATCCAGTCTGTTTTGTTAAAGGAAGTTATCCCCATGACGGAACAAAATATTGAACTTGCTAAAAAGATGCTTGACAGTGGTATTCAAGTTGAAAAAGAAATTTTTGAAAAGGTTGCTCAAGCAAAAAGACAAATTGAACAGATTATAAATACCATGACCAGAGAAGAGGTAAGAGAACTCCTGGAAAGCCCCTATGACGCCGAAAAGATTTCAATTGATATTATTTCAAGATTTCTTTGCGAAAAAGGCAAATTCAGCAAAGCCATCAGCAGTGAAGAGTTAGAAAAGGAATTAAATCAATATGTTGGTGAAAAAACTGAAAAAGTTAAAGTTGCTATGAAAGCCTTGCTTGAAAAAGAGCTTCCTGTTACGAGAAAAAATATAGATTCTCTTGTTTTGGTTCAGGAAAAACTGGAAGCCATAAAAAATATGGATGATAAGGCCATTGAACAGGTTGTAAAAAGAAAATTGCCTTATACCCTTAATCATTTATATGCTGCAATTTTTTCTGCCGGAGAAGAAGAGATCCAGATAGAAAGTAAGCTTCCCTATGGAGATGCAGGGCTTATAAATACAGGAGAACATGAATTTAGCCAGGATGAAATCATTAAGCTTTTAAAACATCAGGAAATGCCTATAGATGAAGAACACATCGAAGCGGCTAATTTTCTTATTAAGCATAAGCTGGAAGTTAATAAAGAAAATCTGGAAGCAGTGATTTTATTAAAGCATGAAATAAAGAAATTAGATGAAAAGATTGTATTGGATAAAGCCTTAAAATTTTTAAAGCTTAACAGCAATCCTGGAAAACTGGAGTTATTTGAGGATATCTATAAAAAAGATAAGTCATTAACTGAAAATGAAATTAAGCAATTGGTCAGAGATATAAAAGTTATGGATGATGAGGCCCTAAAAAGGGTTATCAGAAAAAATCTTTCTATTAATTTAAGGAATTTACAAAAAGAATTAAACAGCATAGCAGAAGAAAAAAATGTTGATGAAGAAAGTCCTTTAGAATTAGAAAAAGGTTCTCAATTTATCAATGCGAAGAGGCAACTGGAAGAGGTCCGCTTAAAAATGACCCTGGAAGCGGCCCTGAAATTAAATGAAAAAATAAAGATTGATACAGTGCCTCTTAAAGAATTGGTAGAAGAACTTAAGAGCTTAGAGCAGGAATACTACCGTGAAGCCCTTCATAAGGCAGGAGCTGAAAGCAGCAAGGAGAACCTGGAGCAGTTAGAAGCGTTATATAATAAGTTAGAAACGATTAATAAATCGGGCAGAATGGTTTTAGCTAAGGTTGTAAAAAATGAAATCCCACCTGTTATTGATGATTTATATAAACAGACCTTGCAAGAAAAAGAGGTCATCACAAAATATGAGCAAATGGAAACCAGGGTGGAACCAAGGCTTGGAGATGTTATAAGGAAAATAGAAAAGCAGATTGCACCTTTATTAAAAGAACAGGGGATAGAGCCTACGGAAGAAAATATCCGATGTGCCCGGATCTTGATTCAAAATAATATGGAAGTCAATGAAGAAAACATTCTGCAGGTAAGAGTATTAGATGAGAAGGTTAATTTTATCAGTAAAAATCTCCATCCGATTATTGCTGCTAATATGATTAAGGAAGGCTTCCGCCCGGACTTTATTCCAATTGATGAGGTTATTGACTATATTGAAGTTTTTGATGAGCTTCTGGGAAAAGATCCTAAAGAGGCCTTGGGTCAATTTATTCTGGAGCTCGATGAAAAAGGTGCTTTAAGTCCTCAAGAAAGGGAAGGGCTTATTGGTATTTACCGTATGCTTCATGTTATTGAAAAGAGTAATGGAAAAGTCATAGGCTGGCTGATGAAAAACAATATCCCTTTGACTTTGAATAACCTGGTTGAAGCAGCTAAGTATCTGGCCAGAACCCGTGGTGTCAAGCAAAATATGGATGTCCTTGTAGACGATGATTTTGGCTTTTCTGAAAAAGTGATTTACCATGAAAAAAGTATCAGGGCACAATTAGAAAAGGCTTTCGGAGAGAAAGTCACAGATTCTTCAAGATTCCTTAATTTTGACAGTATCAGTAAAGAGACAACAGAACAACTTCTGGATTCTTCGAGTTTATTTAAACTGGATTATTATGAATTGATATTAGATGAATTTGTAAGAAATATGTCTTCTGAAAAGTTTATAGAATGGCTCAGTAAAAATCCAGATTTATATGAAATGGATTTAGAAAGCCTTTATGAAGAATATAAAAAAGAAGATTTAATTAAAGAGGGCAATCTTTCCAAAACTCCAGTTAAGGAAGAGACGGTAGAAGAATTTACAAAGACCTTGCAGGTCATTAAAAAAGTTAATCAAGAAACCTTAATCTTTATGGAAAAAAATCAGATTCCCATGAATCTTAAAAACTTACAATTGGTTTCTGGTCTGTTGGAAAATCCGCATAAGCTTGGGGAAGAGATAGAAAGCTTTTCTAATCTTTTAAAAGAAACAGACTATAAAGATGAGCTGCATCAGGCCATAAGAGAAATCAATGAAAAATTAAAACAAGGAATGGATCCTGAAGAGGCTCAGGATGAACTCAAAGAAAAAATAAAAGAAATAAAAGGGCAGTTGTTAGAATCCCTCTTGCCAGTTAAACAAACGGTCTGGAAGACGGGAAACGATATTGAAAAAATGATAGATATCGGAAAGCAGTTGCAAAAGCAGGACGGCTTTTACCAAATACCAGTTATCATTAATGGTAAGGCCGCCAATATGAATGTGTATTTACTTAAGGACAGGGATAAAGGAGCTCTTGCAAAAAAAGAAAGTATCAGTGCTTATGTTGCTATTGAAACAGAGCATCTTGGTCAGGTCCGTATGGTCATTCATATGGATGAAAAAAATGTAGACTTTAAAATCAGTGGGGAAAGCAAAGAAGTAACAGAATACTTAAAGAGTAAAGAGCATCTTTTTAGGGCTTCTATAGAGAACATAGGCTATAAAGTGCTCAGAAGCCAATTTAAAGAAGAACTTAAAGAATTAGTTCAAAGCTCAAAAGGGACTTCTCTTGTAGTCAATAAGAAGAAACATCTGGATTCAGATTTTGAAATGGTTGTTTAGGGGGTGACTCATGGAGGAAAAAGAAAATAAAAAAATACCCTCATCTTTATTGGAAGTCGTTTTAGAAATGATTTCTACGATAGACGAAATTGACAAAGAAAAAGGAAATCAAGAAAAAACATTAAAGGATTATCGAAATCCGTCGATAAATAAGTTAGAGAAAATAATAAAAAGGTAGGTGTGTATACATGAGGATTAACCATAATATCCCAGCTCTTAGGGCACTTCATCAATTAAATAAAACCAATACGACGTTGGATAAAACCATGCAAAGACTTTCCTCAGGTCTAAGAATTAATTGTGCTGCTGATGATGCAGCAGGTTTAGCCATTGCGCAAAAAATGGATACACAAGTTCGTGGACTTCATCAAGCTAACCGTAATGCGATGGACGGTATTTCCCTAATTCAAACTGCTGAAGGCGCTTTAAATGAAGTTCATGCAATGTTGCAAAGGATTAGAGAACTTGCGGTTCAAGTATCTAATGGAACTTATGATGCAACCGACAGAAGAGCGGTAAATGATGAAGTGGTTCAACTTCAAAATGAAATTCAAAGAATTTCAGATCACATTGAATTTAATGAAAGAAAACTTCTTAACGGGGAAATTGACAGAAGAGCTTTCCCGGATAATGAAGGTGTTGTAAAGATTATTTCTTTAAGTGATACGGTTAGTCCTGGAAGTTATAAGATAGAAGTAACAGCGGATGCAACCAAAGCAACCATTGCAGGAGGTCCTGGAACAATTACCGCAGGCGGCAAAATTTCTGATGCCCAGGTAGGAACTATTAACCTAAACGGGGAAGAAGTGCGCATAGAAAAAGGAGATACAGCTGACGTTGTATTTAATAAATTAAGAGACCTTGCAGAAACCATTGGAGCAAACTTAATTGCATATGCGGATGATGGCAGTGGAAATCCTGATTATACCAGCGGGGCTCAGCAATACAATTTTGGTAATATGCATTTAGTATTTGAAATGAAAGAATATGGTTCAGAATACAAATTGGATTTGAATGCATCTAACAGTGCCTTGCTATCTGCATTAGGTTTATCCACAACGGTTCAACAAGGAACGGATGCACAAGCAAAAATCACCAGTACTGCAGATGGATTCTCAGCAACAGCAACCGTATCCACTAAAGGAAATGTTATAACTGTTACAGATATTAACGGATTTGAAATGATGTTTGAAGCACAACAAGGTGCAGCGGCTTTAACAGACAGTACTGCTAATGTTAAAGTACTGGATGCAGGTCCATTGGATTTACAGATTGGTGCTAACGAAGGACAATTCATGGAAATTCGTATTCAAAACTTATCACCACAAGCACTAGGTATTGATAAGATTAATCTGTCTACTTCTGATGGTGCTCAAAAGGCTATTACCGTAGTAGACAAGGCTATTAATATGATTTCTTCTGTACGTTCTAAACTTGGGGCATATCAAAACCGCCTTGAACATACTGTAGCAAACTTAAGTGTAGCTGCTGAAAACATGACAGCTTCCTTATCTAGAATTCAAGATGCGGATATGGCAGCTGAAATGTCTGAATATACTCAAAAGAACGTGATTGCACAAGCAGGAGTTGCAATGCTGGCTCAGGCAAATCAAAGGCCGCAACAAATTTTACAATTATTACAAGGATAAGGGGATAGGCCATTATGGAAAATAGAACTGCACAAATTGCCAATGCAAGTCCTGGTCAATTGGTTGTGATTACCTATGAATTAATTCTGGAAGCATTACAAGAGGCACAGGATCAAGTTCCTGTAAAAGATGAAAAAAAGTTTAAAAGAACCATTGACAGAGCCCAGAAATTACTAAAAGAATTAATGGTTTCCCTTGATTTATCTTACGAGATTTCTTATGATTTAATGTCTCTTTATTCATATATTAATAAAACCATCATTAAAGGTTATGTATCTCAGAAAAAAGAACCTCTAATGGAAGCAAGCAAGTTATTAAATACCCTTTTAGAGGGATGGAAACAAGCTGTGGCTGCAGAAGGGGATAATGCCCCAGTGATTGAAAATGCACAGCAAATTTATGCAGGTCTTACTTATGGAAAAGGCAATTTAAATGAGTCAGTCATTGAAGATGCCAATAGGGGCTTTAAAGCCTGAGACAATTATAGAACCGGTAACTCTTTTATAAGAGTTACCGGTTTCTTTTATGAATAAAATTAAGAAGGCTGGACTATACTTATAGTAACCAAACTTATCCAAGGGAGGTATAGCCTAGTGAATTTTAATATAGAGACTGAAAAACGAGGTTTTTTCCCTTTTCGCTTTAAATCTAAACAGGAAGAGGGCTTAAAAGAAGCAGAAGAGCTTAAAGAAGAACTTCATAAAATTAAAAAGGAACTGGATTTAGCTTACAACAATTTTGAATATGCCACAGAAAAAGAGCTAATCGACAGTTGTATATATAAAATGATGGCACTTCAGATAAAATACAAATATTTTTTAGATAAAGTCAAAGAATTGGACGCTTCTTTCGCAAAAGAATGGGAACAGACCTCTTAAGGATTTTAAAATTTATGGGGGATTGACATGGGAAGTAATGAATTTTTAATGACATTAATTATTATTGGTTCAGTTATACTGGTTCTTATGATCTATCCAAAACCTTTAAAAATTTTATTAAGAATTATCATTCAAGCTTTAGGGGGTATTGCAGGACTTTATATTTTTAACTTTGTTCTGTCGCCGCTTGGATGGTTTGTAGGGATTAATTGGACGACCATATTGATTATTGGGATATTAGGTATTCCAGGGTTAATATTTTTATATCTTTTAAATCTTATTTTATAAATTCCTGTGAAATATATAATGATATTTCTTATCTATGATTGTTAATTTTTTAACCAATATCAATTTTTGTGATTTTTTAGCTCTTTTTCTTCATTGACATTAAAAGACCGCAATGCTAGACTTGAATAGTGCAGAATTTATAGACAAGTTCTTCAATATTAAATTTATAAAATATAATAGACTAAAAATGGACTATTGTAGAATCATTGAAAAGTAGGGGGATATTAATGCGTGAAAATCAACTAAAGGTTTTATTTGTATCTTCAGAGGTTTCACCTTTTGTTAAAACCGGGGGACTTGGTGATGTAGCAGGAGCACTTCCTTATGCATTAAAAAAATCAGGTATAGATATTAGGGTAGTAATGCCAAAATATAAATCTATTCCTGCTGAATTTACTAAGGACTTTAAAAGCAAAGCAGATTTTCCGGTTTTTTTAGATTGGAGAAAGCATAAGGCATCCATTTATGAATACAATAAGGACCTTCCAGTCTATTTTATTGGGAATGATTATTATTTTGACAGAGAAGACTTATATAGTTATGAAGATGATCATGAGCGCTTTGCCTTTTTTTGCAAGGCAGTTTTAAAAATGCTCATAAGAATAGATTTTATTCCAGATATTATTCATTGTAACGATTGGCAGACCGGTCCAATTCCCTTGTTATTAAAAGAAAATTATCATGATGATTCTTTTTATAATTCAATTTTAACCTTGTTTACCATTCATAATTTGCAGTATCAAGGGATATTTGGAAAAGAAAGTTTAAGAATTTTAGGGGTACCAGATTGGTATTTTAATCCTGAACATATAGAGTTTTATGGAAATATCAATTATATGAAGGCTGGCTTGCAATATTCAGATGCCATCAGTACAGTTAGTAAGACTTATGCAAGAGAAATTATGACAAAAGAATATGGCTATGGTTTAGAAGGTATCCTTCAAAAGCGAAGTCAAAAGCTTTATGGCATTGTCAATGGGATTGATTATAAGCTATATAATCCTGAAAGTGATGACAGCCTTTATGTTAAATATTCTCCTGATAAAATTGAATTAAAGGAAGAAAATAAAAAGGCTCTGCAAAAAGAATTGAATCTGCCGCAAAAGGATGTACCTCTTATTAGTATTATTTCAAGACTGGTTGAGCAAAAAGGTTTTGATTTAATTGCAGAGCAGATGGATGAACTGATGAAAGAAGATATCCAAATGATTATTCTGGGCACTGGTGAAGAAAGGTATGAGCGCCTGTTTAGTCATATGGAAGAAAGATTCCCTGAGAAAGTACGAGCTAAAATTTATTTTGATTTGGACCTGGCGCAAAAAATCTACGGTGGCAGTGATTTGTTTTTGATGCCATCTTTATTCGAACCTTGTGGCCTTGGGCAACTGATTAGCTTAAGATATGGAACTATCCCTGTTGTAAGGCATACTGGAGGTTTGGCAGATACCATCGAAGAGTTTAATAAAGAAACTGCCAGTGGAAATGGCTTTGTCTTTAATGAATACAATTCTTATGCCATGCTTGCTGCTATAAGAAGAGCTATAGCAGCTTATCATGATAAAGAAAGCTGGAAGAAATTAATTCGTAATGCCATGGCTTCAAATCATTCATGGGAAGATTCAGCGAAAGAATATTTAAATCTTTATAAAGAACTGGCGTCTAAATAGAATGAAAAAATAAAATCCTTCATATATTTTTACAAACAAATATATGGGGGATTTTTTTATGAAAAAAATAAAAGCTTCAACTTTTGATATAGCGGGTGTATATATTGGAACTGTTATTGGTGCAGGCTTTGCCTCAGGTCAGGAAATTATGAAATTTTTTACTTCCTATGGATATAAGGGGATTTATGGTATTTTGCTTTCGGGCGTTTTATTTTCCATATTGGGCTGGGGTATTTTAGAGATGGGCTATGTCTATAAAATTAGGGATTACCGGGGCTTCATTTATTTTATGATGGGGGATTTTTTAGGCAATATTATGGAATGGATCGTTTCTTTATTTATGTTTATAAGTTTTTGTACTATGCTGGCAGGGGCAGGGGCCCTGTTTAAGCAGCAATTTCAATGGCCAGCCATTGTAGGAATTTTAATCATGGCAGCTTTGTGTTTTCTTGTATTTTTATATGACATAAAAGGTATTATAGTAATTAATAGCATTTTAGTGCCTTTCTTATTTATTGGAGGTATCTATTTAGGAATACATAGTATCATTTATAAGGACACGGCTGTTTTTTCATCCATATTAATGGGCTCTTTTCATTTTTTTACGAATAATTGGCTTAGTTCTTCTTTAGTTTATGTATCTTACAATATACTAACGGCTGCGGTTATACTATCGAGTCTTTTTCCTGCGATTAAATCTGTAAAAGAAGCAAAACGGGGAGGTATTTTAGGAGGAGCGGCTCTGACCTTATTAGGATTAAGTGTTGTGATTGCCACTTTAATTTATTATGACAAGATAGAAGGTTTGGAGATTCCTATTCTTGGGATAGTCGTGAATTATGGTCAGCATATAGAGTATATATTTTTACTGGTACTGATTGCTGCCATCTTTACAACCGCAGTGGCTAATGGGTATGGATTTTTAACAAGGTTTTGTGATGAATTTGATTTAACCTATAAATCGGTCATTCCATACTTTATGTTAACGTCAGTTCTGGTTGCTCTTATTGGTTTTTCAACCATGGTCACGAAGCTTTATTCCTTTTTTGGATATATTGGGATTTTTGAGCTTTTCATTATTCTTATTTATTTTATTCATTATAAAATAAATAAAAAACGGATATAAAACGGAAATGTTGAAATCATAAATAACTTATAGTACGATACTAATAAATAACTTTTTATAAATTTACTTCTTGGATGATTAGGGGGAAAAAAGTTGAGTGAGACAAAACAAAAGAAAAAGAAAGGACAAATGATCTTTCTTATTCTTTTACTAATCGTGGTAGGCTTCTTAGCTTATCTGGAACTGTCAGGAAGTAAGCTTCATCTTTCTTTTCTAACTGGAAATCAGCCCACCCTTTATTTTGAAAAAAAATGGCTGGATATCAATTTAGATGAGCGGGCAATATTTAATATTTATTCTAATGATTTAATTCAATGCACCCCTGATGGAATCAAGCGTATATCTCAAGATAGACAGGAAGTCTGGAATCAGACATATTCCATGACAACACCCAAATTAAAAGTCAATGAACCTTACATTGCAGTAGGAGAAGAGGAAGGCAAGAAAATTATTGTTCTGAATGATAAAGGTTTGGTTTATAGTGTGACGACAGAAGAACCTATTATAGATTTTTCAATTAGTTCAGGAGGCTATTTAACCTATATAGGAGAAACAAAAGACGGTCATACCATCAAGGTTTTTGATAATAAGGGAAATAATATCGGTTTAAATAGAATTACTTATATAGAAGATGCCGGTTATCCTCTGACATCTATTATTTCTAAAGATGCCAAGGCAATGCCAATCAGCTATTTTAACCCGGCAACCAATGGCTTAAGATCAAATATTATTTGTCTGGATTTAACCGAATACGGTATTTTAAAAGAAGACCTCATCGATTATGGGGTTGAAGAAGAAGGAACCATTATACCAACCCTTTATTATCTGGGAAATAATACATTAGTGGCCATAGGCGATGACAGGATTCTTTGGATTGATGAAAATAAAAATATCAATAGGGAATTTTTAACAAACCGAATACAAGCAATCCCCTGGAATATAGAAAGTAAAAGAAATTTATCCTCTTATTTAGTATTGGCATTGGCAGAGCCTCTTCCAGGTGTACAGGGAGAAGAAAAGGGAACCCTTGTATTTTACAATGCAAAAGGCAAAAAAGAACACAGTTATCAGGCGGAAGGGGATGTGACCTATTTATATGCCGATGACAGCATGGTTATTGTTGGAGTAAACAGAAATTTCTATGGATTAGATACCAAAGGCAGAGAATTATTTAAATATACGGCCCTAAAAGATGTCAAAGAAATACTCCCATTAAAAAATGGAAAAAAAGTTGCCATAATATCTAAGGATTCTGTAGATTTAATGGAAATAAAAAGATAAGATTTGGGGGAAAAGTCATGAATCTATTTGATCTTTTAATCTTAATTTTTTTGGCTTTCAGTTGCTGGGTAGCTTATAAAAGAGGGTTAGTTCTTTCTTTATTTAAATTGGTATCCCGTATTATTTCAATATTTTTATCCTATAAATTGTATCCTGTTGTCAGTGCTTTTTTAAGAGAAATGACTCCCCTTTATGAAAATATAAAAGGTAAAATTTCTCCATCGCTTTTACCGGAAAGTACAGCACAATCCAATACCTTAGCTGGGCAGAGTGCGATTATCAATAATTTAGGAATACCTGGTTTTGTAAAAAGCTCCTTAATCGAAAACAATAATCCCGAAATCTATAAAATTTTAAACGTAGACGGATTAAAGGATTATATTGCAGGTTACATTGCCAATATATGTATCAATATTATTTCATTAATTTTAGTATTTATCATCGTATCCATTGCTTTAAGAATTATCATTGGTATTTTAGACCTTATATCAAAATTACCTGTGCTTAGTTCAATCAATAACCTATTTGGTCTAATCTTTGGCTTGATTTCAGGTCTAATAAATATCTGGTTTTTCTTTATCATTTTATTCATTTTACAGCCAATCCCGGCCTTTGAAAAAGTCTTTGTTTATCTGGATCAAAGCCTGATTGCAAAGTCTTTGTATGAATATAATCTTCTTTTAAAATGGATTTCAGGAATATTTGTTTTTTAAAAAAATAAAATATAACTTTGAACTATTCTTTGCTAATCAAGTATTTTTTTCTTTAAAAACAAGCAAAAGATTGATATAAAAAAAGTCACCCGGGACGGGTGACTTTTTTATGACAGCAGGTATCGTAAAGTAAATATTAGTTATCACATTGTATATTGTAACGGTGTCTAAAATAATTCTCAATTTCAGTACGATATTATCGACAACTTCAGTTATTTTATTTTTTATTTAAAGAAAAAGAATCGGATTGTTTATCAGGGGAAGGAGAAAAGTAAGTTGAGAGATTTACTGCAGACGATTCAGTTCCGGGGTTATCTGCTATTTTAAAAGAAGTAGCATTGTTGGAGTGATTGCTATAAAAATAAAGAAAATCATCAAGTTTTGATATTAAATATTTATTTTTTAAAATAAAGGTTGACAAGCATAATTATTTTTGTTATGATAGCATTTGTCCACAGAACTCGACAAAATCAGCTATAATTTACAGAAAATGTAATTAAAAAATCTATTGACATTAAAAACGCTCTGTGGTATGATATATTTCGCTGTCGCTCATTAGCGCAGCATTCAAAATTTGATCCTTGAAAACTGAACAGCACAACCAAACCCAATCAA
>ENA-OWPA01000663-OWPA01000663.1-bioreactor-metagenome-genome-assembly--contig:-NODE-663-length-39009-cov-4.288272_pt1 | contig 39009 bp, 42 predicted proteins | sample MGYA00238139_ERZ651803 | MGnify/ENA primary metagenome ERZ651803 (study PRJEB26909, sample SAMN07631231) | bioreactor metagenome | isolation source: Switchgrass digestor | place: USA: Dartmouth... | reverse complement strand
CAGACGTGTGCTCTTCCGATCTCCCCGCAGGGTCTTGCACCGGGGGTCCGCTCTTGCGCGCCCCGCAGCAAGACCCTGCTGGGCTATTCTTCTGATGCTGTGGGCCTGGGAAGACTCGGATCGGGGCTCAGCATCTCCCCCAGGGTAACAGGCGTGAGGCCCCGCTGCTGAAGCTGGATGAGGGCCGTCTCCAGCACCTTTGCCGTGTTGGGCTTGGGGTGCATCAGCACCAGGTCGCCGGGGCCCGCCTTGTGGAGCCGGCTCAGAATCAGCTCCGGCGTGGTCCTGTTGTCCCAGTCGATGGTATCCACGCTGGGCAGCACGGTCCTCAGCTGCAGCGAGGCGGCGGTCTCCACAATGGTGGGGCTCACCTCCGACATGTGGGGGGCGTAGAAGCGGACCGTCTGGCCGGTGATCTCCTGAATCACGGCCACCGACTGCGCGATATCCTCCTTCAGCCGGCCCATGCGGGCGAGCTCCTTCGGGCCGTAGGTCAGCCGGTGGCCGTGGGTGCCGATCTCGTGGCCGTCTGCCGCCATCTGTTTCAGCAGTTCCCGGTTGCTCTTTGCCCAGGTGCCCGACACAAAGAAGGTGACTCTGGCGTCCCGCTGCTTCAGTACAGGCAGCATCTCCTGCAGTTCCTCGGTGCCCCAGTCGACGTTGATCATCAGGGTGACGGCCTGTTTGTTGGTGTTTCCCTTGCGGATGACGCTCAGCGGGTAGTCGGCCATGGTGCGGGATGGGGTTTCCACCTGAAAGGCGGGCGTCACCTGAGCGCCGCTGGGCGCCGCTGCCAGCCGTGCCCAGGTCCCCTCCAGGTCCAGCCGCCGGCCGTTCAGCTCCGGAATGACGGCGCTGACGCCTTCCATGTCCTGCACCCGCCGGGCTGGAATGGCCGTAGTTTCCAGGGCGGAGCGCATGCCCTTGAGCAGCGCCTTGGCCTCTTCGGCCGACCGCCCGGAAAAATCGCGGCCCAAAAGCGTTACGCCCTCTGCCACCCGCACTTCACCCGAACCGGTTACCGGAGTGACCCGGCCTGTGGGCAGGAGCAGCAGGGTGAGTGCGGCCGCCAGAACCGCGGCCGCAGCCCAGCGATGCACCCGTACCACTGCCAAGCGACCCCTGTGCCAACGACGCACCTGAACCACCTCTTGTCTCTTCGAAAAAAAGTTATCAGCAGGGCTGTTCTGGTATGACGGCGGTGCTATATAATGGGTCAAGTTATTTCGGTTGTCGAACTTACCGCCCTTCGGGAGAGCGTGGAGGTTTTTCCGGTGGACCGGCGCAATGCTCGCCTCAGCGTGTGGAACGCCGCCGCAGCGGCCGTCTCGTACAACCTGATCAATACCTACGTCAGTATCTTCGCCGTCTACCTCGGCGCCGATAACATGCAGTTGGGCTATCTTAATTCGTGGCCGCAGGCAGCCAGCGTGGCTGCCGTGCTCCTTCTGGCCTCCACAGTGGGGCAGTCGCCCCGCAAGCAGGTGTTGACCGCCGGCATCAATTTGGTGGGCCGCACAGCAGCCCTGGGCGCAGCCGCCGTGCCGTGGTTTCCGGCAGCCTGGCGGGTCTGGGCCCTGATTCTCTTCTGGGTGCTTTCAGTCTTCCCGTACTCGGTGGGCACTACCACCCAAAACTCGTTTCTCGCCGATATTTTTCCCGCCCAGGAGCGGGGGAGGGCCTTTGCCGCCCGTAACAGCTGGAGCACCGCTGCTGCCATGATCACAGTGCTGGTGGCAGGCTGGGCCTTGGACCACCTGTTTCCCTATCCCCTGGGCTACCAGCTCATCTTTTTCGGCTCCTTTGCATTCGGCGTGCTGGAGATCTACCTGTTCCTCTGCCTGCGCAGTCCCAACTCCGGCACTCCAGCGGCGCCATCACAGACCGCCGTGCGCTCGCTGCGCACCGACTTGGGGGAGACCTGGCGGACCTACGGCGCCGTCTTTCGCCACCGGCCGTTTCTGATGTTCCTCGTCTGCTCCATCCCCTTTCACTTCACCTGGCAAATGGCATGGCCCATCTTCACCCGTTTCGAAGTGACCGACCTGGGGATGGACAACACCTGGCTGAGCCTGACTACCGTGGCCAACAGCCTGTCCGCGGTTGTCGCATATCCCTTCCTGGCCCGCAGGGCGGAGCGGGTGGGCAACCTCCGCATGCTGGCCGAGACCGCCATCAACCTGGCCATCGCACCGTGGCTGACGGCCATCTGCCCCAACGCCCTCTGGGTGGTGATCATCAATCTGTTCACCGGCATCGGACCGGCCGGAGCCAACCTCTTTGTGCTCAATTCCCTGCTGGACATCGCCCCGGCGGAGACCCGGGCCGGCAATTTGGCGGTGCACCAGGCCCTAGTAAGCGCCAGCGCCGCCATCGCACCGCTGGTGGGCGCCTATTTGATGACCGCCCACACGCCAAAAGCGGCCCTCATCATCTCCACTTTCGCCCGGATCCTCACGGCGGGGGGCTTCTTCCTGCTCCTCTACCGGCAGCGGCAGGCAGGCCGTAAGGTGGAGGCCGCGGCGCGGTTTGTGTGATGTCCGCCTGGCCGGCTCTGCCCTTCGTGGGGGACATGCACCGGAGCCTGGCTGCATAGGAATGGCACCGGGATGGTACCCCGGGAGGTGGCGCCGGTGCTGAACTTCATTTGGCTTGCCTTGATGGTGGTGGGCGTCAGCGTGGCCGCGTACACTGGTAAGGCCAGCGCCGTCACCGACGCTGCCTTTGCGGGCGCGAAGCTGGCCATCGATACAGTGATCGGGCTTGCCGGACTGAACGCCCTGTGGATGGGCCTCATGAAGATCGCGGAGAAGAGCGGCCTGATGGAAGGGCTGGCCTGGCTCCTCAAGCCCTTCGTCCGCCGGCTCTTTCCCTCTGTTCCTGCCGAGCACCCAGCGGTGGGTGCCATGCTGATGAACATCTCCGCCAACATGTTGGGGCTGGGCTCCGCCGCTACGCCCATGGGTCTGAAGGCGATGCAGGAGCTGCAGACGCTGAACCGGGGGGACAAGGAGACGGCCACCGAGGCGATGTGCACCTTCCTCACGCTGAACACCTCGTCGATCACCCTGATTCCCGGTACGGTGATCGCCCTCAGGGCCGCGTCGGGTTCGGTCAACCCTGCGGAGATCGTGGGAGCTACGCTGGTGGCATCCATCATCGCAGGTGTGGTGGGCATCTTTCTGGACTGGGCGGTGCGGCAGTGGAACAGAGTCCGGGGGGAGGGTGTCCGGTGACCTGGCTGGAAGCCATCTCCCTCTGGGCCGTCCCTTTCATGCTGGCCGTGATCCCCGCCTTCGGCTCCCTCCGGGGCGTGAAGGTTTACGACACCTTCATCGAAGGGGCCGAGGAAGGGCTGCAGGTGACCATGCGGATCATCCCCTTCCTGGTCGGGATGATGGTGGCCCTCAGCGTCTTCCGGGCCTCTGGCGCCATGGACCTCTTGGCCCGGCTGATCAGTCCAGTCACCAGCTGGCTGGGTTTTCCCACAGAGATCCTGCCGCTGATGATCGTCCGGCCCCTTTCAGGTGCCGGTGCCCTTGCAGTGACAGCCGATCTCCTCAAGACCCAGCATCCGGATTCCTTCATCGGGCGCCTGGCTTCCATCATGCAGGGCTCCACCGATACCACCTTCTATGTGCTTACGGTCTATTTCGGTTCCGTGGGCGTGCGGAAGGCGCGCTACGCCCCGGCCGTGGGCCTGCTGGCAGACCTGGCCGGCTTTCTGTCTGCCCTCTACGTATGCAACTGGTTTTTCGGCTGACCTTGTGGTAACAATGGGAGAGGATTATGGGCTTTGTTACCATAAGGAGGCCTAACCACATGAGCGTCGAAGCGAGAGTGCAGGAACTGGGGCTTCAGATTCCTGAAGCGCCCAAGCCCGTGGCCGCATATGTTCCCTTCGTCCGGAGCGGCGACCTGGTCTACGTCAGCGGTCAGATTGCCGTAGAAAAGGGTGAAGTGAAGTACAAGGGCAAGGTGGGGCGCGACCTTACGCCGGACGAAGGGTACCAGGCAGCCCGCCTCTGCGCCGTCAACACGCTGGCGGTGCTGAAATCCGCCATGGGCTCCCTCGACAAGGTGGCCCAAATCGTAAAGGTGACGGTTTTCGTGAACAGCGCGCCGGGCTTCAGCGGCCAGCCGGCTGTGGCCAACGGCGCTTCGGAACTCTACCAGGCCGTTTTCGGTGAAGCCGGGCGGCACGCCCGTTCGGCGGTGGGGGTGTCGGAACTGCCCCTGGACACGGCCTGCGAGGTTGAAGTAATCGCCCGGGTGGCAGACTGAGTTTTGCTGCCGCCTCTGGCTCAGGTGTGGAGCAGCTTGCTGATCTCCAGGATGTAGCGGCCGGCTGCCACCTCCTGGCAATAAAGGCGCGGGTCGGTCAGCTCGCATTCCAGGGGGTCGAGGCCCTCCCGCAGCAGCCGCAGGCGGCTGCCCTGGTTCAGGGCAGCCAGGCTGAGGAAGAGGTTGGTCCGCAGCCCCATAACGATGGGCACCCCCTGTTCAAGCGCGGCCGGCACCAGCTGCGCGCTCCGGGCCTGGTTGATGCCGAGGCCGGCATCTTCCAGGTCCACCTGGCTGATGTGGGTACGCCCCGTGGCTGCGAGCCGCCGTCCTGGCGGCAGCCACAGGGAGAGGTGGTACTCATCCCGGCCCAGTGAGCGGCGGATGGTCCCCTCTGGCGTGGCCAGCCAGGTCTCGAAAAAGGTCCCCAGCCGAATTGCTGCGGGCTGCTTCGTTAGAAGTTCCAGGCCCAGTCTCACCCCTGTTGTTCACCTCCGAACACCGATGGGCTGTGGCACTGGCATGGCAGAGTACCCCATCCTATGACCGCAATTGTCCGATGGTGAGGTGTTGCGCCCATGGTAGACAAGCCCCGGAGGCCCGGACGGGGCGGCCGGCAGAAAGCCGCCGCGCCAGGGCCTCGTTTCGGTGGACAGCAGCGGATCGATAAACGCAGTCTGGAGCGGTTGGAAGCGGAAGGGCTGCTGACGAAGGAAGGAAAGGCCGTCCTGCGGAACGCACGGGAAGAGATCGGGCGCCCGAAAAAGCGGCCCCAGGCCACCCGTGCTGCCGCTGCAAAGCCGCAGGGAGGGCGAAAACTGGATGAGGCCGAAGCTCTGGTGGCGGAGCGGCTTCATAAGGTGATGGCCCAGGCGGGCGTGGCGTCACGCAGGCACAGCGAAGAGTTGATTCAGGCCGGCCGGGTTACGGTGAACGGCAAAGTGGTGACTCAGCTGGGCACCAAGGTGGTGCCCGGGCGGGACATTATTGAGGTGGACGGCCGGCCCCTGGGCAAGCCGGAAAAGCCGATCTATATCCTGCTGAATAAGCCGAAGGGATACGTATCCACCCTTTACGATCCGCAGGGCCGCCGCAAGGTGATCGACCTGCTGGGTGACGAGGTGGCCCAGCGGGTTTACCCGGTTGGACGGCTCGATTACGACACGGAAGGGCTGCTCCTGCTGACCAACGACGGGAAGCTGGCCAACGCCCTGATGCACCCTGCCCGCCAGGTGAAGAAGACCTATATTGCCAAAGTGCGGGGCGTACCGGGGCCCGCCAAGCTCCGGATGCTGGAGAAGGGAATTGAACTGGATGACGGTCCCACCGCACCCGCCGAGGTGAAGCTGATCGAGGTGCATCCGCCCAACAGCGCTACCCTGTCGATCCGCATCCACGAAGGGCGGAACCGGCAGGTGCGCCGGATGTGCGAGGCCATCGGCCATGAGGTGATCCACCTGAAGCGGACCACCCTGGGGCCGCTTCACCTGAAGGATCTGGCGGTGGGCGAATGGCGGGAGCTGACGGAGCGAGAAGTGGCAGAACTGAAAGCCGCGGCCGGGCTGGCGCCTACCAAGGCAGAAAAGGTGGCCAATATCGTCAAGCAGCGGAAGGAGCGGGCATCTCGCCACGGAAAGCGGGCCCGCACCTGATTGAGAAAGCAGTGCAGCGATGCGACCTGTCCACGGCAGGTCGCATTCTTGCGTATTTAGGCGACTTGGGCAGCACAGCAAAATAGCAGGAAAGGACTAGATAGGCGGTCTGGTTGTGCCCTTTCTTTCGGTTTCCCGAAGGCTTACCATGGGTAACAGGTGCCCCATTGTCCACTTGGCTCCACTGATTTGGGCTATAGCGCGCCGCCAGAGCGCGATTGATAGCGGGCCGGGACCGCCCCGTCCCTAATACACCAGGGCTCAAAGGGCCAAAGGAGGATTCGCAGTGGCACAGGTCAGTCTCCGTCACGTCTACAAAAACTTCGGCGATGTCAAGGTAGTGAAGGACTTCACACTGGAAATCCAGGATCGGGAGTTCATCGTCTTCGTCGGCCCGTCGGGCTGCGGCAAGTCGACCACCCTCCGGATGATCGCTGGGTTGGAAGAGATCACCGACGGTGAGATCTACATCGGCGACCGGCTGGTTAACAACGTCGCCCCCAAGGACCGCGACATCGCCATGGTCTTCCAGAACTATGCACTCTATCCGCATATGAACGTCTACGAAAACATGGCCTTTGGCCTGAAGCTGCGGAAACTGCCCAAGCAGGAGATTGATAAGCGAGTCAAGGACGCGGCGGGGATTCTCGGCCTGGAGCAGCTGCTGGGCCGCAAGCCCAAGGAACTTTCCGGCGGCCAGCGCCAGCGTGTGGCCCTGGGGCGGGCTATCGTCCGCAACCCCAAGGTCTTCCTGATGGACGAGCCGCTCTCCAACCTGGATGCCAAGCTCCGCCTCCAGATGCGGACTGAGCTGGCCAAGCTGCAGCGCCGGCTGGAGACCACCACCATCTACGTCACTCACGACCAGGTGGAAGCCATGACCATGGGTGACCGCATTGTGGTCATGAAGGATGGCATTATTCAGCAGGTGGCGCCTCCCCAGGAACTTTATGACTATCCGGCGAATATGTTTGTGGCCGGTTTCATCGGCTCGCCTGCGATGAACTTCCTGAAGGGCCGCCTGACGGATGACGGCAACGTCTTTGACGGCGGCGTCTTCCGCATCAAGCTTTCGCCCAAGCTGGCCGCGGCGGCAAAGCCCTTCAACGGCAAGGAGATGATCTTGGGCGTCCGTCCGGAGGACGTCGAGGCAGATCCTGAAGCCGTGCGGCAGTCCAACGGGTACCACATGGACGCCCGAGTCGACGTGGTGGAGCCCCTGGGTTCGGAGATCTACCTCTATCTCTCGGTGGGCGAAAACCAGCTGACCGCACGGGTGGATCCGACTCTTCGGTTCCGGCCGGACGATCAGATCACCCTGGCGGTTAACACCGAGCGGGTCCACCTGTTCGACCCCGTGACGGAGAAGGCCGTCCGGTAAGCCGAAAGAACAAAGGCCATCTCAAGGGAGATGGCCTTTTTCATGGGTTGGAGCGGGGCCGGAGGGCTGGACATGCTGGTCCCGGTTGGGTATGCTGAAAGAATCTTCGACTGTGTGTCGGAGGTGACAAAGGAGGTCCCAGACCTGATGCTCACTGCCCAGACCCTTCTGCAAAGCAAGGTGTTTGGCAACGCACTGCCCTCCGCCCGGCCGCTGGAGTACCGGCGCACCGAGTGGCGGGAACTGATAAAGGGGCGGGAACGCCCCGTCCGGCTGATCATCAAGTCCCTGCTGGGAGTGCCCAGCGCACACATGGGTGAGCATGACCACGCCATGTGGTGCTTCCAGTTTCCCAAAGGCTCCGTACTGGTGGTCTATCTCCACCGGGGCACCACGGTGGAGATGGCAGCCCGGGTGGAGGATGAAGCGGAACTCAAGGAACCGGTGGACTTCATCATCAACGAGGTGCGGGAGCGGCTGAAGCGGCTGTAGACTAGACCGTTCCTCCGTGGCGCCGGATGACCTCCACAGCCTCTGGCTCTCTGTCTGCCCGGGTGACCACCGTAAGCAGAAAGGAGCCCAGGCTGTCGGTCTCCGGCGCTGACATGCCGCTCACATCCGGGCTGGCTGCCAGGAGGATGCCGCTTGTGCGGTCGAGCCCGCCCGCTTCCAGAATGGCGGATGCAAGGCTGCTCTCCTCTCCTCGCATGGCCGTAAGCTGACCGCCACCCTCTGGGCTGGCGGCGGTTTCGACCACTCGGTCTATCCGCACGGAATCAAAGCCGGCCTGCTCCAGTTCATCGAGGGCGGCATTTGCCGCCGCTGCGTCGGCAAAGTACGCCAGAATCGAACGTTCCCCGGGCCGCAGTTTCATGCTGTTTGCTCTCCCCCTGCTATCAGGCTCTCTCTGTAGCTTGCCCGGAGCCCGGGGAAACTGGTCACGACAGAGGAGGCGGTTCCACTGCGGTGGTGGGAAGAGGCCGAGGCGAAGGCCAGGCGGGCCCAGTCGCCTGCCGGCCTGGCCCAGACCCTCTGGCTGCGCTTTCAGGAGGCCGGTATTGATCCGGACCTCTCCTTTGTGCCCGCTTACGATTTGGCGGCGCTCTACTACCTCTGCCTGGACCTGGTGCGCCTGGTGGAGGGCGTGCTGATCGTGGCGGATGGCGACACCGCACAGCTCAGGCGCCAGTCCATGGTCCTTTACCGGTGGGCCGAGCGCGCCCACGCCTGGGCGAAGACGACGGCGCCTGCCTTCAACCAGCTGCTGGACAGCCTGGATTTGGAGCCGGAGGATCTGGCCTTCCGGGAGGAGGTAGAGCCCGAGGAAGAACACCTTTCGCCGGAAGAGCAGCCGAAGATGGAGGGGCGCTACCAGTACTGGCACCTGCTGTACGAGCGGCTGGACCTGAAGTACGCCTCCATCGGGGCGGAGGAGGCGGTGCACAGGGGTCTGGCCCACGCCATCGCCCGCATCTACGAGCAGGCGCTCTACGTGCTGAAGGCGGTGGCCAGCCTGGAGAAGGACACCCGGCCCCGTTTCCGGAGTACGGCCCGCATGCTGCTTGAGGTCAACACCGCATGGCACTTCGACCTGGGCGTCTACCATCTGGGCCCTGGACAGGTGCGGCCGCGGGGCGCTGCCTCGGTGGGCCTGCAGGGCTGGCTGCTGCGCGTCCTGGCCGGGTAACAGACGGAATTCTCCTAACCTTGACAGAAAGTACAAACACCCCTATGATAGGTGGTAGATTCGTGTTCGTCTGCTTGCCATACGGTTGTTTTTTGCATAGGGCCCAGTGCGGCCCTTTTTGACCAGCAGGTTCTCACGGGCAATTGTCCCGTTTTGCTTTAGAAGTTGACCTTGGCCCCTTCCGCGCGCCAAGGCTGTTTCCCTGTAGGCAAAACCAGCCTGCCCTGAAAGTACCTAGAAGCCTGGTCGGCAACCAGTTATGCCAACCTTTGGTTTGGCGTATCCATATGGCATGATGAAGACGGACCGAATCGGTCCGTTTTTTGCTTTACACCAGTGCACATCTGTGCTCAACAGCCCAACTGAGGGAGGTGAAAGGTATCGAAACCGCACTGTTAGTTCTTCTCGGGCTGGTACTTGGCGGTGCTGGCGGCGCCGCAGTGGGCTACCAATACTTTCAGAACCAGGCCCGGAAGAGCGTAAACTCCGCAGAGGCACGGGCCCGGATCATCATCGATGAGGCCCTGCGGGAAGCGGAGGCTAAGAAGAAGGAAGCCGTGCTGGAGGCGAAGGAAGAGGTTCATCGCCTGCGGACGGACTTTGAACGGGAATCGAAAGAGCGGCGCGCCGAACTGACCCGGATGGAGCGCCGCCTGGTCCAGAAGGAAGAGACCCTCGATCGGAAGATGGAGGGGCTCGAACGCAAGGAAGAGGTCCTCTCCCGCAAGGAGCGCGAGCTCGACCGCCTGCACCAGAACGTGCAGGAGGTGCTGAACAAGCAGCTGGCCGAACTGGAACGGATTTCCGGCCTCACCACAGAGGAGGCCAGGCGAATCTTCCTGAAGCAGGTGGAGGAAGAGGCCCGGGCTGATGCAGCTAAGCTGATGCGGGAGATTGAGGCCGAGGCGCGCGAGAATGCGATGAAGAAGGCCCGCGAGGTTGTGGGCATCGCTATTCAGCGGGTTGCGGCAGATCACTCCTCGGAGCTGACCGTCTCCGTGGTCACGCTCCCCAACGACGAGATGAAGGGGCGGATTATCGGCCGCGAGGGCCGCAACATCCGCACGCTGGAGACCCTTACCGGCGTCGATCTGATTATTGATGATACGCCTGAAGCGGTGGTGCTCTCCGGCTTTGACCCGGTCCGTCGGGAAGTGGCCAAGATCGCCCTCCAGAAGCTGATCGCAGACGGTCGCATCCATCCTGCGCGTATTGAGGAGATGGTGGAGAAGGCCCAGCGCGAAGTGGAGACCAAGATCCGGGAAGAGGGCGAAGCTGCCTGCTTCGAACTGGGCATCCACACCATGCACCCGGAGTTGATCAAGCTGCTGGGCCGGCTCCGGTTCCGGACCTCTTACGGCCAGAACGTCCTCAAGCATTCCGTGGAGGTGGCGCACCTGGCGGGGATTATGGCCGCCGAACTGGGCGTCAACGTCGATGTGGCCAAGCGGGCCGGCCTGCTTCACGATATCGGCAAGGCGGTCGACCACGAGGTGGAGGGCCCCCACGTGGCCATCGGCGTCAACCTGCTGAAGCGGTACAAGGAGTCGCCTGAAGTGATCCACGCCATGGAGTGTCACCACGGCGATGTGGAGCCCCACAGCGTGGAGGCTGTGCTGGTAGCAGCGGCAGACGCTGTCTCCGCCGCACGGCCCGGCGCCCGGCGTGAAACGCTGGAAGCCTACATCAAGCGGCTGGAGAAGCTCGAGACCCTGGCCGACAGCTTCGAAGGCGTGGAAAAGTCCTTCGCCATTCAGGCTGGCCGTGAGATTCGGGTGATGGTCAAGCCCGACAAGATCGACGATTATGCCGCGATCAGGCTTACGAAGGACATCGCCAAGAAGATCGAGGAAGAGCTGGAGTACCCGGGCCAGATCAAGGTGGTAGTCGTTCGGGAGACCAGGGCCGTGGAATATGCACGGTAGCCCGAACCTTCTGCCCACTGTGAGACGTCAATTTGAGTAGAAGGAGGTTGCCGGCGGCGCAGGCCGCCGGCGCCTCGCTGTTGGTCGCACAGAATGGAGAGGAGTTTTGTCCGGTCCAGGCGAATACCTCGAACGGCAGGGTGCGCTGACGAAGGAAGGTGAAGCGAATGGGCCACCCCAAGCGGGACGAGTACGTTTCACGCAGCGTCGGATTGCTGATCAGCGTGCTGGTCCGGTACCCGGAGGTAGGCACCGTCAAGTACGAACCACGGCAGCAGACGATCTGCATCGGCCTGCTGATACAGGGCGAACTGCCGGCAGATGAGTTCCAGCGGGTGAGGGAGGGCCTGTCGGAGACGCTTGAGGTCTACCATCTCCTGGAGCAGCGGCGCCGTACCGTGCTGGAGGTGAAGCAGGAAAGCTACGGCGGTCTTACATCACTCACGATTACCCGAGACGCCGCCAGCCTTACGCCGGAGGAGATCTACGTCCTCATCGAGTTCTGCCGGGAGCGCTTCGCCGGCCGCCTGGTCACAGAGGCCATCGACTACGGTGCAGACGACGAGATGACTGCTCAAGATGAGATGATCGAGGAGATTCTATACGATCTTGAGCGGGGCCATGCGGACCGCCACCTCATCGCCATCCGGGAGAACGGTCGGGTCATGGTCTTCCAAAAGTAAACATATGCACGTAGGTTGCTCAAGAGCCCGTCGATCGAAAAGATCGGCGGCTCTTTTGCTATTTCGGCCGAACCTTTGAGAGTCGTTGTCCGTATTATTACATGACGATAACTCATCGCCGCGGGCGAGCAAATCGGTGGTAAGGAGGGGGGCGTTTCGCGGACCTGGCTCATGCGGCCCTGGCTTTTCAGGTATAATGGGGCTACGGGAATATCCCGGCAATAGCCCAGGGGCGCAGCGGCGAGCACAGGTCGCGCAAGGGCATCAGCAGATAGCAGGGGGAACATCGTTGCGTATACTCTTTTTCGGAGATGTTGTTGGAAGGCCCGGGCGAGATATCGTCGCAAAACGGATTGGAGCCCTTCGCAAATCCGTAGGGGCAGACGCAGTCGTCCTCAACGGTGAGAACGCAGCGGGTGGCGTGGGCATTACGCCGCGCATCTGCCAAGAGTTTTTCGACCTCGGCGTCGACGTGATCACCCTCGGCAACCACGCGTGGGATAAACGGGAGATCGCCACATATATTGATGAGGAGCCTAGGCTGATCCGCCCCATCAACTTCCCACCTGGTACCCCCGGCTACGGGTATCATGTCGTCAAACGGGGCGGAAAACCGGTCATGGCTGTGGTGCAGGCCCACGGGCGAGTCTACTCGCCGCTGCTGTTTGACGATCCGTTCCGACTCCTCGAGGAGGTGGTGGAGCGACTGCGTCAGATCACTCCGGTCATCGTCGTGGATTTTCACGGCGAGGCGACATCGGAGAAGGTTGCCCTGGGGTGGTTCCTGGATGGTCGCGTGAGCGCTGTTTTCGGAACCCATACCCATGTCCAGACAGCAGACGAGGTGATCCTACCCGGCGGCACCGCATACTTAACAGATGTGGGGATGTGCGGGCCGTGGATCTCCGTCATCGGCACAGAACGCAGCCTGGTGTTGGAACGCTTTCTGACCCAGCGGCCGGTCCGGCTGGAAGTGGCCCAGGGGCCAGCAATCCTGTCGGCAGTTGTGGTGGAGGTGGATCCGGACACAGGCAGAGCCACTGCCATTCAGCGGATTCTGGAAAGGGAGACAGGTCAGAAGGATCTTGATGGGTTTCCTGGAAACTGATAACATATGGTGAGAGGCAAAGGATGGAGGGGACACCTGTAATGGAAGTGTTAAAAGTATCCGCCAAGTCGAGCCCCAACGCGGTTGCCGGCGCTCTGGCCGGGTGCCTGCGTGAGCGGGGAGCTGCAGAGATCCAGGCCATTGGCGCTGGTGCGCTGAACCAGGCTGTGAAGGCAGTGGCCATCGCACGTGGCTTCGTTGCCCCCAGCGGGATGGATCTGATCTGCATCCCGGCGTTCACCGATCTGAAGATCGATGGAGAGGAGCGGACGGCGATCAAGCTGATCGTCGAACCGAGGTAGGCATGCATACATAACCCGTCCGGGAGGATCCCGGGCGGGTTCTTTCCGTCTGGCGCAGGTATTTCGTCAACAAAGGTGGAAACTTCACCAGTCGCTGAAACACCTTACGGAATGGAGGGAGCCGGGTCAGGCTCTGCCTGCCCCGGCGGAGGCTGTGACAGATCTTTCGCACGCGATGGCCCTGCACCGGCGCTATCCGGTTATAGACGGCCATGCTGACAGCATCCTGGAGGTCCTGGAGGGGAAGCGCACGCTGACCCAGCGTTCAGAACTGGGTCATCTGGACTGGCCCCGGGCCCAGGAGGCAGGCCTTGCCTGCACCGTGCAGGCTCTCTGGTGTGCTCCACAATACTACCCTATGGCCACTGTGCGGGTTGGCGAAATGCTCGACGCGCTGCTGGCGCAGATAGAGGCAGGGCGCCCGGGTGTTCGGCTTGCCCTGACCGCAGGAGACATCCGGCAGGCTCATGCCGCCGGGCAGCTGGCGGTGCTGATCAACATCGAGGGGGCCGAGGCGATTCAGGGCTCTCTGGCGATGCTGCGCAACTTCTACCGCCTGGGGGTTCGGATGATGGGGCTGGTCTGGAACCACCGCAACCAGGTGGCCGACGGCGCGGGCGAAGAGGGCTCAGGCGGCGGCCTGACCCAGTTCGGCCGGCAGGTAGTCCGGGAGATGAACCGCCTGGGCATGGTGATCGACCTGGCACACATCACCGCACCCGGCTTCTATCAGGTGCTCGAGATTTCCGAGAAGCCGGTCCTCTTCACCCACGGCAACTGCCGGGCCCTGCATGACCACCCCCGGAATCTGACTGATGACCAGATCAAGGCGCTGGCGCAGCACGGCGGCGTGATGGGCATCTCCTTTGTCCGGGGCTTCATGAATGAGGAGACCGCTACGCTGACTACGGTGGCGGACCATATCGACCACGTGGTGCAGCTGCTCGGCTCCGCAGACCACGTGGGGTACGGGTCTGACCTGGACGGCGCCACAATGCCGGCCGGACTGGAAGATGTGACCCGGGTGCCGGCCCTTACGGCGGAACTTTTGAAGCGGGGATACAGTGAGGAAGATGTGGCCAAGATCCTCGGCGGGAACTACCTCAGGGTATTCAGCCAGGTGCTGGGGGAGTGAGCCCGGCGGGTTCGTGAGGAGGTTTCATCGATGCGGACAGCATGCACACAGCAGCCCTTGAATGAAATCAGTGCCGATCTGCTGATTCTTCCGCTCTACCAGGGCGCCCGGCCCGCCAGCGAGGTGGACCAGCCTTTGGGCGGCGGTCTCGGCCGCACCATCGACGCCGGCGACTTTACCGGCGAATACGGGCAGACGCTTATCTACTACACCGACGGGCGGATTGCAGCCAGGCGGGTGATTCTGCTGGGCCTGGGCGCTGAATCCCGGCTCGACCGCACCCGGCTCCGCCGGGCGGCGGGCATTGGCGCCCGTGCTGCCCGGCAGCGGGGCGGAACGGTGGCGGTGCTGCCGCCTCAGGTGCCGGGGCTGACTCCGGCGGAAGCGGCCCAGTTCACGGTGGAGGGGATCATCCACAGCCTTCACCAGATGAGGAGCCTGAAGTCGGACCAGAAACGCCGCCCCGAGGTGGAGCAGCTCCTGGTGGCCGGGGGGGCCGACCTGGAGCCTGCGGTGCATAAGGGGCAGATCCTGGCCGAGGCGGCCAACTTTGCGCGGGACCTCGCCTGGCTGCCCGGCAACCACCTCACGGCGTGCGACCTTGCAAACCGGGCCGCGGCCCTCGGCGAGGAGGCCGGCATCGAGGTCGAGATTTACGACCTGGAGGGCTGCCGGAAGCTCGGCCTTGGCCTGCTGCTGGCGGTGAACCAGGGCTCTCGCCAGGAGCCCCGCTTCATCGTCATGCGGTACAAGGGCAGCGGCGGCAAGGGTCCCTGGCTGGGCCTGGTGGGGAAGGGCATTACCTTCGACTCCGGCGGCATCTCCATCAAGCCGACGGACCATATGTGGGATATGAAGTACGACATGTGCGGCGCGGCTGCGGTGCTGGGCGCCATGCAGGCCATCAGCAAGCTGAAGCCGGCCTGCGACATCCTGGCCGTCATCCCCGCCACAGACAACATGCCTGACGGCGGCGCCTACAAGCCCGGCGATGTGGTGGTCGGCTACTCGGGCAAGTCGGTGGAGATCCGGTCCACCGATGCCGAAGGGCGGCTGATTCTGGCAGATGGACTTGCTTACGCCGCAGCCCAGGGGTGCACCCGGCTGATTACCGCTTCGACCCTGACAGGGGCCGCCAGAATCGCTCTGGGCTCCATCCGCTTCGGCATCGTCTCCAACGATGACCAGTGGGAGGAGCAGGTCTACAGCGCGGCTGAAGAGGCTGGCGAGAAAGGCTGGCGCCTGCCGCATGACCGGGAGTATTACGACCTTTTCAAGAGCCCGATTGCGGACATGGCCAACTCCGGCGAGCCGCGGGCGGCCGGCACGGTGGTGGGCGGCCTCTTTCTGATGTCCCACGTGGGCGCCACCCCCTGTGTCCACCTGGACATCGCCGCCGTGGCCTACCGCAACAGCGACGACCGCTACCAGGAGGCCGGGCCCACTGGCGTGGGGGTGCGGACCATGGTCCAGGCCGCCCTGCGTTTCGCGGCGGGAAAGCGGTAGATGCAAGGGGGTGAGCGAGATGGTGATGGTGCCGATGCCCTCGCCGGTGGGGCGGGCAGACCTGCATACCCACACCAACGCGTCCGACGGGACACTGAGCCCGGCGGAGCATGTCCGCTGGGCGGCAGAGCAGGGGCTGGCCGCGGTGGGGATCACGGACCACGACACCACCCTGGCGTGGGATGAGGCCATGGAAGCGGCGGCCTCGCTGGGCATCGAGGTGGTACCAGGATGTGAGCTGTCCACAGAGGTGGACGGCAAGGAGATTCACATCCTGGCCTACTACTTCGACCGGGATGAGCCGGAGATGGCGGCGCTGCTCAAGCGGATGCGGGGCGGACGGCGGAACCGGGCCCGGGAGATGGTGGAGAGGCTGCATGCACTGGGCCACACCGGGGTCAGCTTCGAGCGGGTTCTGGAACTGGGCGGCGAGAGCGTGGGCCGCCCCCACGTGGCGCAGGCGATGATTGAGGCGGGAGTGGTCCGCACCACCTGGGAGGCCTTCGAAAACTATCTGGCCCCCGGGCGGCCGGCCTATGTGCCGCGGCCGAAATTGACGCCGGAAGAGGCGGTGGCCCTGATAAAGGCAGCCGGGGGCGTGCCGGTGGTGGCCCACCCGTGGCTGATCGGCGACGACAATTGGGTCCGCAGGCTGATCCGGGCCGGCATTGCCGGCATCGAGGCCTACCACAGCGATCACAATGACCTGCAGCGGCAGTTCTATGCCCGCTGGGCCCACGATGCGGGGCTGATCTGCACCGGCGGCAGCGACAGCCACGGCCCCAACGGCCCCCGCACAGTGGTGCCGGGATCGGTGAACGTCAGCATGGACGTGGTGCAGCAGCTGAAGGCCGCCAGCGCCTATTACCAGCGCACGGGCGGCCAGTAACGGAGCCATCCCCTCCCTTCCATGGCATAGGCCGGATGGGCTGCAGGTATACTAGAATCACAGGAATGTCAGCCCGGAGGGGGTGCCCCATGGACCAGGTGGACGAAGTCGCACGGCTGCGCCACCGCATCAAAGTACTGGAGGAGCGGATTCAAGGCCTGCGGGCCAGCCGCCGCATCCTGATGAATCTCCTGGCTGCGCAGGAACGGGAAAAGCGGGCCCGCATTCAGCATCTGGAGCGGGAGAACAGCCGGCTTCACCGCCGGAGCACCCAGTACGCCCAGGCGCTGCTGGATCGGAATATCCGCATCGTGCGGCTGCAGCAGTCGCTGGAACGGGCCGGCGCAGATATCTCGTGATGCCAGTCAAACGGCTCTGGGTAGAAAGATGGACACCCCGGAACAGGCTGTTCCGGGGTGTCTTGATGCGGAGGGCCCAAAGCCCCTCAGACGGTATACAGTTGGGTGCAGCACACTGCGGCCGCGGAGCCAGGAGCCGGCATTCGGGTGTGTTAGTGACGGGATGAAGCCCGCCGCTCACAGAGAATCCACCGGGGTTCCTTGGGCGGTTCCGGACCGCTTTCCCAGTCCATGATGGGATCTCCGGCGTAAGCCGGCCGATCGTGGTGCCAGTCGGGCGGAGCGGGCTGGCGGAGGCTGAGAGGCGGAATGCGCCGCTTCCTGGGGTTGGTGCGCACGCGGCGAGTCTCCTGGCCGTTTCCGATGTTCCGAGTCATCTGGCACACCTCCTGTTCCGCTGAGACTAGGGCATGGGGCTGACTACACCGCTTCTATCCCAATGGTAGCAGAAATCTTACCGGAGCGGGAGAGCCTCGGTGGAGTTAGGTTGTTCCTTCCTCTCCTGATCCATGCGGGGCGCTTCTGCACCCGCAAGTTGGCGGGCATTGCCGCGGCAGGTAGCGGCGGCTTCGACGGGGAAGTATGATCGAACCTCTTAATGCAGGGACAGGGAGGATCATCGTGGCAAGAATCGAGGAAATTCGACCCCTATATACCCGCCTGCGTCAGAACGTGAGCAGCGTGGTGGTCGGCAAGGACGCCGTGGTGGAACTCTTGGCGGTGGCGCTGCTGGCGGGTGGGCATGTCCTGCTGGAAGATGTGCCGGGAACCGGCAAGACGCTGCTGGCCAAATCGCTGGCCCGCTCCTTGGACGTGCCCTTCGCACGGATTCAGTTTACGCCTGATCTTTTGCCCTCGGATATTACGGGGGTAAGCTTCTTCAATCAGAAGGAGCAGCGGTTTGAGTTTCGCCCTGGGCCGGTTTTCGCCAGCGTAGTGCTGGCGGACGAAATCAACCGGGCAACGCCGCGGACCCAGTCTGCCCTGCTGGAGTGCATGGAGGAGCGGCAGGTGACGGTAGAGGGGGTGACCCGGCCCCTGCCCAGGCCGTTTCTCGTGATCGCGACCCAGAACCCGGTGGAGCAGGAGGGCACCTTTCCGCTGCCGGAGGCGCAGCTGGACCGCTTCCTGCTGAAGCTGCCCGCAGGCTATCCGGATGCAGAAGAGGAACTGGCCATGCTGGAGCGATTTCGGCGGCAGAACCCGCTGGACGCACTGGAGCCGGTTCTCTCAGCAGCGGACGTGGCGGCCGCCCAGCGAGCGGTGCCGGAGGTCTACGTCAGCCGGCCGGTCCAGCGCTATATCGTCAACCTGGTGCGGGCCACCCGCGAGGCGGAAGGCGTGGAGTTGGGGGTGAGCCCGAGAGGCACCCTGGCACTGCTGCACGCCTGCCAGGCCAGGGCCGCCCTTGAGGGGCGGTCGTATGTGCTGCCGGATGATGTGCAGCAGCTGGCGGGGCCAGTGCTCGCACACCGCATGCTGCTGACTCCCCAGTTGCAGCTGCGTGGTGAGGGGGCGGCCGCAGTGCTTGCCCGCATTCTGGAGCAGGTGCCGGTGCCTGCCGAACCCCTGCCGGAGCCGCCCGGGGAGGCGAACCGTTAATGACCGGCTTTCCCACCCTGAAAACGGCTGTGCTGCTGCTGCTTATCCTGGGCCTCTATCTCAAAGCGCAGCCGCTGCTCCTGATGGCGGCGCTGCTGGCCCTGACGGCCCTCGCAGCCGGCTTCTGGGGCCGGCATGCGCTGGACCGGGTGTCCTGCCGGCGCAGCCTGGACCGCGCCCGCTGCTTTGCAGGCGAGGCGGTGACGCTTACGGTGGAGCTGACCAACCGAAAGCCACTGCCGGTGCCTGTGCTCACCGTGGATGAGCTGGTGCCCGAGGATTTGGCGGTGAAGGGGGTGCGGCTTTCGGCGTCTGGTTCGCCGGGCAAGGGGATCATGCGGCTGCAGCTGGCGCTCGCCTGGTACCAGCGGGTGGTCCGCCGGTACACCCTGACGGCTGCGCAGCGGGGGTATTACCAGATAGGACCCGCTTCACTTTCTGCCAGCGACCCCTTCGGCTGGGCCCGGTCTGGGATGGAGGTGCCGGAGCAGCTCTCCCTGTTGGTCTACCCCAAGGTGCTTCCCCTGGAGCGGTTTGGCCTTCCCAGCAGGCGGCCCTTCGGGGATCTCCGGTCTCGGGATCCCCTTTTCGAAGATCCTTTGGCCGCGGCCGGGGTTCGGCCGTATCATCCCGGCGATCCGCTGAACCGCATCCACTGGAAGTCCACCGCCAGCACCGGGCGGCTGCAGGTGCGGAAGCTGGACCCCAGTGCGCAGCCGGGGATGGCGGTGCTGCTCAACACCTGGGCCTTTGCCCACCACTGGGAAGGGCCTGATCCGCACGCCCTGGAACTGGGATGCTCCCTGGCGGCCAGCATTGGCGCATGGGCCGCCGGACAGCGGCTGCCCGTGGGGCTTTACGCCAATGCGCTGGTGGCGGGCTGGGGCTTCAGCCTCCACCTGCCGCCGGCCGGGGGCCAGGAGGCGGTGCAGCGAATGCTGGAGGGCCTGGCCCGGCTCACCATGCCCTCCCGACAGTCGCCGGCGGAGCTGCTGGCTGCTGCCTCGGCGAAACTGGCCTACGGCACCAGCCTGGTCTATATCACGCCGCGGGTGGACGAGCAGCTTGCCGGACTGCTGTGGAAAGAGGCCCGCTCTGGGCGGCCGGTCACCCTGATTCTGGTGGGCCAGCCTGATGAACTGCCGCAGGCCATCCCAGGGGTGCGGACTTACTTGGTGCCGGAGGAGGAGGCGGTCCAGCATGCGATCTTGGCCTGAAAAAGGGCGGCTGTGGACTCTGAGCCTGGCAGCCATGGCCGAGGCGGCCGCCGTCACTCCCTGGATGCTTTTGATACGTACTTGGGCCGGCCCGGCCGGCTTGGGCACACCAGTGCTGCCGCAGGCTCTGGGAGCAGGGGCTGCAGCCGCAGCTTGGCTCCTGGTGGCCTTCTTTCTCGCAGGGGCCTTATGGGAGCGGCTCGGCACGTCCCTTTCGGCTGGGGGGCGCGGGTGGTCTGTCCTGGGTGTGCTTCTTGTTCTGGGTACCGCCGCGGTTTTCTTCCCCTGGTGGAGCCTGCCCGCTGCGGCCTATCTCTGGTATCAGGGCGCACGGCAGGCCGCAGGCGGCGGTTACGTGGAGGTGGGCAGCCACCTTGGCTGGCTGGCGCTGCTGCAGGCCATAGCCGTGCTGATCCTATACGCTGCAGAAGCTGCACGAGCGGCGGCGCTGGAGGGGACCCTGTTGGGCCTGGTATTGCTGCTTTACGGAAGCGGTCTGGGTCTTGTGGCCCGGGCCCGGGACGCGGCGGTACGGCCTGAGGCAGAGGGACAGGCGGCTGGGGGCAGCGGCCTGCTGACCCTCGTGATGCTGCTGGCTGTGGCCCTGGCGGGGGTGCTGGGTGCACACTTGCTCAGCCCCGGAGGCGCCCTGGGCGGCCAAGTGGTTGGGGCATTCGGGCCACTGTGGGACGGTTTTGCCGCGGTGTTGGGGTATTTGGCCTACCCCTTTGCGCTTCTCCTGGAGTATGTGCTCGTTCCGTTCTTCCGGCGCATCGCTGCCGGCGAGCAGTGGACCGAGTTCCTGGGCGAGCCGCCGGCGGAGCCGGACTTGCCGGCGCTGCCCTCGGGCGAGCCGCTGCTTACGCCCGAGCTGCTTGCGCACCTGGGCGCAGTCCTGTTGGCTGCCGGTACCCTGGCTGCGGCTGCCTTCGCAGTCCTGCGGCTGCGGCCCAACAGGCGGAGCCCTGAGGCAGTGCTGGAGGAAGAGCGGATCAGTCTGGGGTTTTGGCGGAGCCTATGGCAGGATCTTCAGGAACTGCGCCTTAATCGAACGAAGGTCGGGGCAGGTGGAAGCAAGGGGCCGGGCAGCCATGAGGGCGAACCGGTGGCTCCCGGCAGTCCCCGGTGGCTCTACCGGCAGCTCCAGGAGTGGGGGTGGGCAGTCGGCCGCCCCAGACGGCCTGGCGAGACGCCGGCTGCCTATGCTGAGGCGCTGCAGGCGCACCGGCCTGACGCTGCCGCTGCAGTCCGGCAGGTGACCGCTGTCTACATGGAGGCCCGCTACAGTCCAGCAGCTCCTGCTGGTGAGGCGGTGGCCGAAGCCCAGAGGGCGCTGAACCTGATTGCCGAACAGGAGCGTACCGGCCGCTGAACCTGCCAGCAGAATGTGGCGGAAGCCGCCCGCAGCTGGGCCCTCCAGGCCTGGCGGGGTGTGCCAGCCTTCCAAACCGTTTCGGAACCGCCTATAATGGTTCTACCAGCAGCACTGCATGGCAATTCCACTGAGCGACGCGAGGGGGTATATTAGTTGCTGCTTCAACACCTGACCACGTTCTGCCGCGTAGTGGAGGAAGGGTCGTTCACCAAGGCCGCCCATGCGCAGAACATGACCCAGCCCTCTGTAACGAAGCAGATCGGCGCCCTCGAAGACCACCTGCAGGTGCAGCTCTTTACCCGTCACGGCAAACAGGTGCATCTCACCCCAGCGGGCCAACTGGTTTATGATTACGCCCGGCAGATCCAGCACCTGGTGGCCCAGTGCGAATCAGCCGTTCTTGAGATGCGGTCGCCCGGCAGTGGGCATATTACGCTGGGCTGCGTACACACGATTGGCCTGTTCACCCTGCCGGATCTGCTGGCAGAGTACGCGCGGGAGCACCCCCGGGTAAAAATCAACGTGCGAACCGGCAACAACTTCGAAACGGTAAACCTTCTCCTGCACGGCGAGGTGGATATCGGCCTCGTCACCACGCCCCAAGTGCATGAACGGCTAGAAAGCATTCCGCTCTTTGCCGATCCGCTCCTGGTGGTGGCCAGCCCAGAGTACGCGGCAAAGCTGCCGCCGGTTCTCTCGCTGGCAGACCTGGCCCGCCAGCCCATGATCGCCTACGTGCGGGGGGCCAAGTTCCGCATGTCTACAGACAGGGTCCTGGAGCAGGCGGGCATCAGCCCCAACGTCATCATGGAGTTCGACAACCACGAGGCGATCAAGACCATGGTTCGGCTGGGCTTTGGCATAGCCCTGGAGCCGGCTTCGGCCCTGACGCGCGATTTGGAGTCGGGTGAGCTGGTGGCCCTGAACGTTCCCGAGCTGCCCAACTGCAGCCGCACCACTTCTCTGATCCTGCGGCGGGACGAGCGGCGCTCTCAGGCTGTGGAGGCTTTCATCGACCTGCTCAAGCGGCACTACCTGCAGACCGCGGCCAACTCTTCGCGCACCGTACCAGTGCAGCGATGAGGAGTAGTCTGACCAAATAGCATTTGCACGTTACCCGGTTCTTATTCAGGAAAGATTGGCGAAATGGCGAATGCCTGCTATAATGGAAGCGGTTGGCTTGTGGGGTGCTGTGATACGCTCCCCGTACAAGAACCGAATCCAAACGGGAGCGTGAGAGCGTTCATGATCAAGACCCTGTACGTTGGAAACCTGCCGTGGGCCGTTACGGAAGAGGACCTAATTCGCGCCTTCTCACAATACGCTGAAGTCCAATCGGCCCGCATCGTCTCGGACCGGGAAACGGGCAGGTCCCGTGGCTTCGGTTTCGTAGAAGTGCAGGCAGACCAGGCAGAGGCGGTTATTGAGGCACTGAACGGCGCGGAATGGGGCGGCCGTTCCCTTACGGTGAACGAAGCGCAGCCCCGGCCTGAGCGCAGGGGTCCACGCCGGTAGCAGCGGAAGTTGCCGGACCACGGGAGGTTTTCACACGGTTGGGCGCCTAATTACCCGGCTGCACCGCGGAGGAAGGAATTCCTCTGCGGTGCAGCGCGTTTTGTTATGGAGACCGTCGGAGAGAATAAGTGCGGGCGATACGCCCAACTGTCTCACTGACAGGGGGGGTGGATCCTGTGCCCAGCAACAAGATCGGCGGGTTGAAAACCGGCCAGGGGCTCCGCCGCATCGAGGAGCAGCAGGAAGGTGGCTGGCGCGACGAAGAGGCCAAGGCCAACTACAAGATCGGCGATGAACTCCGTCCGGTGCCTTCCAGCCCCGGCAAGCCCTCCCGCTCCAGCCGCTGGAGCGGGGCCGACAGGTGACGGTTCGGATGCCCTTACGGCGGGCGGCAGCCCCTCCAGAATCAGCCTTTGGCAAATTGGGGGGTTGCTTTTTCCGCCTGCAGGCCGTAACCTAATAGATGGTTAGCCGTTTGGTGAGCGGTCCCGCTGGTTTGCCTGGGTATGGGTGAGTCTCGCGGATCCTCCCGACTGCGATCCAAAAAAACTTGTGAGATGGGAGAACGAGAGACATGACGAAGACTCTGTACTTCGGCAACCTTCCCTGGGCTGTTACCCCCGAGGACCTGGCCAACGCTGTGAGCCAGCACTGCGAGGTTATCGCCGCCCGCGTCGCCACTGACCGTGAAACTGGTCGGAGCCGCGGCTTCGGCTTCGTCGAAGTTCCTGCCGACAAGGCCGAAGAGGTTATCGCTGCCCTGAACGGTGCGGAGTGGGCTGGCCGTCAGCTGACCGTCAACGAGGCGCAGCCTCGCCCCGAGCGGAACTTCCGCCGGTAAGGAAAACCGAAGAGAAAACGAGATGCCCGGTGCCTGCGCACCGGGCTCTTCTTATTTGTCCGCTTCGTCCCCAGGACTCTGCTGGAGGGCGATGGCCTTGGCGGCCATCATCGCCTGGGCGGCGCATGCCACCAGGCTCTGGTGGACCGGGGGCAGGTTGACGTCGCCTACCGCATAGATGCCCGGCGCCGTGGTGCAGCCGCTGGCATCCACTGGCGAAGCCGCTGCTGCTGAAAGCAGCCCGTCGTTGGGTACGTTGCCGATGTAGATGCAGACGGCATCCACCTCCAGCTGGGTCTCTCCCCCAGGGCCTGTCAGGAAGAGGGTGGCAGCAGCGGACCGGTCCGCCGCATCTGGCCGCACCGCAAAAGCTGTGACCCTTGTGTTCCACCGGAAGTGGATGTTGGGCAGCTGAAAAAGGGGGGCGGCCAGGGCTGCGCGGGCGCGAAGCTGGCTGCGCCGGTGGATCAGGAAGACGTCAGCCGCTTCCGAGGCAAGCAGCGCTGCGTTTTCTGCCGCTCTATCGCCGCCGCCCACCACGGCCACCCGCTTGCCCCGGAACCAGGCCAGTTCCTGCGACGGGCGGCGCACCAGTCCCGCCTGGTGCAGTTCCGCTTCGCCGGGTACCTCCAGGCGGCGGGGCCTGAGCCCGGTGGCGACGACCACTGCACGGCGGGCCCGAAACGTCCCCGTGGGCGTGGTGCAGCTGTGGGTCTCCGGCTCCAGCCAGAGCACCGGAGTGCCCAGCCGCACTTCGGCCCCGGCGTCCAGCGCCTGGCGGTAGAGGATCTGTGCCAGGTCAGGTCCCTGGATCCCCGGCAGACCGGGATAGTCGGGGATGGGGAAGGTCAGTTCCAGCAGCTGGCCCCCCGGTGTGGTCTTGGCCTCCAATACGATTGCGGTGAGATTGAGGCGCCTGGCCCATATGGCGGTGCTCAGTCCGGCAATGCCCGCACCGATTACCACCACATCCCAAAGTGGCGCTCGCTGCTGCATGCCCTTCCGCCTCCTTTCAGACTTGCGATGATTACGGAACGGCGGCATAGTCTCCCGGCTGTGCCCAGACCTCCACCGTCTCCGGCGTATTGATGTACTCCTGAATGATCGCAGCCGCAGCTGCTTCGTCTACGGTCCAGAACCAGAGATCCCGCTCCCAGTGGGGCGATCCCGGCAGCGATGTGCCCCGGAAGGCCGGTGTCTGTCCGCCTTCCACGACATGGCGGAGGGCGGCTAGGAGCGCCGCCGCATCAAGGTTGGTCTCCACTTTGCCCATGAGGCGCAGCACAAGCCCTGGGAGTTCTTCCCGCGGAAAGCTTTCGAGGACCTGCAGCGCCAGTTCCCGGAGGAAGATCTGGGTGCGCCGCTGGCGGCCAAAGTCGCCCTCCGGATCGCTCCGGAAGCGCACATAGTGCAGCGCCTGCTCACCGTTCAGCCGCTGGGGACCGGCCTCCAGCTCCAGGTGGTCCACCATCGCCGGCTCCACCTCCAGGGTGATGCCGCCCAGGGCATCGACGATCTCTCGAAATCCATCGTAATGGATTCGGACGTAGTGGTCCACTCTGACCCCCAGAAACTCTTCCACGGTTTGGATGGCCAGTGCGGGCCCCATGCCGATGACGGAGCCGTAGGCGTGGGCGTGGCCCAGCTTGTCCGGCGAAATGCAAGCGGGCACTTCCGCCGGGCAGGGGATGGGCACCAGGGAATCACGGGGGAGGGAGACCATAGACACCTGGTTGGCACCGGGGTCCCAGCGGGCCAGGAGGATGATATCCGTACGTGTTTCGTCCGCGTCTACGCCCAAGATGAGGATGTTGAGCGGCTTCGGTTCCGGCGCCAGGCGCTCCACCAGCGAAACTGCAGGCGCAGGGTCACCAAGGCGTTCTGGCGGGTTCGTGGGCTGCTGCCGGGGCCAGACCGCGAGCAGAACTGCCGCTGCTGCTACCGCTGTGCCGGCGGCAGCCCATACCGCCCTCAGACGGGGCCCTTTTGCCATGAAAAGCGCTTCCCTCCTGCCGATCGAGGTGTATCACCATTTTGACACAAATGTCAAAGATTGGGAACCTGCGGCGGGAGAGAAGATTCCGGCGGAAGAAACAGCAAGCCCTGGTGCAGGCTCCTTTGGCCTCTGTGGGCTGGACCTGGCTTGCAATCTGCGTAGTATACAAGCCGGCCCGATGGTGTGCCGGGGAACGGGAGCATATGGCTGGTCCCACGGACATAAAGATGGGGGTGAGCCTAGGACCGAGTAGAGTCGCCCACCGGCGCGATGGCGGCCTGGGCGCACACGGGGCCGAGCCCGGCGACTGCCCACACTGGGCGGTCAAGGCACGGACTCGCGATGAAGAGGCTCCTGGGGAGGGAATGTTTGTGGAGACGTTTGACATTTTTGAGGACGTAGCCAAACGGACCGGTGGGGACATCTACATCGGCGTGGTCGGCCCCGTTCGAACCGGCAAATCCACCTTCATCCGCCGTTTTGCGGACTTGGTGATCCTGCCCAACATCGCCGACGAGTACGAGCAGGCCCGGATCCGTGATGAACTGCCCCAGTCTGGAGGCGGCAAGACCATCACCACGGTGGAGCCCAAGTTCATTCCTGACGATGCCATCGAAGTGACCATCAAAGAAGGGCTTACCGTACGGGTCCGGCTGATCGACTCGGTGGGCTACGCCGTGGAGGGCGCCCTGGGCTACCTGGACGAGACCGGCGAGCCCCGTCAGGTGCGGACGCCCTGGTTTGACCATGAGATTCCCTTCCACGAGGCGGCCGAGTTCGGCACCCGGAAGGTGATTGCGGACCACTCCACCATCGGTCTTGTGGTGACCACCGACGGGTCCATCACCGACCTGGCCCGGGGCAAGTACCTCGAGGCTGAGGAGCGAGTGATCGCCGAGATGCAGGCCCTGGGCAAGCCCTTTGTGGTGATCCTGAACACCACCCGGCCCTACGCCCAGGAGACCATGGAACTGGCCGGTGAACTGGAGGTCAAGTACAACGCGCCGGTGATTCCGGTGGATGCCAGCGAACTCTCCGCCGAAGATGTTCACCTGATTATGGAGCAGGCGCTGTTCGAATTTCCCGTCCGGGAGGCGCACATCAGCCTGCCCCGCTGGGTGGAAGAGCTGGAGCCGGGCCACCCGCTGCGCACCCAGTTCGAAGAGGCAATTGCCGACGCCCTTCAGGGCATAACTAAGATCCGGGATGTGGACAGCGCCGTAGAGAAGCTCAGCGGCTACGACTTTATGGCGGCAGTCACCCTGCGCAACGTCGACATGGGCACTGGTGTCGCCTATGTGGATACGGAAGCCCGAGACGATCTGTACTATCAGACCCTTGAGGAGATCACCGGTGTGCCTCTGGAGGGCAAGCACACCATGGTGCGCCTCCTCAAGGAGTATGCCCATGCCAAGGCTGAGTACGACAAGGTGAAGGATGCCCTGGAAGAGGTGCGGACCACAGGCTACGGCATGGTGGCGCCTTCCCTGTCGGACCTTACCTTTGAGGAGCCGGAACTGGTGCGGCAGGGGATCATGTACGGGGTAAAGCTCCGGGCCAACGCACCTTCCTACCACTTCATCCGGGCCGATATCGCAGCTGAGGTGACGCCCATCATCGGCACGGCCAAGCAGGGCGAAGAGCTGGTGCAGTACCTGCTGGACCGGTTCGAGGACGACCCCAAGAAGCTGTGGGAGTTTGACATCTTCGGCAAGAGCCTGCATGAACTGGTCCAGGAGGGGATCAAAAGCAAGCTCTACAAGATGCCGGAGGATGCCCAGCACAAACTCCAGGAGACGCTAACTCGCATCATCAACGAAGGATCCACCGGGCTGATCTGCATCATCATCTGACTTGGGCGGGGAGGATCTAAACTGTGGGCACCGTCGTACCTTTCCCCACTCGCCAGGCGAGTGCGGCAAAAGTGGAAGCCATCCTGGAGCGGATCAGGCACGCCTACCGGGCCCAGGAGCAGGCCCGAGAGGCGCTGCCCCGCGTCCTGGCGAGGCTCGTGGAGATGGGGAAGACGGAAGCGGTGCTGCGGGCGATCTCCCTGTGGGGATCGGGAGAGGCGGAGCCGGCGGAACTGCTGCGACAGCTTCGCTCGCTGGATGACTGACCGGAACAGGAGACGAGGTGGTGGCCAGGCTGCGTGTCTGGCCTTTTCCTTTATTCAGAGCTGTTGACAAGAAGTCGGTGGGCGTGATAGCTTATAACACAACTTCATAGACCCAACCCCGGGGCCGGCTGCAAGGCCCGGGGCTCTTATCAAGAGAGGTGGAGGGAACTGGCCCGATGAAACCCGGCAACCCAGGGCGTGGGCGCGCCTGAAGGTGCCAATTCCACCGGCAGTTCGCTGCCGGAAGATAAGAGGGCCGGCAGTCCCGTTCACTCTTGGACGTGTATCGCCGCTCCCTCTTGGGAGCGGCTTCTTGTTGGCAGGAGGCAGGAGGTGCGAACTGTGGGGGGGTCTCAAGTCCTGCTGACCCGGCGCCAGTACGCGCAGGTGGCAACGCCGGAGAACCCGCTGGTGCTCGAAAGCGGCCGGCAGCTCACCGAAGTGACGCTCTGTTACGAGACGTTTGGCAAACTGAACGCAGAGAAGGACAACGTCATCCTGGTCTGCCACGCCCTGACGGGCGACAGCCACGCGGCGGGCCGCTATGGGCCGGCAGACCCGAAGCCGGGCTGGTGGGACGACGCCATCGGCCCCGGCAAAGCGCTGGACACGGAGCGCTATTTCATCATCTGTTCCAACGTGCTGGGCGGGTGCCAGGGGAGCACCGGCCCCAGCAGCCTGAACCCGGCCACCGGACGGCCCTATGGGCTTGACTTTCCGGTTGTTACAGTACGGGATATGGTCCGGGCCCAGGCACGGCTCTTGGACCAACTGGGCATTCACCATCTGCTGGCGGTGGTGGGAGGTTCGCTGGGCGCGATGCAGACCCTGGAATGGGCTGCAACCTATCCGGACCGGGTCTCTGGCATCATCCCCATCGGCGGCGCCGGTCGGTTTCATCCGCAGGGCATCGCCTTCAACGAGGTGCAGCGGCAGGCTATCCTAAACGATCCAGCTTTCCAGGGCGGCCAGTATTACGGGACGCCGGGCCCGGTGCGGGGCCTTTCCATCGCCAGGATGCTGGGGATGATTACATACCGTTCCGATGAGTCGATGTGGCAGCAGTTTGGTCGGGAGGTTCGGGATCCGGAGGGCGTGCCGGAACTGGAGCGGGGCATGAACCTGACGTATCAGGTGGAATCGTACCTGCATTACCAGGGGCAGAAGTTGGTGGAACGGTTTGACGCCAACAGCTACCTCTATCTCACCCGGGCGATGGATTTGCAGGACCTGGGCCGTGGCCGGGGTGGGTATGAGGCGGCGCACCGGCTCATCCGGGCCAGGGTACTCTCCATTGGCATCCGGTCCGATCTGCTCTTCCCCACCTACATGCAGAAAGAGACGGTGGAACTGTTGCGGAAGGCGGGAGGATCTGCCGAATACTTGGAGATGGACTCGCCGTGGGGGCATGACGGGTTCCTGGTAGATTTTCATTTGATTGCGCCCGCGATCCGCGAATTTCTTGAGCAGTTGGTTGGAGTCATGGACGGACATGGGTGCATGGGTGTATAATCATCGACAATCTACACGGTTTAGCACCATACCCGGAGGAGGTGGGCCCATGGACGATTCGGGGAAAGCCGACAAAGCGGACAAAGCCGTTGTTTGGATAGGCAGCACTGCCGCAGCGACAGTGACGGGCGGGGCCCACCGAACTAAGCGGCCTGCCCGATAATCTCAGCTCCAAGTTATATACACAGAGGGAGGAGCAGCCGCGCTTGGGTATTGTAGTGCAAAAGTATGGCGGTTCCTCGGTAGCCAACGCCGAGAAGTTCCGCCGCGTCGCCAGGCGGATCGCCTGGAAGCGTCAGCAAGGACATGACGTAGTGGTGGTGGTGAGCGCACCAGGAGACACCACTGATGATTTGCTGGAAAAGGCCGCTGAAATCACCGATCATCCCGACCCCCGAGAGATGGATGTTCTGCTGGCCACCGGCGAGCAGATCTCCATCGCCCTGCTCACCATGGCGCTCCATGAAGTGGGCTGCCCTGCAGTATCGCTGACGGGCCCGCAGGCGGGTTTCCTCACGGATTCGAACCACCGGGCTGCCAAGATCCTCAACATCGACACCACTCGCATCCGGCAGGAGCTGGCGCAGGGACGAGTGGTTATCGTCGCGGGCTTCCAGGGCATGGATGAGAACGGCGACATCACCACCCTGGGCCGGGGCGGGTCTGACCAGTCTGCCATCGCACTGGCGGCCTATCTCAAGGCCGATCAGTGCCAGATCTTCACCGATGTGGACGGCGTCTACACCGCTGACCCGCGCCTGGTTCCCACCGCGGGCCGGCTGGACGAGATCAGCTACGATGAGATTCTGGAGTTGGCGGCCGCGGGCGCACAGGTTATGCAGCTGCGCAGCGTCGAGTTCGCCAAGCAGTACGGTGTGGAGTTCGAAGTGCTAAGCTCGCTGGCGCCGCTGCCGGACGAAGGCGGCGAGGAGAAGGGTACAAAGGTGGTGGCAGCGTTGGGTGCCAATAATCAGCGCGTTGTTTCGGGAGTGGCTGTAGATTCCAAGATCGCCCGCATCACGATCGTCAATCTGCCTGACCGGCCCGGTGTGGCCGCTCGGATCTTCGGGGCTCTGGGCAAGGCGAAGATCAACCTGGACATGATCGTCCAGAGCGCCGGTGCAGTGGTGGATGACCGGCCGACGGCGGACATCGCCTTTACCTGCTCCCGGGACGATCTGGATGTGGCCCTGCAGGTCTGCCAGGAGGTCGCAGCCGCGTTCCCGGGCTCCCGCGTGGTCTACGACACCGACGTGGCCAAGGTCTCTATCGTCGGGTCCGGCGTCGCCTCCAACTACGGGGTTGCTGCCACCATGTTCGAGGCCCTGGCAGAGCAGGGCATCAACATCGAACTGATCACCGGTTCGGAGATCAAGATCTCCTGCCTGGTGCGGTCGTCTCAGGCGGTGGCCGCCGTACGGGCCGTCCACGATAAGTTTGGCCTGGGCAAGGCGGCAGTGGCGGTGCAGGAGGGCCGGTGCTAGTCCTCCGGCGGGTCTTGCCTGCTCCAGAGGCGCAGGTTGATGATAATGGCCGCCAGGGCCAGCAGCCCGACCATCCCTGCAAAGAGCCACCAAAGCACCAGCCCGCTCTCAAGCCATCCCCATACCTCTTGCGTCTGCACTGAGTCGCCCCCTTCTGGTAGTAGGGTGGAAGGCCAGGAGCGCCTGAAAAGCGTCCTGTACACTTTCTTTATTTTCCCAGATACATGCCAGTGCTTGCGCAAAGGGCGGGTGGGGTGGAGAATGGAACGGGGAGGTGCGCCATGTCAGCCCAACATCAACTGATTGTACAGAGCCCCCGGGGCCGGTGCTACCGCATCGACCTGCTGGACGGCGCCGTCGCCGTCTACGATGATGCGGGCCGGCGTCAGCTCCGGGTGAGGCTGCAGGGCATCAGCGCGAAGGCGATGGTGCGGCGCATCCGGGAAAACATCGAAACGGGGGCACCCGCCTTCTTGGCGGCCTGGCCGCCTAAGGATGTGGACCGGATCCTCACCTGCCATGCGATTGCCTGTGAAAGATAAGGCCCCGGTTGGGGTGAATAATAGCGGGCCCTGGAGAGGGGCCCGCTGTTTTTATGCCTGCGCTTCCCGAAAAACTCGTCCGTGAAGGAGGGCCAGAAGGCGGCCGCTTTCTGTCTCGCGGACGGCGATGCGGTAAAGGGCGGTGCGCCGGCGGCAGTCTTCCTCGGTGGCTTCAGCCACCAGGAGGGTTCCAGGGCGGCCTGCGGCCAGGTACTGAATCTCCATCGCAAGGGCCACCGCAGGTACTCCATGGCTGTTGGAGGCGGCCGCGAAGGCGGTGTCTGCCAGTGCGAAGATGGCGCCGCCGTGGAGTGTGCCGTGAAAGTTGGCCAGTTCCGGGCCAGCCCGCATGCTGGTGCGGGCGTAGCCCGGCGAGACCTCTTCTAGGCGGATTCCGAGGGTTTGGGCGAAGGGGTCCGACGCGATGCGATCAAACAGGTCTGGCCGGCTCATTTGCGCAGGTCCACCACGCGTACGGCCTTTCCTTCGGAGCGCGGCAGGGTGGCGGGGGGCAGCAGCTCCAGGTTGAGGGTGAGGCCGGTATAGTTTTTCAGATGGTTGCTCACCCGCTTGGTCAGGGAGAGCACTTCGGGATGATCCGGGGTGAACTCGCCCCAGTTGGCAGCCGCAGCTTCAGCCACTTCCACCCGCACCAGTACAGAGTCAAGGGCGCCTTCGCGGCTCACCACCAGCTGGTAGTGGGGGGTCAGTTCGGCGAACTGGAGCAGCTGGAACTCGACTTCCGAGGGGAAGAGATTGATGCCGCGGATGATCAGCATGTCGTCCGCGCGGCCCTTCACACGGCTCATCCGGACGGTAGTCCGCCCGCAGATGCACGGCTCACGGTAGAGCGCAGCGATATCCGCAGTGCGGTAGCGGATGACCGGGAAGGCTTCCTTGGTGAGGGAGGTGAAGACCAGTTCACCGTACTCCCCGTCCGGCAGCGGCTCACCGGTGGCGGGGTCGATGACTTCGGGAAGGAAGTGGTCTTCCTGGACGTGGAGCCCCTGCTTGGCCTCGGCGCATTCGCAGGCCACCCCGGGCCCGATGACCTCGCTCAGGCCGTAAATGTCGACGGCGTCGAGGTCGAGCCGCTCTTCCAGGTTTTGGCGCATCGCTTCCGACCAGGGTTCTGCCCCCAGGATCGCGTAGCGGAGGCTGACGCTGCGGGTATCGATCCCCTGGGCCTCGAGCTGGTCGGCGATGTTCAAGAGGTACGATGGAGTACAGGAGATGCCCTTGGGCTTCAGGTCTTGAATCAGCATGGTCTGCCGGGCTGTGTTGCCGACAGAGGCCGGAACCACGGCACCGCCGGCCAGTTCGACGCCGTAATGGAGCCCCAGCCCGCCGGTGAAGAGGCCATAGCCGTAGGAATTGTGGAAGACGTCGCCGGGCTGTCCGCCTGCGAGGCAGAAGGAGCGGGCGCAGACTTCTGCCCAGATGCTGATGTCGCCAGAGGTGTAGCCCACAACGGTCGGTTTGCCCCGGGTGCCGCTGGAGGCGTGGATGCGGACGACTTTGGAAAGGGGTTCCGCAAAGAGGCCGAAGGGGTAGGTGTCGCGCAGATCGGACTTCGTCATGAAGGGCAGACGGGTCAGGTCTTGTAAGGTACGGATCGCATCGGGGGTAATCCCCCTCTCCTGGCAGCGCTCCCGAAACAGCGGTACCCTGTCGTACGCCCTGCGGACCGTTGCCTGGAGGCGTTCCAACTGAAGCTTCTCCATTTCAGCACGGCCTAGGCACTCCATCTCCCGATTCCAGATCACGTCGACCCTCCTTTGTTAGCGTGGAGTGCGTGCCTGGCTGGGTGCGCTGCTGGAAAGCAGCAGCGTGCATATCTGCGGATTGTGCCGGTTCCGGGTAATGATACTATTTCGTCAATTTGGTCGCAAATCCTTTTCTTGGGAAGCATAATGTGCAGGTTCTGGGATGGTCGGAAGGGAAAGGCGTCCCCGAAGCGGAAGAGTATGGGGAAGTTTTAAAATCTGATGTCTTTGGAGGGAAATCGAATGGAATACCGCAGGCTGGGGCGCACGGGCCTCAAAGTCTCGCGCATCGCACTGGGCACCATGTCCTTTGGCCGGTGGATCGATGAGGCCAGCTCTGCCCAGATCCTGGACGCTGCCCTGGATGCCGGGATCAACTTCATCGATACCGCCGACTTCTACGGCCGGGGGCAGGATAGCGGCAACTACGCGGAGTTGGGCGAGGCTGAAGCGATTTTGGGCCGGCTTCTCCGCCACCGGCGGCACGACATCGTCCTGGCCACCAAGGTGTACAACGCCATGGGGCCGGGTCCCAACGACCGGGGCCTTTCCCGGAAGCATATCATGGCGGCGGTGGAGGCCTCCCTGCGCCGTCTGCAGACCGACTACATCGACCTCTACCAGTGCCACTTCTTCGATCCGGAGACGCCGCTGGAGGAGACCATGGAGGCGCTGAACGACCTGGTGCGGCAGGGGAAGGTCCGGTATATCGGCTGCTCCAACTTCGCCGCCTGGCAGATCGCCAAGGCCAACGGCATTAGCGCCGTGCGCGGGTGGGCCAGCTTTGTGTCGGTGCAGCCCCAGTACAGCCTGCTGGTGCGGGATGTGGAGCGGGAACTGGTGCCCTTCTGCCTCTCCGAGGGCGTCGGGATGATTCCCTACAGCCCCATGGGCCGCGGCATACTGACCGGCAAGTACCGCAAGGGGCAGGAGCCGCCGGCGGGCAGCCGCCTCGCGGCTGGCGAAGCCCGGCTCAAGGCGCTGATCACAGAACAGAACCTGGACCGGGCGGAGCGGTTCCGGGAAGTCTGCGCTGAATGGGGTCTCCCCATGGCCCAGGTGGCCGTGGCATGGGTGCTGGGTAATGAGGCGGTTACGGCAGCCATCGTCGGAGCCAGCCGGGTCGACCACCTAAACGCTGCCATCGCTGCCGAGGGCCTCAACCTGACGGCGGAGCAGCGGACGCTGCTTGACGAGATCTTTCCGCTGTAAGCTGTGGCGGCGTTCTCCTGTTTTCTTGCCAACCTTCAGCCGGTCCGATAAAATCATGGGGGTATATGTGCATATGGGCCCCAGGAGGGCTTGTCCACTATTGTGAGAGGGGAGCAAGAAGCAGGATGGAACGCAGCTTTGTCATGGTGAAGCCGGATGGTGTTCAGCGGGGGCTGATCGGCGAGGTGATCTCCCGGCTGGAGCGGCGCGGCCTGAAGCTGGTGGCTGCAAAGCTGATGAATGTGTCGCGGGAACTGGCAGAGGAGCACTACGCGGCTCTCAAAGAGAAGCCGTTCTTCCCGGACCTGATCAGCTTCATCACTTCTGGCCCTGTGATGGCTATGGTCTGGGAAGGTCCCAACGCCATTTCGATCATCCGGAAGACCATGGGGGCCACCAATCCGGCCAACGCTGAGCCCGGCACCATTCGGGCAGACTTTGCGTGCGATGTCTCCTACAACGTGGTGCACGGGTCGGACAGCCCCGAGAGCGCTGCGCGCGAGATCAAGCTCTGGTTCGGCGAGGTTGGGGAAAGCTATGGCCGGGCCGTGGATCAGTGGATCTACCCCCGGTAGCAGCACCCGCTGAGGCGGCCCGGTATGGCCGGTGCGGCCCCCTTCCGGGGCGCCCGGCCCCGGGCCGTTACTGCTTGGGCTGTTTTGGCCCGGGGATTATCAATACCTGCCCTGGGGTGAGCTGGTAGGGCTCGGTCAGCCGGTTGGCTTTGGCCAGGGCGGTCGGCGAAATGTTGAACTTCTTGGCGATGCGCCAGAGGCTGTCGCCCCGGTGCACGGTATAGATCACCTGGTTCTGATCCGGCAGCAGGGAACAGGGTACGAAGACGTCCACGAAGCCATCCTTGGTGGCAGCGGCCACTTCACCCCCGGTGGTTCCCTTCACGCTGACCAGGCCGCCCAGGTAGAGCCGGCCCAGTTCCTCCAGGCGGCTTTCGCTGGCGGTGGCCAGCACCTGGTACACGTACATGGTCTGGGCTCCCGACGCGGCGGCCAGGACCTCTCGCCGGCCGTCGCCGTTCACATCGTCCATACTCAGGCTGCGAAAGTACGCGTTGGGGTAGAGCAGGGTCTGGCAGAAGAGCGCCAGCGATGTGGGCGTCCAGGCGTAGAGGAGCACAACATCCTTGGTGCCCACTGCGACCATACAGGGCCCGCCGGGGTCGATCTGACCCACTGCCAGAGAGAGGCCGTCCCGGGGAAGGGCCACTTCTCGGGCCAGGGTGTACGTGCTGCCTGTCCAATCGTATACTTTGAGTTCACGGCCGGCGCAGGCCACGATTTCGGGCAGTCCGTCGCCGTCTATGTCGCCGGTCTCGACGATTACCAGCCGTCCCATGCCGCCGCCCCGCCATCGCCGGACAAACTGGCTGCCTGATCCCCCTTCGGCCTGGCCTCCGTGCTGCGTCATGCGGCCCACCTCGATCTCTGTTCCGGCCCCTGGCGGGGCCGTTCAACTTCTGCGTTAACAGCTTATGTAACCCGAAAGGCAGGCGTGATATGAAATGGCAGTACGCTTGGCAATTATCGGCGGAACTGGCGTCTACGATCCCCGCATTCTCTCAAACATCCGGGAGCAGGAGGTCAGCACGCCCTACGGGAACGTGCGGGTGAAGATCGGCACGTACGAAGGGGAAGAGGTGGCATTCCTGCCCCGCCACGGCGAACAGCACTCGGTGCCGCCCCACCTCATCAACTACCGGGCCAATATCCTGGGCTTGAAGCGGCTGGGGGTTGAGCGGGTGATTGCCACCACCGCAGTGGGATCCTGCAACCGCAGCATGAAGCCGGGCGATTTCGTGCTGGTGGACCAGTTCCTGGACTTTACCAAGTCGCGCCCCACCACGTTTTTCGATGGCGGCGAGATGGGTGTTGTTCACACCGACTTCACCGAGCCGTACTGCCCGGAACTCCGGTCGCTTATGATGGAGGCAGCCAAGGGGCTGAGTGTTACCGTTCACAACGGCGGGTGCTACGTCTGTGCCGAGGGGCCGCGGTTTGAGACTCCGGCGGAGATTCGGATGTACGCGCAGATGGGCGGCGACGTGGTGGGTATGACCAACGTCCCTGAGGTTGTACTGGCCCATGAAGCCGGCCTCTGCTACGCCACAGTGTCTATGGTGACGAACTATGCCGCCGGCATCAGCCCGACGCCGCTGACCCACGAAGAGGTGCTGGAGGTGATGGCAGCCAACGGTGAGAACCTGAAGCAGCTGATTATGAGCACGCTGAAGGCGATTCCGAAGGAGCGCCACTGCGCCTGTGCCAACAGCCCTGGAGCTTCACGGCTGTAGAGAAGGAAGGTGAACCGGTGACCAGCAAAGTAGACAGGTCAACTCTGAGAGACCCGGCCCTGGCGCCGGAGGGGCAGAAGAAAATCGACTGGGTGCGGGCCCACATGCCCGTCCTGCGGCAGCTGGAGCGGGAACTGGCACCGGCCCGGCCCCTGGCGGGGCAGCGGGTGGCCATGTCGATCCACCTGGAGGCCAAGACGGCCTACATGGCCATGGTCTTTGCGGCGCTGGGGGCGGATGTCTATCTGACGGGATCCAATCCCCTCTCCACCCAGGATGATGTGGCCGCGGCTGTGGCGGAAAACGGGGTGACCGTGCACGCATGGCATGGTGCTACGCCAGACGAGTACCAGGAGCACCTGAACCGCACTTTGGAAGCGGCCCGGCCCACCCTGCTGCTGGACGACGGCGGCGATCTGACCCACCTGCTGCACACTGCCCGAATCGACCTGGCCCAGGGGCTGCTGGGCGCGACGGAAGAGACCAGTACCGGCGTGCAGCGGCTCAGGGCCATGGAGCGGGAGGGGGTCCTCCGCTTCCCGGCAGTGGCCGTGAACAACGCCTACATGAAGCATCTTTTCGACAATCGATACGGCACCGGCCAGTCGACGCTGGAATCGGTGATGCGGAACACCAATCTCTCCATCGCTGGCAAGACGGTGGTGGTGGCGGGCTACGGCTGGTGCGGCAAGGGCGTAGCCATGCGGGCCAAGGGGCTGGGGGCCCGGGTGATCGTCTGCGAGGTGAACCCGATCCACGCCAATGAGGCCCTCATGGACGGCTGCGATGTCATGCCGATGGCTGAGGCGGCCCGGCGGGGCGACATCTTCATCACTGTGACAGGGTGTGCCAACGTAATCCGGCGGGAGCACTTCGAGGTGATGAAGGATGGCGCCATTCTGGCCAACGCGGGGCACTTCGATGTGGAGATCAGCAAGCCCGATTTGGAGGCCCTGGGGGGCAAGCCTCTGGAGGTGCGGCGCAACGTAGAAGCGTACACCTTAAAGGATGGCCGGCGCCTCTACCTGATCGGCCAGGGCCGGCTGGCCAATCTGGCGGCTGGGGATGGGCATCCTGCCGAAGTGATGGACCTCTCCTTTGCCGTCCAGCTGCTGACCCATCTCTGGATTCTGGAGCAGAAGGGCACCCTGCCCAAGAAGGTGCTCGCTGTGCCCCTGGAGATTGACCGCCGGGTGGCCTCTGCGCGGCTGCGGGCGCTGGGGGTCGCAATCGACGAACTGACGGAGGAGCAGGCACGGTATCTCGAGTCCTGGCAGGTGTAAGCCATGTTGCAGCTCTTCGTTCCGCTGACCGGCGCCTTTCAGCAGGTGGCCGGCTCGGGGTTCAACACTTATGGGGAGAACCTGGAACGGCCCCAGTGGCACGGCGCTGAACTGGGGGCCCTTGCGACCTTTCCCGATGTGTGGGGTGCGGTCAGCGAGGCGGAGTTTCACGATTGGATTTTGGGGGTACATCATCCCCTCTATAAAAAGGATGGGCCCGCTTGGTGCCGGTTCCTGGACCGGGATCCGGCACAGCGGCAGCTGGCGCTCGACGTGGCCGCCTCGGCGGCGGAGTCCGCCCACCACCTGGGCGCCCGGTACATCCTATTCCACTTCCCCTGGCCCGGGCTGGCAGCCGAGGGCGTGGACTACCAGGCAATCGGGTGGCCTGCTTCCCTCGCAATGGAGCCGCTCGCTGACTGGTCTGAGCAGCAGGTTTACGAAGTGAGCCGGCGGACCTTTGAACGCCTGGCCGAGGTGCAGGAGAAGGAGCGAATCCAGGTTATCTTGGAGATCGACGGGCCCAACCCTTACTTCTTTGATGGTGAGCTTTACAGCCGCCTTTTTGAGGAGTACCCCCAACTCTCCCTATGCTTGGACACAGGGCGCCTGGGGCTTCTGGCCCGGACCCACGGGCAGGATCCGCTGGAACTCTGCCGCCGCTGGCTGCCCTGGACGCGGCACGTCCATTTACATACGTCCATGTGGGATGAGGAAGGCAGGTTCCACAACCATATACCGACAAACGGATCGCACACCATGGACCAGTGGCCCCGGGTGACCCCAGCCGCCGACATGATAAAGCTGGTGGCGGCGGCGCAGCCCAGGTTAACGGTGGTCCTGGAACATGATCCCAGGGCAGTCAGCCCTGAGGCCTTGGAGGAGGCTCATCGCTGGGCCGCGGAACTGGCAGCGCCGAAGGAGGCAGGGTAGATGGAGCGGCTGATGATTCAGGGGGGCACTGTAATTCCCGTTACTGGCCCCAAGAATGTGTACGCGGACGGGGTCGTGCTGGTGGAGGACGGCTGCATCCGGTATGCGGGCCCCAAGGAGGGGGCCCCGGCTGCGGAGTCCGGCACCCGCGTCATTGATGCCGCAGGCATGATCGTAATGCCTGGTATTGTAAACACCCACTGCCATGCAGCCATGACCCTGCTGCGGGGCTATGCCGACGATATGCCCCTGATGCAGTGGCTGCAGGAGAAGATCTGGCCGGTGGAGGCCAAGATGACCGGGGAGGATATTTACTGGGGCACCGCCCTGGCGGCCTACGAGATGCTTTCGGGCGGCATTACTACCTTCCTGGACATGTACTTCTTCGCAGAT
>ENA-OWPA01000662-OWPA01000662.1-bioreactor-metagenome-genome-assembly--contig:-NODE-662-length-39093-cov-34.680772_pt1 | contig 39093 bp, 35 predicted proteins | sample MGYA00238139_ERZ651803 | MGnify/ENA primary metagenome ERZ651803 (study PRJEB26909, sample SAMN07631231) | bioreactor metagenome | isolation source: Switchgrass digestor | place: USA: Dartmouth... | reverse complement strand
TTCCGGCTCTAATCTCTTATCTCAAATTCTTTGACGAGTTCAATCGCTTCTTACACTGTTCACTTTTCAAAGTCCATATCGCTTCTTTCATAACTTTCGCGCTTCGTTCCCTCAGCGCGACTTTTATATGTTATCACGATATTTTCAATTTGTCAACACTTTTTTAAAATTTTTTATCTAAATTTTAAATCCCTTTAATTTGGCGTCGCTCATCGGCGACGGCTCTAATAATATAACACCTTAAGCAAATTGTTTCAACTCCCGGGACAGTTATTTAACATAATTATATCAATTTATTAGTTAAATTCTTGATTATTCTATAAAATTTTAAACAATATCGGCTGTTTTCTCGATGTATCTTTCTGATTTTACAACCACATTGTACAATTATACATTATTATTGTTGTCGAAACCGAATATTTTATACAACTCCAAAGCCAACCTTTTATATCAAAATCAAATATCCTTACAATTTACATAATATTATTTGAGGCTTTTAAATACTATTACCTTGTTTCCTTTCTTATTAAGTCTTATCCTGTCGCACAAATTTTTCACAATCAGGATTCCCCGCCCGTTTTCTTTAAGATCGCATACATCCGTAACCTCCTCGGGGATTTCTTCCTTTGCGCATACGCAATCCAAGTCGTAGCCCTCACCTTCGTCCTCCACTATAAGATAGACATGATTATCAGCCGTTATACCCACACTGACTTCAACCGACTTTGACGCATCTTCTTTATTACCGTGTTTTATTGCATTTTGCAGAAGTTCATTCAATATAACTTTGATTTCAAACAGGACATCTTCACTTACATCACTTGAGTCGGATAAGAATTTCATTATATCTTTGACCAAAAAACAAATATTTTCCTTTTGACTTGACACTTTCGAGTTATAAGTTTTCAATACTTTCACTTAACTTATCTCCCCTAAAATAATATCTACTCCAATTATAATATTACCCATCATACTATTGTCGTAAACATTGCCTTAAACTTCCCCTATGCTGAAACCCTCATGTTACGCATCAAACAAACTTCATGCAAAAAGTTGCTTTGTTTATAAATCAGCTTTGACGGATCTATTTTGCCAGCATTCTCCTGAATTTTTCCAGTACCTTTCTTTCAAGCCTGGAAATATACATCTGCGATACGCCCATCTTTTGGGCAATGTCTTTCTGAGTCTTGTTGTCAAAATACCTCATGCTGATAAATTCTTTCTCAACATCGCTGAATTTATCAAGACTCTTTTCAAGAAAATCCCTGTTCTCAATTCTTTCGAAAGTGGAATCCTGATCACCGATAACTTCATGGAGCTCCAACTCATCGTTGGCATACACATTCTGACTGAAGGACTGGATATTATAAGCGTTGTAGGATTCAATAATTTCAACAACGCTTTCTTCACTGATATTTAAATGCCGGGCAAGCTCATCTATCCTCGGAGGCCTTTTTAATTCCTGAGTCAATGACTCCCTGGCATGGTTAATCTTCTGATAAACCTCATATATTCTTCTGGGAATTCTGATAACGGAACCCTTGTCCCTGAAATATCTTTTTATTTCGCCGATAATAGTGGGTGTTGCAAAACTTATAAATTTAACACCCTTGTCGGGATCAAATCTCTCCACCGCTTTAATCAAGGCAATGGAAGCCACCTGATAAATGTCTTCATAATCAATGCCTCTGTTTAAAAATTTTTTGGCAAGTATGTCCGAAAGATAAAGATATTTGCTTACAATTTTGTTTCTTACCTCAACACTTTTTGTCTCTTTATATTCTCTAAACAACTCATCGCTGTCATTTACAACATTGTTATTGTTTACTGCATCGTCCATCATGACTATCTATTCCCCTCAAGCACTTTTGACATGGATATTATCCTGTTTGATTTGTCACACAATACCACATTGTCCATCAATGCAGTTATTATGCTTATTGCCAGACCGTCTTTCTCCTCGTCAAATATACATTTTATAGAAGGATCGTCACAAACAAACTCCACATTTAAAGTATTTTCCGAAACACCATATATAATAGTGTAGTTGTCCGTAATTTTACTGCCCATACTTACTATTTTACTGCAAACTTCAGATATAGCAACTTTTATGTCCTCAATGGTTTCAATGTCAAATCCTATTCGATTACACACACCTGAAGCAACCAGTCTTGCAACACTGACATATTCAGCTTTAAACGGCAGAGTGAGCTCAATCTTGTCACAAACAGAATTCATTTTTCCACCTCACTATTCAATAACAAAAACCTTATCCAGGCCGGTTATAATAAACAGCTTTTTAATATTGTCCTTGAGGCTGGTTATAATAATTTTTTTCCCATATTGTTTGGTTTTTTTGAGAGCACCGACAAAAATGCCAAGCCCTGTACTGTCAATATAATTCAGCTCCTTGCAATCTATTATCAAATCAGTCTGATTATTGTCAACTATACTGTAAAGTTTCTCTTTAAGCTCCTGGGAAGTGTAAATGTCCACCTCTCCGAACAAACTCAATTTAACGGAATCATCTACTTTTTCTTCTACAAACCTTAAACCCTCTGACATAAAAAATTCCTCCTTCCTTACTGACCTTTTAACAACAATGACACCGGCCGGTTTTTCAAGCCTCAGCTTATTTAAATTTATATAATATTATACACTTTGTATCATATATATAGCAACTTTATAGGATTTTTTCCCAACAAAAGCACCAAATATAAAATATAAGTGAAAGCTAAATTTACAAGTCCAATATTTAAAATTAAACAAAATAAATATTAAATGAAAATAAAAATAAAATATTAAATAAAATAACAGCTTACATTTAATGTAAACTGTTATTTTAACATATTTATAATATTTTTATAAATTATATATTAACTTAAATTAATTAATATTACAAGACACATTAAATTACTTACGGATTTCTAAAATCTTAAACTTAATAACGCCGTCAGGTACCGTAACTTCAACAATATCTCCTATCTTACCACCGATAAGAGCCTTTCCCACAGGAGACTCATTGGAAATTTTGTACTGCGACGGGTCTGCTTCGGTAGAACCAACTATATAATATTCCACCTCTTCGTCAAACTCCATGTCAAGAACTTTAACTTTTGAACCTATGCTTACTACATCCGTCTGTATATCTTCTTCATCTATTACTTTGGCATTTTTTAACATATTTTCAAGTTGAAATATTCTTCCTTCGATATAAGCTTGTTCATTCTTAGCTTCATCATATTCGGAATTTTCAGATATATCACCAAATGAAAGAGCTTGCTTGATTCTCTCAGCTACCTCTCTTCTCTTCACAGTCTTTAAATTCTCAAGTTCTTGTTCCAACTTTTGCAATCCTTCATATGTCAGAACAACTTCTTTATTTGTTGCCATTCGAGGTCTCTCCTTTACTTAGAATTTCGTGTTGATAATATATGCATTTCCTTCTTATTTATTCTAAAGTTGAAGTCTTTGAAATAAACGGCACCGAAATGGTATAACCACGCCTTAGGCTATGCCATGGAACCACGAACATAAAAATTTCTTCACCCACTGGTACAAATGAAATGGAACCTAGCAATCAGAGTCGTCTGATATTACAAATCCGTACCGGCAATAAATTTACAAACACGAAATATTCTATATCAATTTTTATTCATTATAGACCACTAATATAATATTGTCAATAACCTGCAGGCAAAAAAGTTTTTCATAACACAAATCAGGAAATAACCGGAATAAAGCCAAATCCGTCCCTCTCAAACTGCCTTGCAAGCTTTTCTAATACAGCATAATCAAGATTATTGTTTATGGTGCATGTTCCAATTTCAAGCCTGTTTAATAAAATAATCTCGGCAAGTTCAATTCTCTTATAAAATTTATAAACGTCTTTTCCCAACTTTTCTTCAAATTTTCCCGGCAAAATTACATCAACACTGTTTATAATATCGGTAAATTTTATTTTGTCCGTATTAATACTTCCATAATTTACAACAGGCTCATTGAATTTCATTTTACCAGGAATATCAAAATCACCTAAATCCGCAAGATTTATGACCGCTTCGGCATCTTTCATGCCGCCCGCCAGATTGTCCGTTACCCGCACCGCCAGGCCTGTTTCTTCGAAAATATTATCGGTCATATTTTCAATTGACTCTTTCTCGTGAGTTATTATCGTCAAAAATTTTAAAATACTTGATAAAATCTTGATGTATGAATGCAAAAAAGTATAGTCGTTTCCATGAATGATTGCTACATCAAGTTCCCTTATATCTTTACCCTTTTTTTCTGAAATCAACTTTAAAATATTTACCAGTAGTGCTTTATAGAGAAAACGTCCAAAAAAAGGATCTTTAACACAAAAGTCAATATCCAACTTGTCAGGGGCACAGTGAGGAAAATAGCATTTTTCAATAGAATAATCCAGGCACAGTCTTTTTATAATTTTCTTCAGCCTTCTTATTTTAAAACGTCCCGGTCTTTCAAGTTCCGACGCCTTATACGGTAATCTCACTGTAAAAACATTAAATCCGTCATAAAGCTCCGCTTTCTTTACCGCATCATCGGAAAGCTTTGTACTAAAAAAACTTCTTAACACATTCAATATTCTTTTAATCAGATCCCCTTTTTTGCCTTCCTTCCCGTCATAGAACAGTATCAATCCTATATTGGTCATTTAACACCACTTGCTTTCTTTTTTGCAGGTTTTAATACCATCCTATTTGAGAGGGAAGACAAATATTCATGTTAATCAGGGAAATTTATACTGATTGTTCCGGTTTTGTTCAAGCCATTCCTGATAGCTTTCTATTTCCTTGAGATTTTTGTTCAACACATCCCATATATCCTCGGACACAAAATAAATGCTCCATGCACATGTACCCGCAAGTCTGTATTTATGCACCAGAGAAGTCCTTAAATTGATTGAGTTGGCATCCTCAAGCCAAAGTCTGTAATTTGTATTGTCCTTGGTGTATTCTGCGTAGAACTGTCCGCTTTCCTCATCCCATTCTACCTTTGCATTGTTTTCTATAATCAGGTTTTTTGCCTGCTTCATTGTAAGAGCGCTGCTGGTCAGCTTCTTTTTACCGGATTCATCAACCGTCTCTTTCCACAGCCGGGTATAAAAAGGAATTCCCAAAAGCAGTTTTTCCCTTGGTACTCCTTCCTGTTCAAGGACTCTTTTTACTATTTTCTCCTGCCAGCTCACCTGTGCCACTGAGCCTGCCACAGGACTTGTACTCCAGTGCTGGTCGTAGGACATATACATTATATAATCAACAGCCTCGCTCAATGCCTTTTTGTCATAACATTGTATATCGTTGACATCCACCGATACCACAAGTCCCTGTTCCCTCAGCAAAGGGGCAATTTCTCTTACGAATTGTGTAAAAACATCTCTGTCCGAAATATACATGTTTTCAAAATCAATATTAATGCCGTCAAGATTATACAGTGCCGCATAAGCAAGTATTTCCCTGATAAGGTTGTCCCTTGCGTCGGTATTGTTTAAAAATTTGCTGGTCATTTCGCTGTCGGTAAAGTCATTACTTAAAAGGGCCCATACCTGATAACCTCTGCTATGGGCCCAATCAACATATTTTGAATATGCCCTGTTGATTAACTCTCCTTTTGCATTTTTCACCTGAAACCACGTGGGAGAAATGACGTCAAGCCCCTTCATTTCTCCCAAAGATGAATGGTCTTCTCTTCTTGTATATATCATGTCCCACGCAAGATTTATCTTACCCTTTGGAGGTGTCCACGCCGGTTTTGGAGTTTTGTCATCAGAAATCTTCTCCACCATCAATTTTTTCACAACCACAAAACGTTTTTCAATATATCCGATGGCACCGTCCCAAGTTCTGACTTTGTACCATTTGTCATACTCTTCAAATATCCTGAGTGTGTTTTCCGCCGTATCACCGGAGGATAAATCAAACTTTCTTATAATAGGCTCGCGTATCGAACGGCCTTTTCTTACAACCGCCTCCGGATCAATAGGCTCAGCTATCTGTTTTATGCTGTTTTTATAGTCAATAATAACGACATTGCTCTTTTCAACGTATGACACTTCAATACCGTAAAATTCGGCCAAAAACTCAATAGGAATATACACCACGTCATTTTCCACCGTTACAGGGATATTAAGAGTTATAGGCTGGTTGTTGACAATTGCGTCAAGCTTGTCCGTCTTCATTCTTATTACTCTGTCTTTCGTGGTTATGGTGACTTTGCCCAAAGCTTCGTCCCAGAAAATATGAGGGTCAAAATATTCTTTTACAATGTCGAAAGGAAGAAGCACCTCACCTTCCAAAATCTTTGGGCTGTTCTTTGAAAGTACCTTTTCCCCTTCGACAACCAAAACCAATTCCCCTTCGGCAAAAGCAGGAACTACTTCGTCATTGGGCTTAAAATAAAGGTAATACCCTGCCAGCGGAATTGCCGCCAGTACTGCCAGTAAAACAACAATCACAAAACAACCTAAAATTTTCTTTTTCATTTTGTTCCCCCATAATTACAAAATAATCATTTGTCTAACATTATACAATAAAATTATTAATTCGACACTAAATAAAAAAAGGAAGCCCTCCTTGACCTCCTGTTTTTCGCCAATATCCCACGCTATTCAAATACTTTTCCCGGTATCATCAGCCTGATGGATTTTAACATTTTTTCGTTGGGTTCAAAAAAAACCAAAACCCTTTTGGACTTTGTCCTATCCTCATCCTCGTCAATCTTTTTTTTGGCAACAAAAACATAGATGTCCTCGGAATCCAAAGAACTTACGGCCATTATCCTGTCTTCTATTTCCTCAAGGTATTTGCTTATCTTGTCGGAATCTGCTTTGGCGAAAATTTCGAATTCCCTGCAATTTGCACTTATGAGGTTCTCTCTCTTTCTCTTGTTGACTATTTTGTCAATATCAAGCTCTCCGTTGGTAAAGGCATATTCATACTCAATTCTTCTTGATGAAATTACCATATAAGTCAAATACACTACTGCCAGACACAATATCAGAGAAGCACCGTAAGGACCCAAAAAAAGTATTATTGCACTAATAACAACAACAGCCAAAGCTATTGAACCACCGATTATCAGCATATCATTGCCGTCCAACTTCTTCTTTACTAATTTTTCCACAAATATATCCACTTTTATCCTCCCCAGTGAACATAAAATAATAATTCAAAGATACTTTATAATTCTATCTTCGAATTCATTATAAATCAATGGCTTAAACAAAATTTCATCTTCTGTGGCAAGTGTGCCGAGTATATCCTCTTCCATAAGTTCTATGGGCAAAATGATCTGAACATGCATGTCCGGAAAATCTGTTTTTATATTTCTTACCGTATCCACAACTTCATCATTCAATGTATTTGTATCAATTATTACCAGTTTAGGCTTCTCTTCTGTCAGATAGTCAAAATAGAACTTAAAGTTGTTTATTACATCAAAATTTTCAGCTCCAAGTTTTATGAGCGATTCCCTGATATCATAGCTTTCGTCAATATCGGAACTGAAAATAACAATTTTGGTGTCAAACCTCATGTCGGAAGTTCTTTTATATTCTCTGAAAATGCTCAAAGATTTAAAATATTTTTCTTCAAATTTTAAAAGCTCGGTATTTAAAATGTCCCAGTTCTCTTTACTCATCCCGGCAAACTGCACTCCATAGCCGAATTCACCGTTTCCCAGCTCTGATACTCTTAATATTTTTGCAGACGTAACAAATTCTTTTGACGAATCAAAATAAAGCTTCATATCTATCATGCTGTTAAAATCGAGCTTCACATTGGAAACAAACATGGCTCCGCCTTTGCTTATGTTCCTGACAGTGGCTTCTTTCCACGAACTTTCACACTTTTGGCCCGCATCCTTTTCTTTTATTCGGGAATTAATATTAACGTCAAATCTTATATGCTTTCTTAAATTGTAATATTTTTTTGCATCAATGTATTTTATGGTCACGGTTGCCGGAGCATCTTCGCTTTTATTGTCAATATGCCCGTTTATTATGTACTCATACCCTTTGCGCTGGAATTTTATGACAGCTTTGCCGCACACATCACCAGGCAAAGTAATCTTTGAAGCGTCAACCAAAATATCCACCTGGTCTTCACCGGCATATAATATGGGAAGTACCGTCCATACATCATCGTTTTCAAATCTTACACGCACAAGATTGGTATATTGCATGACATTAAACAATTCTTCCTTGCTTACGGAAATAACACTCATGTTTAATCTCCTTTTACAGAAAATGATTTGAGTGCAGAATACTGAACAAGACATGAACTGAATTGCCTATATTATATATTTTATAACTTTTGTAAAATAAGTTCAATACCTTATAAATATCAGCCGTTATTTCAAGTTTTTTGAAAGGAATAAATAATAACGCGGGACACATAATAACACATAAATAAAAGAGAGACCCTTGACAACAAGGATCTCTCTTTGTTTATCCACATTTATGGCACGGTTCAGATTAGTACATTCCGCCCATGCCCGCTCCACCGGGGCCTCCGCTTGTTTCTTTTTCAGGAATGTCGGCAACAACACTTTCAGTGGTAAGTACCATTGAAGCAACGGATGCAGCATTTTGCAAAGCTGACCTTGTTACTTTTGCAGGGTCAACTATTCCGGCTTCAATCATGTTAACATATTTTTCATTGTATGCGTCAAATCCAATACCAGGTTCGCTGGCCTTAACCTTTTCAACTATTACGGAACCTTCAAGACCTGCATTTTCAGCAATTTGTCTAACCGGCTCTTCCAAAGCTCTCAAAATAATCTGTACACCGGTCTTTTCGTCTCCGGATACAGTATCGAGAACCTTTGCAACCTTCGGAATAACATTTACCAGAGCTGTTCCTCCGCCTGCTACTATTCCTTCTTCAACGGCAGCCTTTGTAGCAGCAAGAGCGTCTTCGATTCTCAATTTCTTTTCCTTCATTTCTGTTTCAGTAGCAGCACCAACCTGGATTACAGCTACGCCGCCGGCAAGTTTTGCAAGTCTTTCCTGAAGTTTTTCTCTGTCAAAGTCGGAAGTCGTCTCTTCAATTTGAGACTTTATGGATGCAATTCTCTTCTGTATTTCTTTTGGATCTCCCGCACCGTCAACAATAATTGTGTTTTCTTTCTGAACTTTAACCTGTCTTGCTCTACCGAGCTGTTCAACAGTAGTATCCTTAAGTTCAAGACCGAGGTCTGATGTGATAACCTGACCGCCGGTGAGAATTGCTATATCTTCAAGCATAGCTTTTCTTCTGTCACCAAAGCCAGGTGCTTTAACAGCAACGCATGTGAATGTACCTCTTAATTTGTTTACAAGCAATGTTGCAAGAGCTTCGCCCTCAACATCCTCAGCAATGATAACCAGTTTCTTGCCCTGCTGAACTATCTGTTCCAGCAATGGAAGAATGTCCTGGATATTGCTTATTTTCTTGTCTGTAATGAGGATGTAAGGCTCATCAAGAACAGCTTCCATCTTTTCAGTGTCAGTAACCATGTATGGTGATACATAACCTCTGTCAAACTGCATACCTTCAACTATTTCGAGGTTTGTGCCCATTGTCTTTGCTTCTTCAACAGTGATAACACCGTCATTTGTAACTTTTTCCATAGCATCGGCTATCAATTCACCAATAACTTCGTCATTGGCGGAAATTGAAGCAACCCTTGCTATATCTTCTTTTCCTTTAACCTTCTGGCTGATTTCCTTGATACCTTCAACTGCCGCATCAACAGCTTTTGCTATACCCTTTTTAAGAAGCATCGGGTTTGCACCGGCTGCAACGTTCTTAAGTCCTTCTCTGATTATAGCCTGTGCAAGAAGTGTTGCTGTAGTTGTACCGTCACCGGCAACATCGTTGGTTTTTGTGGCAACTTCTTTTACAAGCTGCGCACCCATGTTTTCAAACGGATCTTCAAGCTCAATTTCTTTAGCAATGGTTACACCGTCATTTGTAATCATCGGTGAACCGAATTTCTTGTCAAGTACAACGTTTCTTCCCTTAGGTCCGAGAGTAACTTTAACTGTATCTGCTAATTGATTAACGCCTCTTTCCAGAGCTCTTCTTGCTTCTTCACCAAATTTTATTTGCTTTGCCATATGATTAACCTCCTTAGGATACTTTTTGTATTGAAGTTGGTAATATAATTACTCTACTACCGCCAAAATATCGTTTTGTCTTAAGATCGTATATTCCTGTCCGTCAAATTTTACTTCCGTACCGGCATATTTGCTTATAATAACCTTGTCGCCGACTTTTACTTCCATTTTTACTTCTTTTCCGTCTACCACCGTTCCGGGACCTACTGCTACAACTTCAGCCACCTGGGGTTTTTCCTTTGCCGAACCTGGTAAAACAATACCGCTCTTTGTAGTTTCTTCAGTTTCTACCATTTTAACAACTACCCTGTCTCCTAATGGTCTGATATTCATATTGGTACCTCCTCTTTCAAATTTTTTATTTCAACCTGCTTTGGCTTATGTATTCATTTGTTAGCACTCACCTAAGGTGAGTGCTAATCACAAATATAATATTATTATATTACCCTTTTCGTTATCAAACATGCATTTTTCCTAAATTTTATCGTTTTACGGAGATAGGCGCCGATTGTAAGTAAATACATTTCAAATTCATTAATTTACTCAATTTTTCGATTAAAATAAACCGCTTGTATCAGAGGTTGACTCTTGTTTTTTTCCAATAGGCAGGAGCACCTTAAACAAATTCTGGGAACCAATATTTATAAATTTCACAGGTCCAATGCCGGTAAAAGATTTTTTCACCCTTTTTAATCCAACTCCCGATTTCATAAACCTTTTTTTGGGATCCAAGGTCAGAAGTCTTTGATACAGCCATGGATTTCGCCTGTCGGGATTGATCTCTCTTGAAAAACTGTAGACACTGTTGCCGGCAATAAGAGCTCCGGGATTGCTAATTTCAATATTTTTATCCGTAACCGTTATTACAATTCCTTTTGAAACATCCAAATAGTCCCTGTGAACAAGAGCATTGGCAATTACCTCTTCCAAAGCATTAAAAGGATATCCTTCCACCTTTATTATGCTTCTCATATAGTCGGATACATCATCGAGCATCTTTAAAATATTCCCGAAAAACAGCCGGGCCTCTCCATTGTAAACGACTTTTACATAAACATGGGGAAGGTACAAAGAAGGATTTTTCCCAAACAGCAAAAGCCCCCCTATGGTTGGATGGTATTCCTCCGTATCGGACTTTTGTCCGATTATGCCCAAAGCCTCAAGAATCAACTCACTGGGATTGTCGCTAAAAACATTCAGAGTTTTGAAGTAATCCTTAATAAGCCCGAAGTCCAGTTCCTCCATACCGACATTTTTTAATATCACCGTCTCATAGGTCATAAGACCGTTTTCCTGAAAAAGATTTGCAATTTCACTGCGCCTTGCTATGTCGGTGGTTGAACCTCTTCTTATGTAAAACGCACCGTTTTGTATCATCTGATGGGGCTTATGACTGCTTCTGTAGACAGTGATAACCCCGACCGTTTTTCCATCCAGCCCGACAAAGTCCACTGATATCGGCACAGGTGGGTCACAGCGGTTGTAAATTATCTGCTGAATCTGCTCCTCAGTATATCTTTTAGGCTCAATTCCCAGCACTCTTTTGGTTTTGTCTTCAATGCCCAGGATAATGTAACCTCGCCCGCCCCTGGAATTGGCTATGGCAATAACGTCTTTGGTGAGCTCTTTTTTCCCGCTTTCAGTGGATAAATCATATTCTGCCTTAAAGTCAAGCTTTGGACCCTCTTCCTTTTTAAGCAGCCGCCTCAGCTTATGGCAATCCATTCCCAGACCTCCGTGACGCCTTCCTATCTCCTTTTTCTAAGCTCCTCATAAATGTCTTCCAGCTTGATTCCTCTTTCCACCATCAAAACAAGGAGATGATAAATCAAATCGGATATTTCATACACAATTTCACCTTTATCCCTGTTCTTTGCTCCGATAATAACCTCCGCCGCTTCTTCTCCGACTTTCTTTAATATTTTGTCCAGACCCTTTTCAAATAAATAATTTGTATATGAGCCCTCTTTAGGATGTATTGTTCTGTCAACTATGACATCATATATTTCCTGAAGTATCTTTGCATTTTCTGCCTCATACACCTTTTGCTCGTCAAAAACCTTGTCAGAAGTTTCTTTTAGTTCATTCCCTGAAATTTCCCTGTAAAAACAGGAGTAATGCCCTGTGTGGCAGGCGGCTTCAACCTGCTCAACTTTAATAAGAAGCGTATCTGCGTCACAATCTATGCTTATGGATTTAATGAGCTGAAAATGACCCGAAGTCTCCCCTTTTAGCCACAATTTGTTTCTGCTTCTGCTAAAATAATGAACCTTGCCTGTTTCCAAAGACTTCTTCAGGGCCTCTTCATTCATATATGCCATCATCAGGACTTCATTTGTCTTATAGTCCTGGGTAATTACCGGAATCAGACCCCTGTCATCAAATTTCAACTCTTTTAAGATATTTTCCATTTTACTGCCTCCGTATCCAATCTACATTCTTATTTCTATTCCGTTCTCCTTCAAATATTTTTTTAGTTCCATTATTTCTATCTCTCTGTAGTGAAACAGAGATGCAGCCAGCACAGCGTCGGCCTTTCCCTCAACTAATGCTTCACGGAAATGCTCCATGGTACCGGCACCGCCCGATGCAATAACAGGAATCCTTACACTTTCCGACACCTTTCTGGTAAGCTCAATGTCATATCCTTTTTTCGTACCGTCACAGTCCATGCTCGTAAGAAGAATCTCCCCGGCACCGAGTTTTTCAACCTCCACAGCCCATTCCACGGCATCTTTTCCGGTATTGATTCTTCCTCCGTTAATATACACATCCCAACCGGAATTGTCGTCGCGCCTTTTCGCATCAATCGCAACCACCACGCACTGACTTCCAAAACGGGATGCGGCTTCCGATATCAGCTCAGGCCTTTTTACCGCAGCGGAATTAATGGATACTTTGTCCGCACCGGCTTTTAAAATCTCCCTGAAATCCTCAACGGTTCTTATTCCACCCCCCACAGTGAAGGGAATAAAAACCTGCTCTGCAACCCTTCTTACCACATCAATCATGATGTTTCTGGCTTCCGCCGAAGCAGTTATGTCAAGAAAAGTAAGTTCGTCAGCGCCGGCTTTGTCATAATAGGACGCAATCTCAACCGGATCTCCGGCATCTCTTATATTCACAAAATTGACTCCCTTTACCACCCTGCCGTTGTGAACGTCCAGGCAGGGAATTATTCTTTTTGTGACCATTTAATTCACCCCTTATTTCGCCACTTCTATGGCTTCTTTCAAATCCAAATCCCCTGTATACAATGCCTTCCCGACAATAACGCCGGAAACGCCCACGTTTTTGAGATTTCTGATGTCATCTATGTTTCTGACTCCACCGGAAGCGATTACTTCAATATTTACGGCTTTCACCATTTCCTCCATGGCTTTTAGATTCGGACCCGCCAACATTCCGTCTCTGGATATGTCCGTATATATTATGGTTTTTGCACCCAGCTCTTCCATCTTCTTTGCAAAGCCTATTGCAGTAAATTCACTGGTTTTTGCCCAGCCTTCTATAGCCACCATGCCGTCTTTTGCGTCAATTCCAATTACAACGCTGTCCTCAAAAGTTTTTAAAGCCTGTTTTACCAGTTCCGGATTTTTTACTGCCGAAGTCCCCAATATTACGCGGTGAATTCCCTTGCACAGGAGAGTTTCTATCGTTTCAACAGTCCTTATTCCTCCGCCCAGCTGTACAGGAATACCAAGCTTTACAGCCATTTCACTTATAATCGGAGTGTTCTGAATCTGCCCGGTTCTTGCCCCGTCCAGGTCAACCACATGCAAATACTGTGCGCCCATTCTTTCCCACTTCAATCCCATCTCCACAGGATTGTCGGAATAAACGGTAACCTTGTCAAATTCTCCCTGTACAAGTCTTACGCACCTTCCATCCTTAATGTCAACGGCCGGATAAATAATCATGATTTGCAACAACCTCCCAAGCTAAATTAAGCGCCTTTTAAAAAGGTTTTTATTATTCAAAGAATTTTTATTTATTAGATATGATTCCCGCAAAATTTTTTAATATTTTAAGTCCAACTTCACCGCTTTTCTCAGGATGGAACTGGGTAGCAAAAACATTTTGCTTTTGCACCGCAACAGAGAAGTTGATACCATAGTTGGTTTTTGCAATGACAATGTCTTCATCATCAGTGTCGAGGTAATAAGAGTGAACAAAATAAACATACGGTTTTTGGGGAAGCCCGTCAAACAACAAAGACTTGTTTTTAAGCTCCAGACTATTCCATCCCATATGAGGCACCTTAAGATTCATGCCAAAGGGAAGCTGTTTGATTGCACCTTTTAAGATCCCAAGTCCTTTCTTATTCTGTCCACCTTCTTCACTGTACTCAAACAAAAGCTGCATGCCAAGGCAAATGCCCAAAAACGGTTTTCCGCTGTCAATAACCTTTTGTATTACTTCAATCATTCCGCTTTTTGAAAGACTGTCCATGGCATCCGCAAAGGCTCCCACTCCCGGAAGAACCACAGAATCCGCATTTAAAATAAGTTCTTTATCAGAAGTTGTCCTTGCATCATAACCAATAAATTGAAATGCTTTTTCCACGCTTTTTAAATTACCTACTCCATAATCTATTACCGCTATCAAATTTGTTCACTCCACACAAAAAATTAAGTATATACACCCAACACTCCCCTTCTAAAACAAGTAAAAGGGGAGTGTTTTAAGTTACGCAAACTTGTTGCCTGTAATTCGTTCATAAGCTTCAATGTACTTAAGCTCCGTATTCTTAACCACATCATCAGGAAGAGTCGGAGCCGGCGGTTTCTTGTCCCAGCCGATGCTTTCAAGGTATTCCCTTACAAACTGCTTGTCAAAACTCTTCTGAGCCCTTCCGGGTTCATATTCATTCATATCCCAGAATCTTGAGGAATCGGGTGTAAACAATTCGTCACCCAGTACAATCTTTCCGTCCAGAATACCGAATTCAAACTTTGTATCCGCCAGAATAATGCCTCTGCTCTCCGCATACTTGCTTGCTTTTTCGTATAATGCCAGGCTTATGTCCCTAAGTTTGGTAGCAAGCTCCGTGCCTATGGCATTGCAGAGCCCTTCAAAGGACACATTCTGATCGTGGCCCTCCGTTTCCTTTGTGGAAGGCGTAAATATCGGCTCAGGAAGTTTGTCAGCCTGTCTTAAACCCTCCGGAAGTTTTATTCCGCATATGCTTCCGGTGGCCTTGTAATCTTTAAGTCCGGAACCCTCAAGATATCCTCTGACTATGCACTCGGCCGGAATCATCTTTATCTTCTTTACCAGCATGGAACGGCCTTCAAGTTCTTCCTTAAATTTCGAAAGTCCTTCAGGATATTCACTGACATCAGTGGTTATAACATGGTTGTCCACGATATCCCTGGTGTAATCAAACCAGAACTTGGAAATACCGTTCAAAACCTTTCCCTTATTGGGTATAAGGTTCGGAAATACCACATCAAAAGCAGATATCCTGTCAGTAACTACAATTAACAGTTTGTCTCCCAAATCATAAACATTTCTTACCTTACCTTTAATATATAAAGGAAGGTCTATAAAATTTGTGTCTCCTAACAGCATTTTCAAAACCCCTCTTATTAAATATGTAGATTTTTAATTTTTATTTATCTGTAATAATTTTATAAAATGCTCATCAATAATTTTAATTTTAATAAAATTTGCTTACAACATTCCTTTAGTTGACATAACCCCTTCAATTCTGTCATCTTTTCTGGTGGCATCGTCCAGAGCTCTTCCAAAGGCTTTGAACATAGCCTCAATTATATGGTGGGTATTGCTGCCGTATAATGCCTTGACATGCAAAGTTATGCCGGCATTGAAGGCAACCGCCCGGAAAAACTCTTCAACAAGCTCCGTCTCCATATTGCCCAGCTTTTCACATTTAAGCTCCGCATCAAAAACCAAGTAAGGTCTTCCGCTTAAATCAAGGGCAACCAGCACCAGCGCTTCATCCATGGGAACAAAAGAAGAACCATACCTTCTGATGGATTTCTTTTCACCCAGAGCCTGCTTTATCGCCTGGCCAAGTACAATTCCCACGTCCTCCACGGTATGATGGGCATCAATTTCCAAATCACCCTTTGCTTTTACATCCAGGTCGAAAAGACCGTGTTTTGCAAACAAATTAAGCATATGGTCAAAAAACCCTACTCCCGTGGAGATGTTACTTTTGCCGGAACCGTCAATATTTATGCTTAAAGTAATATCGGTTTCTCCGGTTTTTCTGCTTACTTCAAACTTTCTATCCATTAATGTGCCTCCGAAAAATACGTAATCAATTGTAATCAATTCCTATCGGTATTCACCAGATAAACTATTTTAATTCTATCATTTCTATAGAAAATCGCAACTATAATGTTCCTTAAAAATTATTAATTATGTCGGAAAACTCCTCTAAGAAAATATCATTTTGTTCTTTGGTTCCTACAGTTATCCTGATACAGTCGTAAAGCACCGGATCATTGGGAAAGCTTCGGATGAGTATTCCCCGCTTTTGAAGTTCCTTGCTTATCATCTCAGCTTCAGGCACTTTGACAAGTATATAATTTGCATGGGAAGGATAAATGCAGACATCCTTTATCTTTTTCAAAGATTTCTCCAGCTCTCCTCTTTGCTCAATCAAATACCGTATCATTTTCTGCATCTCTTCCTGTTCCTCAAACACCATTTTTGCTATAAGCTGGGTCAATGAACTTACATTGTATGTCGGTCTTACTTTGTTTATCTCATTTGCAATCTCAATTCCGCTTATGGAATATCCGCACCTTGCTCCGGCAAGAAGATACGCTTTGGAGAAAGTGCGCAGCACCACAAGGTTTTCATACTTCTTTACAAGAGGTATCACACTCTGCGGGCAAAATTCGGCATACGCTTCATCAACAACAATAATTGAACTTTTGCACTCTTTCACTATTTTTTCAATATGCTCCAGAGGAACAAGCCCTCCTGTCGGATTGTTGGGATTGCAAAGGAATACCACCTTGGCATTTTCCGTTTTTACAGCCTCAATAAACTTGTCGGTATCCAAAACAAAGTCTTTTTCCTTGTCAAGGGGAAATGCCACCGGTTCACCGCCCGCTATCAGAGTGTTTATTTTATACATCGAAAACGTGGGCCAGGGATACAGCACCTTCTCCCCTTTCCCCACAAACACTGTTATTATCAGCTGAATAAGCTGGTTGGAACCGGTACCCACGATAACCTCATCCGCATCAACATTCCAGTATTTTGCGATGGTCTTTCTAAGCTCCACAGACTCATTATCTGGATAAATGTTTAAACCCGGCCCTTTTAAAAAGTAGTCCGCCAGTTTCTTCCTGATACTTTCAGGAAGCTCGAAGGGACTTTCATTTGCGTCAAGCTTTATTCTGTACGGGACCTGATGGGAAACATACGGTACTAATTTTTGCAGCTCAGGTCTTACCAAATCCTTAATCATTCGTACATTACACCCCCCTTTTTTATTTGCAGCCAATTAATTATTTATTTGCCGAATATATTTCTAAATATATTTTTTGATAATATTTTTTTGCTGCTGTTACGTTTTTTGCCGTTGTATGATTTTTATTTAATTTATTTCTTTTTCGATTTGTTTTTACCTTTTTGTTCCTTTTTCTATATTATCCTTTTTTAATTTCCTTTCTTTATTCTCTTTCCTTTTATGCTCTCTTTTTATTTGTCCTGTCCGTCCTGAAACCTCACTCTAATGGCATTTGCATGGGCTCCCAATCCTTCGGACTCTGCAAAGAGTATGACATCGTCTTTAACCTTTTGAAGGGCATCTCTTGTATATGAAATAATGCTGCTTTTCTTCATAAAATCCGAAAGATTTAAAGGTGAGAAGAATCTTGCCGTACCGCTTGTGGGGAGCACATGGTTGGGTCCTGCAAAATAGTCTCCCAAAGGCTCTGTGGAATAGTTGCCAAGGAATATCGCACCCGCATTCTTTATATCCCCCAGTGCGGCAAAGGGATCTTTTACGCAAAGTTCCAGATGCTCCGGCGCAATTCTGTTAACCACCGTCGCGGCATCCTTGAGGCTTTCCACAATAATTATCGCTCCATAGTCAGCTATCGATTTTCCGGCTATTTCTTTTCTTTCCAAAACCGCGAGCTGAGCCTCAAGCTCCCTTTGAACCTCTTTGGCAATATCCTCAGAAGTTGTAACCAAAATTGATGAAGCAAGTATATCATGCTCTGCCTGGGATAAAAGATCCGCCGCCACAAACACAGGATTTGCGGTCTCATCGGCAACCACCATTATCTCGCTGGGTCCGGCTATCATGTCAATATCGCAATAGCCGTATACCGTCCTCTTTGCCATTGCCACATATATGTTCCCCGGCCCCACAATTTTGTCCACTTTCGGGATTGTCTCCGTTCCAAAGGCCAGGGCGGCTACGGCCTGCGCCCCACCCACTTTGTATATTTCATCAACCCCGGCTTCATTGGCTGCCACCAGTATTGCAGGATTTATCTTTTCATCCTTTCCGGGAGGCGTGGTCATTACTATTTTGCTTACACCGGCCACCTTTGCAGGCACTGCGCACATGAGAACCGATGAAGGGTAGGCCGCTGTCCCGCCGGGAACATACACGCCGACAACCTCCAAAGGTCTGTAAAGCTGTCCGACAATTACCCCTTCCTTTTCGGTGGAAAACCAGGATTTCTCCTTCTGCTTTTCATGAAAATTCCAAATATTGTCCCTTGACCTTTTTATCACTTCAACAAGTTTGGGGTCAACCTTTGTGTACGCCTCTTTTATTTCTTTCTCCGTAACCCTTAATTTTCCTAAAGTGAGCTGAACCTTGTCAAACATGGCTGTATATTCCAGCACGGCTTTGTCTCCGTTTCGCCGAACATTTGCCACTATCTCCTCCACCCGGTCCAAAACATCCCTATACTCCAGCTGACTTCTTGATGCAAGGTTTTCAAATATGTCGCTGTCTTTGCCGCATCTTAAATCAATAATTTTTATCATGTATTTCACCTCTTTTCCAATTCTTTTCGTATTGCGTCAATTATCGGATTGATTCTTTCGCTTTTCATTTTCATACTTACCCTGTTTACCACAAGTCTCGCACTTATATCCGCAATTGTGTCCAGCACCACAAGTCCGTTTTCCTTTAAGGTTCTGCCGCTCTCCACAAGGTCCACTATCACCTCGGAAAGCCCCACCAAAGGAGCAAGCTCGACAGATCCGTTCAGCTTTATAACCTCAATGGACTCTTTTCTTTTGTGCTCAAAATACTCCCTTGCTATCCTGGGATACTTTGTAGCCACTCTTTTGTTGGTGAGCCGGTCAAGCTTTCCCATTAGCTCCGCCGGGCCTGCCACCACCATTTTGCAGGCGGCAAATCCAAGGTTTAACACTTCATAAAGGTGTCTTCCCTCTTCCATCAGCGTATCTTTTCCCACGATACCTATGTCTGCTGCTCCATACTCCACATATGTAGGCACATCACTGGGTTTCGCAAGAAAGAATTTGATTTTGTTTTTTTCATCAGTCAGAATAAGCTTTCTGGATGAATTTTTAAGCTCCGTGCAATCTATTCCTATGGCTTCAAACAGCTCCACCGACATATCGGTAAGCCTTCCCTTTGAAAGTGCTATTGTCAGATACCTCATTTCTTCCCCTCCTTAGCTCATGCCTTCAAAAGCTCACTTATGGTCACTTTTGAGACTTCTCCCTTTTCAAGGTTATGAATCTCTATGTTTTCATCATCAAGAACCTTCAATATGCCTCCTATGCCCTTTAAAGCCGCATAATTTCTGGCTGTTTCAAAGTCTCCGCCGTTTATATCCACCTCCACGGCAAGTCCTTGTTTTCTCAAGGTTTCACATATTTGAAAAGCTGTTTTCCTTCCTTCTTCCCTATAGCAGACAAGAGTATCAACCCTGGGTTTTTCAAATTCAACTTTCTGCCTGTCGAGGGCCATCATTACCATATTGATTCCCATGGAAAAGCCTGTTGCGGGGCTGCTCTTTCCGAATTTCTCCACCAACCGGTCATACCTTCCGCCGCTTAATATCGGGAACCCGACTCCGTAGGTAAAACCTCTGAAAATAGTACCGGAATAGTAATTGAGACTTTGTACCATGCCCAGGTCCACCGAAACATATTTTGAAAGGCCATAATCGTCCAATATATTAATAATGCTCCTTAAATTGTTCAAGGCTTTAATTGAACGCTCATTTATAGGATACTTTTCCACCCTGTCAATAACATCTGTTGAACCGAATAATTTAGGAAAGTCCAATATCAGCTCTTTAAGGTCATCCCTGATATTGTGCTCCTCAACCAATTCCTCAATTCCCAAAAAGTCTTTTCGGTCTATAAGCACCCTCATCTTCTCGGTCTCTTCTTCCGAAAGACCGGTCTCTTCCATCAGCCCTTTGAAAAATTCCACCTGACCGATATCAATCTGGAAATTTTCAAGTCCTGTAGCCTTTACAGCATCAATTGCCGTAGCTATAACCTCGGCATCCGCTTCCGGAGTGTTTACTCCTATTATTTCAACACCGGCCTGGGTGAACTCCTTTTGCTTTCCTCCGCCAAGCTCGTTATATTTAAAGGCATTGCCGATATAGGAGATTCTCAAGGGATAAGCCGCATCCTTTAGCTTGGTAGCCGCAACCCTGGCAATAGGTATTGTTAGATCCGGTCTTAAAACCAGAATTCTTCCTTGCTGGTCAAAAAACTTAAACATGGTTTCCTGAGGAATTATATTCTCTTCGGTGGAAAAAACGTCATAAAACTCTACAATCGGAGTCTCCACCTCATAGTAACCGCTGGCCCGAAATACTTTTCTGATCCGATCCTCCAGGTTTTTCTTAAAGAAACATTCATTTTGCAGTATATCTTGAACACCTTCAGGAGTATATATCTTCCACTCTGCCAATTTAAGCACCTCACTTTATTACTTTATCACTTTATCATGTTAAAGTTATAAATTGATGAACTAAGGTTATTATAATTCATGTGGATTAATTTGTCAATGAGAAAAATGAGGTAAAGAAAAATATTTGAGAAACTTAAGTTTCGCAAGTCTAGAGCCTGTAAATACTCCTCGGGGCCTTTGCAAAACTCGCTTCGCTCAAACAATGCTCTCCCTTTCCTCGTCGTATTAACAGGCTCTACGACTTGCTTCACAATGTTTCTTTCATATTTTTCTTTACATGAAAAAACTGAGGGGTTATAAATGATACAAAGAAGATATATGTTTTATATTTTTCACATAAATAAAGTGTATTTATTAAATGCCTGGAAGTAATTTCCCCAATCGAAAAAAGAACATGTCATCGAATCTATATATCATCAGATTTATATGGTACGGTATAGTTTAATACTTATGACTTTTTTATAACACAGTTAATAAAAGCAGTATATTTATAATTTATAAAAAAAGGGGGATAAATTATGAAGGCATCGAAAGTTGGGCAGAAGGTTATCTTGTTTTTAGTGTCTTTTTCATTGTTCATCTCATGTATCACAATTTCAGCAACCGCTGCCAATGGCGGAAAATTGGGAGACATAAACATAAACAGCGACGGATCCATCAATTCCACCGATGTGACTTTATTAAAAAGACATCTTCTCAGAGAAAACATACTTACAGGGACGGCATACTCCAATGCTGATACCGACGGAGACGGAAAAATAACCTCCATCGACTTAAGCTATTTGAAAAGATATGTATTGCGCCTTATATCTTCTTTTCCGGGCGAAACGTCAAATAATCTTAACATACCCTGGGATTGGGTCGGAATCATAGGAACGGGACAAAGTCTCTCCGTAGGAACTACTCCAATTTTATCTACAACCCAGCCTTACAACAATCTTAAGCTGGATTTGGGCAACCTGAGGGTTCCTTCCCTACGATGCCAACAGCAGTGAACTGAAACTGGTTCCCCTTACCGAACCTATTCGCAGCCTTGCAACAGGTTTCCCGTCTGCCTACCCAAGGAACCTATATGGTGAGACCCCCCATAGTGCAATGGCGAACCAAATAACTGCAATGGTAAAAGCTGCAGGCGGAAACGACTATATTTCAGTACATACGGTAGTAGGTGAATCCGGTCAGGGTATGTCTGTAATCAAAAAAGGTGCCACCGATACTGGAAATACCGGCCGTGCCTATGCGGCATCAATATTTGAAGTCACAGCAATTAACCGCTTGGCAAAAGCCGCGGGAAAAACCTATGGGGTGGGAGGAATCATCCTAACCCATGGCGAAACCGATTGCGGTAATCCCAATTATGAAAATGAGCTACGCCAATTGTGGTCGGATTATAACAAGGACATAAAGGCTATAACCGGACAAACCCAAAATATCCCGATGTTTGTTGTGCAGCAGCACTCCTATCCAAGTACGGGAACTTCCGCTTCCACCTTGGCTCAGTGGAAAGCAGGTGTTGATTATCCCGGTGATATAATCTGCATAGGTCCAAATTATCAGCGAACTTACGGAGGAGATAACGTCCATTTGACTTCTGCCGGATATCAACATTTGGGTGAAAAGTACGCTCAGGTATATTATGAAAAGGTTATCCTCGGTAAGGACTGGAAACCTCTTCAGCCTATAAAAGCCACCAAAAACGGCAGAACCATCATAGTAGACTTCCATGTACCGGTACCGCCCCTTGTTTGGGACAATACGCTTCCGGCACCAAACCAGAACACCTTGACCGAATGGAGAAACGGCAAAGGGTTTGAGGTTACTGCCAACGGTTCAAGAGTCACAATAAATTCGGTTGAAATCTCGGGAAATTCGGTAATAATAACCTGTGCCAGTGAACTGCCCGCTTGGGGTGTAAAAGTCGGCTATGCCTTTACCGGCGGAAAAGCAAGACCTAACGGAACCTACCGCTGGGGTTTGCTGCGCGACTCAGATCCCTTCATAGGAAGGTCCGGTGTGGCACAGCCCAATTTCTGTGTATCTTTTGAAATGCCCGTTAATTAAGTATTAATAAAATAAACTTAAACACAAAGGCATCAGATTAATTCATTTTTGGTAGTTTCACTTAGAGCCTGTAAATACTTTGTCAGGCCGGGCAAAATCCACCTTATAAGGATAGTGCCTCACCCTGTCTCAATGTATTAACAGGCTCTGCATCTATATCCGGATTCCACTCCACAGTAGCACCGAATGCTTCACTTTTACTTTAATATCAATTTTTTGTATTGGGAAATAAGTCCTAAGCCTTCATCTTCTTAAGTATCATCCGTATTTTCCGTATCGAAGTTGCCTTCTGTCTCTCCATTCCCGGGCTTCATCTTTGAAGAATATAAATCCTCCGGCTTTTTTATGTGCAAAACAAAATTTGAAAAAGTATAGTATTTATTAAACTCCTTTTCGGTTAACAGTAATCTGCCTTTTAAAAAATCTCCGACAACAAAATGGTCTCCTTCTTTGCCTAAAATCGTTATAAAGTGGCCTATCCTGCCGTTAATATAAGTTCCGATTATTGACGGTACCGGTACATCGTTCAAACTGTTTTTGTATGAAACTTCAGTTTCGAGTCCGTTCTTTTCCGCATACCTGATTAAATACCAATTCTCCGTACCGCTTGAACTGGAAAAGGCTGCCCTTGCAATCTCTTCTTCACTTTTTGATATTCCATAATAATTAAAAATTGTCGCTAATGCTGCAGGACCGCAAGTTGAACCTGTAGATTGCAAACACACCCCATCTTTCCATCGGTCTTGAAACTGAGAATTCCGGCTTACAGGTCTTATAATCGGTTTAATAAAAGGTACTATAATTAAAAGCATGCAGATAACGAATATATATTTATTAAAAACTTTTAACTTAATTTTCCCAAAGCTTTCATCTTTGAAAGTTACAAATCCAAAGAAAAGACCTGTCAGGGATGATAACAACTCAATATTGTCAATCGCCCTAAATTTAATATACCATACAGGTTCATTTATAAAATGCATGTAATATGCCCCAAACAGAAAGTTTGGAATACAAAGGAGGATGAACACAAAACCCAAAAGAATCCTGACGGGTTTTCCGCTCACCGCCCTTGAGGTTCTTTGCCCTATAATAAAAAGTATAATGCCGATTATTACAGCCGGAAATATTGCACGGTTAAAATACATTTTGAAACCTCTTTCTATTGTTTTTGAATATTTATATTAAAAATATTATATCAAATTTTTGGCTCCGGAAAATATCAATAATACTCTTTCCCAAAATGAATTCAGGCTGTACCGGGAGCAACCCCGGCACAGCCTAAATTAATCAATCCTGTAAACACCTGAATGTTATTTATTTTATCTCTATCTCGTATCCGTCTTTTTCTATGTCACAATCTTCACTTGTACCTACAATATATGCCTTCAAATATTTTGCTTTTCCAATAACATCTTTATAGTTTTCCATATCAAGTTTTTCTTCGAATTCCACTGTCTTTCCGGCGTCTATCACCGTCTCGGTCAGTACACCTATAAATCCCTTGTCGGCGGACCAGGTATAGAGAATTTCTTTATTTTTGTCCAACAGTTTGAAATCAAACTTTTGTCCTGATGAGTGGTTAATAGTTATATCCCCGTCGGATGTATTTTTGAGCTTGAGCTTCATCGTGAAAGTATTCTGGCTCTTTTCATATTCCGGCACAACTACAAGACTGTTTTCCTTACTCTCTGTTATCTCTACCTCGTATCCGTCTTCTTCTATTTCACAATCCTCACTTGCTCCCACAATATATGCCTTCAAATACCTTGCCTTTTTGACAATATCCCCGAAGCTTTCCATATCCAGCTCATCGGCAAACTCCACTGTCTTTCCCGGATCTATTACCGTTTGAGTTTCCATCATTATAAATATCTTGTCAGCAGACCAGGTGTAAATTATTTCTTTATTTTCATCGAGCAATTTAAAGTCAAACTTTTGCCCAGATGTGTGATTGATTGTTATTGGTTTTTTCGATGTATTCTTTATTGAAAGCTTCATTGTAAAGGTCTTTTCGCCTTTTTTATAGCTTGGTACTATCTCAAGCTTATTATCTTTTTCTTCTTTGAGGCTTAAATAATATCCATCCTCATTTATTTCAAAATCCTCACTGCTTCCTACTATCACGGCTTTAAAATAATATGCCTTGCCGCTGATTTCATCGTAAGTCTTTGCATCAAGAATTTCCGAAAATTCCACTGTCTTTCCCGCCGGAATCTCTGTACTTGTCAAAATCTCAACAAATGCTCTGTCTCCAGACCACCTGTACAGTTCTTCTTTTTTATCATCAAGCAGTACAAAATCATACTTTTGCCCGGAAAAGTGTTGGATTACAACATCTTTTTTGCTGTTGTTTTTAATTGTGAGCGCCATTTTATATCCGTCTTCATGTTTTTCAAACGAAGGAATAACTTCAACCTCGGCCTTTATATTTTCCTTCAAAGCCTGCATTAATTTTTCCAGAACTATCATGGCTTCAGCCCTTGTGCTGTATCCTTTGGGGACAAATTTCCCATTGCTCCTTCCCCTGACAAATCCCAGTTTAAATGCATACTTCACAGATTCTTTATACTGCTTCTGAATACTCTCCTCATCATCAAAACACTTGTCTTTCTCATCAATTTGATCCAAAACAATATTAAGCTTGTATTTATATGTATTTACAAGATAATGCACCATTTCCTCACGGGTTATGAGGTCATTGGGCCTAAACTTCTCCCTGTCGTCAACTATGTTTAGTGATGCCAGATCATACAGAGTCGAAGCATACCAGTCTTCGTTTTTTACATCATCGAAAAATTCATTGATGTCCGGAGCCTTGAAGTAGTTAATTTTAATTTCCGCTGCTTTGTGCAAAGCCACAATAAATTCGGACCGTTTTATCTCCCTATCCGGCAAAAACATACCGTTGCCAACACCTTTGACTATTCCCAAGTTTGCCATTCTTTCAATTGTGTCCTTTGCCCAATGCCCCGAAATGTCTGAAAAAACCGTGTCGTATCCTGTGGCTGCCGCCGCAGCTGTACTTAGCATCATAATGCCGAGAACCAAAATAATTGACAGTACTCGCTTCACTTTTATTACCTCCTCTTGTTTTTTTAATAATAATTAAAACTTCTAATTAATTAAAACTTCTGGCGCCATGTTTTCCTGTTTGTATTCTTAGACGTAATCATATTCTGTTTGGTTCGGGCATTATGAAGAAATATAAAAAATATTATTAATTCACCTTAGTCAGATTCGCATAGCTTTCCAAAAGCCTCTTCATGCCTTTTCCCTTAAAATGTATCTCCAGTTTGAAATCATCGCCGTCAGGCTCTCTTTTTGTTATAATTCCTTCCCCGAAGACTTTGTGCCGCACCACGTCACCAACTTTAAGCTCCGTTTTTGACGTCTCCGTCCTTTGCACAGGCTTAAAGCTTACCGCATTAAAGCTTTTAGAAGAGTTAAAGTCCTTGTTTAATGTACCGCTCTTTTTTGCCGTTCCTTCGCCAATGTTCTCATCCTTTGCTTTCTTTTTATCCCCGCCGAAATCAAAAAGCTCCTCGGGAATTTCTTTAACAAATCTTGAAACTCTGTTGTAGGTGGTATTTCCAAACAACGTACGGCTGAAGGTGCTTGTCATGTAAAGGTTTTCTTTCGCCCTCGTTATGCCTACATAACAAAGCCTCCTCTCCTCCTCCAGCTCCGATTCATTGGTCATTGACCTGTAACCCGGGAAAATACCTTCCTCCATTCCCACCAGAAATACCACCGGAAACTCCAATCCCTTTGCGCTGTGAAGGGTCATAAGAGCAACATATTCACTGTTTTCATCCATCGTATCGACATCCGAAACCAGGGACACATGGGCAAGAAAATCCGTAAGGCTCTTTTCCTCGCTTTCATTTTCAAATTCAATTGCAACGGAGAGCAACTCTTTTATGTTTTCTATTCTGCTCTGGGCTTCCAGGGTATTTTCCTGTCTATACGCCTCCAAAATGCCCGTCCTCTCAAGGACCTCCTCAATCATTTCCGATGCGGTCATCACCATACTTTGGGCCCTCAGGCTGTTTATCAGCGAGACAAACTTTTCAAGCTTTGACGAAGCCCGGGCAAGCTCGGGAATTTCCGCCGCCGATGAAATAATTGAGAAAATGCTGACTCCCCTTTCATTTGCCAGTCTCTCTGCAGTATCTATGGTCGCATTTCCAATACCTCTTTTAGGCTCATTTATTATCCTCTTTAGACTTATGTTATCCGAAGGATTTTGAATAACACGAAGATAGGCAATTACATCTTTTATTTCTTTTCTGTCATAGAACCTAAGCCCTCCAAATATCTTGTAGCTTATTCCTTCCCTCATAAGCTCATCCTCAATAACACGGGACATGGCATTTATACGATAAAGTACGGCAAAATCCTTGTAAGAGCGGTTCTGCTCCCTGCAGAGCCTCTTTATCTCACTTGCCACAAAATACGCCTCTTCATGCTCATTCAGGCACTCGAGATATCTAATCCCGTCTCCTCCTTTATTGTTTGTCCAAAGCCTTTTGGCTTTTCTTCCCACATTGTTCTTGATAACATGGTTTGCCGCATCAAGGATAATCTGGGTTGAACGGTAGTTCTGCTCAAGCTTTATTACTTTTGCATCCTTAAACTCCTTCTCAAAATCCAGAATATTTCTTATATTGGCGCCTCTCCAGCCATAGATGGACTGGTCGTCGTCCCCAACAACACAAAGATTTCTGTACCCCTGTGCCAAAAGGCTTACAAGGGAATACTGGGCTGTGTTGGTGTCCTGATACTCATCCACCAGAATATATTTGAATTTTCTCTGGTAATAATTCAGCACTTCGGGATTGTCCAAAAAAAGCTTTATCGTAAGCATTATAATATCGTCAAAATCCAAAGCGTTATTTTGCTTCAGCTTCTTTTGATAAAGCTCATAGACCCGGGCGATCTTCTCCATCCTGAAATCTCCGGAATACATTTTTAAATAAGAATCCGGAGTGATAAGCTCGTCCTTTGCCCTTCCGATCATCTCCAATATTGACTTCGGAGGAAAGTTTTTATCACTGAGATTAAGTTCCTTCAGGCAGTCTTTTACAACATTTTGCTGATCGGCATAGTCAAATATCACAAAGTTTTTATCATAATCTATTTTTTCTATATCCCTTCTTAGTATCCTTACACACATGGAATGAAAAGTACTTACCCATATACTGTCACTGACATCTTCAACAAGCCGGTCTATTCTTTCTCTCATTTCCCTTGCAGCCTTGTTGGTAAAAGTTATGGCAAGGATACTGGCAGGATGTACATTTTTCTCTTTAATTAAATACGCAATCCTGTGCGTAAGCACTTTTGTCTTTCCGCTTCCCGCACCGGCAAGAACAAGCAAGGGGCCGTCAACGTGAAGTACCGCTTCCCTTTGTTCCTTATTCAAATCTTTCAATAAATCCATATTTCGTCCTCTCCAATAAATAAAAATTTAAATGCCGAGACATATGCCTCGGCATTTTCAATTATATTAGAAAATCCTTTATATATCAATATTTTATCATTTGCTATTATCAAGTTAAAATTCCGGTTCAATCAAACCATAATTTCCGTCTTTTCTCCTGTATACCACATTTGCTTCATTGGTTTCAGCATTGGAGAACATAAAGAATTGATGTCCCAAAAGGTTCATTTGCAAAATAGCTTCTTCAACCGTCATGGGTTTTATGGCAAATTTTTTCGTTCTTACAACTTCAAATTTTGGTTCTTCTTCGACTTCATCATCATCAAATTTAATGTTTTCAAACCTTAAGCTGCCGTCATGGACTTTCTTTTCAAGTTTGGTCTTGTTTCTTCTTATCTGTCTTTCGAGACTGTCTATAACTTTGTCGATTGAAGCGTACATATCCGGACTGTCTTCTTCAGCTCTGAGCAATCCTCCTTCGAAGGGTATTGTAACTTCCACTATGTGCCTGTTTTTCTGCACGCTCATTGTGATTGTTGCTTCAGCATCGCGACGGAAGTACTTGTCCAGTTTTCCGACTTTTTTAACAGCCGCTTCTTTTAAAGCTTCAGTTACGACAATGTTTTTTCCGACAACTTTGAATCTCATATATGTACACAGCCCCTTTCCGTCAATAACAAGTATTGTAACTTTTACAATACTTGTGTGCTATTATTAATAATTTTACCCACAGAATTTTCATTAAAACACGACTTTGCTTTAAAAAATAAAAAACATCCACCCCCATTTTTTGAAATTGACAAGACCAAATCAATTTGCAAGTCGCGTTTGGCCGGTTCTTCCAAGGCTTCCGGGTAAAAATATTAATATTTTATTATATTAATTCGACATCAAGTAAAATATTCCTTCAATATAATTATAACCGAGGGAATTGATATTTTTCAATCTCGGATTGACGATTTTCCACATGAATTCTTTTAGTTTTCCAGCCTCCAAACTTATGCAGAAAGCTTTATTCACATGCTTTTCCACAATTATCTCACATTTGCCCCACAAAACAAGTGTTTTGTGCACATAAACACTGTGGATAATGTGGACAATTCTGTGAATAACTCATATAGGCTGACTTTACCTGTGGATAATTCCGTTGTTATCTTTAAAAACTTCACCGTTTTATGTTAACACATTTTTCCTTATCATATTTGTCATATATAAATTTTTATTGCGGGAAATACCTTTAAATATTGCTTTTTGAGGATTTTATTTCCAACAACAATATATTCCGAACTCATGCATAGCCATATTTGGAACTCAAATCCATGATTATGTAACGTCAGTAAACCATTACTTTTCGTTTTATTCATCAAAATATTGATTTACGCCGTTTAATTTTTTGTGGAAATTGCATATTGTTTAAATTCATAAAGTTTGTGATAATTAGAATAACAAGAGGATAGAAAATTCAGGGTGTGATGTATAACACGGTAAAGTATATATCATCTGATTCAGAACATTATATCCGTTATCGTCGCAGCTACAAGTAGCAATGTATTGAAAAATCCACGTACCAATCCATGCAATAAATTGATTCCCCGGCCATACCAATTACCGCTCCAATTTGACACCCGTCAACCGGTATTAAAACGCAGTCAGCATTACACCCTTTTTTATATTATTGATTGATGCCAGACAAACATATAAAAACAAACCAACTAAGAAGAGCGAAACTTAAGTTTCGGTCTTTTTTTTTTGCTTCGAAACATGTATTATCCCGAAACCCATATTAAAACCTATATTATATTCGTAACCCTGTTTGCACCAAGCCAGGAAATATTTAAAATTTAAATAATCCAAATAAGAAGCAAAATTATAAAAAGGAGTCGTGACAAAACATCACGACTCCTTTTTCCACTCATTGGGATATTAACCGTTATACTCTTTCAAACGTTGTTCAAGAGCCTCCAATTGTGCCCACAATTCTTTCGGCAGTTTTTCTCCGTATGACTTATAATGTTCTTTTATTGACTCAACTTCCTGGAGCCACTGTTCTTTGTTAACGCTCAAGAGTTCTTCCATATCCTCTTTGCTTACATCAAGGCCGGTTGTGTCGATAGCGTCAACTGTAGGCATATATCCTATAGGTGTCTTTACTGCTTTACCTTTTCCGTTGACTCTTTCAACAATCCACTTGAGAACACGGCTGTTTTCACCGTATCCAGGCCACAACCATTTACCGTTGCTGTCCTTGCGGAACCAGTTTACATAGAATATCTTGGGAAGCTTGCTTGGGTCAGTCTTGGTACCCATGTTCAACCAGTGCTGCAAATAGTCATTTACGTTGTAGCCTATGAAAGGCAGCATAGCAAACGGGTCACGGCGTACCTGTCCGATTTTGTTTGAAATTGCGGCAGCCGTAATTTCAGAACCCATGATTGAACCCATGAATACACCATGGTTCCAGTCAAAGCTTTCATGAACAAGCGGAATGGTGTTCGGACGGCGTCCACCGATAAGGATTGCTGAAATCGGCACACCTTCCGGATCCTCCCATTCAGGAGCAATTACAGGGCACTGACTTGCAGGTGCTGTAAAACGTCCGTTGGGATGTGCTGCCAAAGTTCCGGAATCAGGAGTCCAGTCTTTACCCTGCCAGTCTATGAGATGAGCCGGCGGTTCAGTTCCGATGCCTTCCCACCAAACATCGCCGTCATCAGTCAATGCAACGTTTGTAAATATAGTATTTTTCTTAATTGTATGCATTGCGTTCGGATTTGAATCCATGGATGTACCCGGAGCAACACCAAAGAATCCTGCTTCAGGGTTGATAGCATACAAACGGCCGTCTTTTCCAAATCTCATCCATGCAATATCGTCACCGATTGTTTCAACTTTCCATCCGGGAATTGTAGGAATAAGCATAGCCAGGTTCGTCTTTCCGCATGCGCTTGGGAAAGCACCTGTAACATATGTCTTGTTTCCTTCAGGGTCTGTTATGCGAAGGATAAGCATGTGTTCAGCAAGCCAACCTTCGTCACGTGCCATAACAGATGCAATACGAAGTGCAAAGCATTTCTTTCCTAAAAGCGCATTTCCACCGTATCCGGAACCATATGACCATATAGTCCTTTCTTCCGGGAAGTGGCTTATGTATTTCTTTTCGATTGGTGCGCATGGCCAACCTTTATCCTTTTCTCCCTCTTTGAGCGGAGCACCGACTGAGTGGAGACAAGGTACAAAATCTCCGTCTTCTCCGAGCTGATCCAACACAGCCTTGCCTATGCGAGTCATAATGCGCATGTTAACAACAACATAAGGGCTGTCGGTCAATTCAACGCCGATTTTTGAAATGGGTGAACCGATAGGTCCCATGGAGAAAGGAATAACATACATTGTTCTTCCCTTCATACAACCCTTGTACAACTCTTTCATAGTTGCCTTGAGCTCAACCGGATCTATCCAGTTGTTTGTAGGTCCTGCATCTTCTTTGGTTTTGGATGCAATAAAAGTTCTGTCCTCAACACGGGCAACGTCGGACGGATCGCTGCGGAAGAGATAACATCCAGGTCGCTTTTCAGGATTCAAAGGCGTAGCCAAACCTGAATCCACCATCAACTTTATCAAGCGCTCATTTTCTTCCTCCGAACCATCGCACCAATAAATTTCATCAGGCTGACACATTTCAGCCATTTCCTTAACCCAATCCAGCAGTTTTTTGTTTTTTGTCATGTTTGTTGATGTCATCAGAAATTCTCCTTCCAACTATATTATTATTTTTTTATGATATTACATTTGTGTTGTTTGCATTTTTGTTGTTGCATTTTTGCAATATAAGTAAAACTAAAAATACTCTGGATATTTTTTCTTCCCGAGCAATTAGTTAATTTTTTCACTAACATACTAACACAAAACCGTCAAAATATCAACAAATCTTTTTGGGTTTTTTGCAGGTTTTGTTCTACAAAAATTCATCTGATTTTTATGCATTTATATGCATACAACATTACATATGGAAATTATTGTGCTTTATTATTGTTTTTATACACCGTACTTTGCCTAATATATAGTTTTTACACATCTTTTTTTGTGATAGAATAACTTTGTAAATGTAAACAATTTATATGGGAGGATAAAATTAATAATGAAAAAAAATGTTGTGTTGATTCTGGGAATTGTTTTTACCGCAGCAGGTCTGATTCCCATTTTAATCGGCGTAACTTTTTTCCTTTCTCATTACAATTTTATAAGCAATGCCGCCAGAACCACCGCTGTTGTTACCGATATAAAGTCCTACCGCGACTTTGACGGTGATAAACATTACGAAGTGGTAATAAAATATTCCGTGGAAGGAGAAGAATACTACGAAATTATTGCACACTCCCCTTTGATGTATGTAGGCAGGAAAATCACCGTCTATTATGACCCAAATAAGCCGAGGCACGTTAAAACCATGGGTTTCGTCTTCGATGATCTCTTTTTGGTTGGAATCGGATTGGTATTTTTTATCATTGGAATTAGCTTTACCGCATCACAGTTTAAGAAATTCAGACTTCGCAAACGGTTGTTGGAAACCGGCCGGACAGTATACGCAGACATTAGTGAAATCACTTTGAACACAAGCTATACAGTAAACAGTAAGCACCCATATGTTATTACCTGCAAGTGGAAAGATCCCGACACAGGATTGTTTTACTTTTTTACCAGCGACAATATCTGGTTTGATCCCGAACCTATAATACACGAAAAGGGTATTACCAGTCTTCCGGTATATATAGACCCTGAAAATCCAAAAAATTACTTTGTCTCAGTCAAGGATATAGAAATGTTCGTGGCAAATGTCTGAAACTTCACTTATATGGCGCACAATCCTTAATTTTTCCCTACGCATATACATTTCAGGTTGATTTAACCCCGAATATTTTATAAAATTATAATAGGATAAGTATTCCTGCATAAATGGTATTGTAAATTTACTCCAGAGGAGGTTATGCTTAAAAAATATTTTTATAGAACAACTATTTTACAGAACAACATATTTTCACTGGTGCAATTACCTCTTTTATTTTTGCTTCATTGGCCCGGTTAACAATTTTCAATAATATATTTTTTATTGAACAAATTATTTTTTGGGGGGAAGGTATTTTTATGAAAAAAGCAAAAGCAATTTTTTCGCTGGTTGTTGCTTTGATGGTATTGGCCATTTTCTGCTTTGCACAGAATACCGGTTCAACAGCTACGACAGCAGCGGCCGCCGTCGACAGCAACAACGATGACTGGTTGCACTGTAAAGGCAACAAAATTTACGACATGTATGGAAACGAAGTCTGGCTCACAGGCGCCAACTGGTTTGGTTTCAACTGCAGTGAAAACTGTTTCCACGGTGCCTGGTATGATGTTAAAACCATTCTGACCAGCATTGCAGACAGAGGTATCAACCTTCTGAGAATACCAATTTCAACAGAGCTTCTGTACAGCTGGATGATTGGAAAACCCAACCCGGTTTCCAGTGTTACCGCCAGCAACAATCCTCCATATCATGTGGTCAACCCTGACTTTTATGATCCCGAAACCGACGATGTAAAAAACAGTATGGAAATCTTCGATATCATAATGGGATACTGCAAAGAACTCGGAATAAAAGTAATGATTGATATACACAGTCCTGACGCCAACAACTCCGGACACAACTATGAGTTGTGGTACGGAAAGGAAACAAGCACCTGTGGTGTGGTTACCACAAAGATGTGGATAGACACTTTGGTTTGGCTTGCCGACAAGTACAAAAATGATGACACCATAATAGCTTTTGACTTGAAAAACGAGCCTCACGGAAAGCGTGGATATACGGCTGAGGTGCCTAAATTGCTTGCAAAATGGGACAATTCCACAGACGAAAACAACTGGAAATACGCTGCCGAAACCTGCGCAAAAGCTATTTTGGAAGTAAATCCTAAAGTGCTTATAGTAATTGAAGGTGTTGAACAATATCCTAAAACTGAGAAAGGTTATACCTATGACACACCGGATATCTGGGGAGCAACAGGAGATGCTTCTCCATGGTACAGTGCATGGTGGGGAGGAAACTTAAGAGGTGTTAAAGACTATCCTATCGATTTAGGTCCTTTGAACAGCCAGATTGTATATTCTCCGCATGACTACGGTCCTTCAGTATATGCTCAGCCGTGGTTTGAAAAAGACTTTACAATGCAAACCTTGTTGGATGACTATTGGTATGATACCTGGGCATATATTCACGATCAGGGAATCGCTCCAATCCTAATCGGTGAATGGGGCGGACATATGGACGGCGGCAAAAACCAAAAATGGATGACATTGCTCAGAGATTACATAGTTCAAAACCGCATTCATCATACATTCTGGTGCATAAATCCCAACTCCGGTGACACCGGCGGATTGCTCGGAAACGACTGGTCAACTTGGGATGAGGCAAAATACGCATTGTTAAAACCTGCTTTGTGGCAGACCAAGGACGGAAAGTTCATTGGACTTGACCACAAAATTCCTCTCGGTTCAAAGGGAATTTCCCTGGGCGAGTACTACGGAACACCACAAGCTTCAGATCCTCCGGCAACACCGACTGCGACGCCTACAAAGCCTGCAGCTTCATCGACTCCTTCATTTATTTACGGCGACATTAACAGCGATGGTAATGTCAATTCAACAGATCTTGGTATATTAAAGAGAATAATAGTAAAAAATCCTCCGGCAAGTGCCAACATGGATGCTGCAGACGTAAATGCGGACGGTAAAGTGAATTCAACTGACTATACCGTTCTAAAGAGATATTTGCTGAGGTCAATTGACAAACTGCCGCACACCACCTGACAATCAACAGGACTTATAATAAAATTAAAGGTTGACTGCCAAACAAAGGCAGTCAACCTTTTTTAATATCCATAATTTAAAATCATTCTTCCTTCATTCCCGTATAAATCAAAATGGCATCCCTCAAAAATTCTGCGGTTCCCGGCTGATCCTTGTCATAATATGCCGCAAACCTCTCGTCCTCAACATACATTTTGGCAAGCCCGGCATGGGCTTCTTTGCTGTAACTTTCCCAAAAACAGCACAGCCATTGTCGATGCAGGTCTGCAGCCTTTTGTGCAAGCTCCCCTGCAGGATCTCCCGTTGCAAAGGCTTGCTTTAATAGGTTTTTTAGCTCAGCAGAAAGCCTCTCCGCTTCTTCATACTGCTCTTTGGTCATGTTTTTAAGCTTTCTGTAAGACTTGTCAACCTCTTCATCCCCATATTTTTCCCTTATCTCTTCCCCATACTTTCTCTCATTCTCTTCAATCATTTTTTGTTTGAAACCTTCAAATTTCTCCTTGTCTGTCATTTCGGCTCTCCTTTCAGCAGCTGCAATAGTCTTTTCCACATTTGCTATCAACAAATCCAGCTGCTCTCTTTTTCGGATAAACATACTTTACACCTTTACGCTGCGTTAACATCAACAACTTTTTTACGCTCTGCACACCTTAATTTTTTCAATCCTTTTTTCACTTACCTCTTCCACTTTGAATAAAAGTCCGTTGAACTCAATTTCCGGCTTTTCATCATACTCCGGAATTCTACCCAACTGACTTATAATAAAACCGCTCAATGTGTCATACTCGTCCTCAGGCAGCTGCGCGTCCGCCCATTCATTTAAAACATCAAGACCTGCGGTGCCGCTGAATATATAAGTGCTCTCATCCAATTTTTCGAAATCTTTTTCTTCTTCATCGTATTCGTCAAATATATTACCCACAATTTCCTCCACAAGGTCTTCAACAGTGACAATTCCGGCCGTTCCTCCGTACTCGTCAATAATAATCGCCATATGGACCTTGTTTTTCTGCAGCTCGCTGAAAAGCTCGTCTGCCTTTTTGGACCAAGGCACATTATAAGGCTTTCTTATTATCTTTCTTAAATCAAAGTCTGCAGTATCACTCCCGACGCCTATATATTTTATTAAATCCTTGACGTGAAGTATCCCTACAATGTTATCTATGCTTTCCTCATACACCGGTATCCTTGTGTATTTTTCCTCATTAAACAAGGATATAACTTCATCAAGACTTGCATCAACCGGAAGAGCCACAATATCGGTTCTATGGGTCATAATATCCATAACCGTCTTGTTGTCAAAATCAAAAATATTATTGATCATTTCCTTCTCGTTTTCCTGTATGGTCCCCTTTTCTTCTCCAACGTCAACCATCATTCGAATCTCTTCCTCGGTGACCTCTTCCTCGTCCGCATTGGGGTCAATTCCGAAAAGTCTGACTATCAAATTGGTTGAAGCATTGAGAAGCTTTACAGCAGGATAAGTGACAACTGAAAGGATATAAAGCGGCCTGGCAGCAAACATGGATATGGCTTCTTCTTTCTTCATCGCAAGTCTTTTAGGAACCAGTTCGCCAATTACCAGTGAAAAATATGACAAAATTACAGATACGAAAATCATGGACAGAGTCTTAAGCACTGCATCCGGAACAGGTACACCCGTCTGTTTTATAAGTCCTGCCAACCGGTCGGAAAAACTCTCGGACGCGAAAGCACTCGACAATGTTCCGCCAAGAGTTATACCAATTTGGATGGTGGCCAGGAACCTGCCCGGTTCAGATAATAGTTTTTTCAATATTTCAATCTTCTTTTTGCTCTTTTCATTGCCCATCAACCTGAGCTTGTTGTCATTTAAAGATATCAGAGCAATCTCAGAAGCCGCAAAAAATCCGTTCAGCACTATCAGAAGTATTAAAACCAGAATCTCAACAAACAATTAAAATCATCCTCCACAAGATAAAATAAGACTAAAAAAGAGCATAATAAACCTTGTCTACGGTTTACTCCAGCCCTCTTATAGCCCTTTTGTATTTATCAATTTTTATATTGTTTATTTTCATATTACACTCTGATCTTAATAACTTCCATAGTGCCTTTCCGATCTGTAAATCCGCCGGATAATCATCCATTATTTTATCACCCCATTAAATTTATCAATTTTTCGCTTTTATATAATTAATTCTATATAATTAAAAATAATTAAATTAAATTTAATAATTAAAAATAATTAAATTAAATTTACTATTTTTCATGATAAATGTCAAGCCGCTTAAAACCCAACAAAAACCATTTTCCTTGATTTAGGCGGTTAAATCACGTCAACTTGGCACCATTTCTCACCTGCCCGACAACAACATTACCAAGCACTAAATTCCTAAATCTTTCAAACTTTCGGAAAATTTTGTAATTTAAATAAAAACTTCGGATATTTTAATAATATATAAGTATCCATCTGAGGCCACCAAAATTGTATTAAATAGTCACTTATATCTGATGTGTTTTGAAGTAATTCTTTTTTCTCAATATTTAGCATTTCACCTTCTGTAGTCCATACTTGCACTTTATTTGTATTAGGCAATTCAAGTCTTATCCCCTTAGTGTTAAAAAGAACTTCTATTTGTTTAAACATATCAATATTTTGAAGTGTAGAAAATACGCTAGCAACACCCCTTGGCATAAGCAACCTCCTATTCTATTTAAATATTACAACATTATCTGTGCCCAGTTTTTTTATAGCAAAATCAATTACATTTTGTGGTGTACCTTCTGCAAAATACGCCTTAACACCAACTCCTCTTATGGCTGCTTCATCTTGATATATCTTAATAACTTGACCCAATTTACCAAGATCATTTGCTTTCGCTGGTCCACCAACCATTATTAATTCGCCATTAGGTCCAATTACATCTATATCTGTTCCTCCAGCACTTGATTTTATTTTTGCTCCACTAACTTGTCCACCTGTTATATTTGCAACTTTCTGTTCTCTAGTCGCACCTATAATTTGAGCTTGTTTTCCTGTAGTACTACTCGTTCCCTCACTACAAGGACTATAACTATTATATAATTCCTGCTACCATATCTCAATCAAAAAAGAATTATCTTCCATTGCTTTGCTTCCAGAATATGAAATCAGTTCTTGTCGTCAGCCTTCTCAAATGGCCTGTATTCTGTCCTGGTTTTCATCATGCCGTAAATAATCCTCACAAGCCGCCTTGCCACGCACACAAGCGCCTGTGGCTTGTTCTTGCCCTCTTTAACCTTCTGCTCAAAATACTCCCTGAATACCGGGTGTCTTGGCTTTCCTGACGCCGATACTGCTACCATCTGGATTGCGAGAAAGTGAAATATCGCATTTAGTGCCCTGTTGCCATTCCTGCATCTTTGGTCTTTACCCTTTCCGGCAGAGCTGAATTGCACCGGTGCCAAGCCCATAAACCGAGCCAGCTTGTCTGAGTCTGGGAAGCGGTTAATATCTCCGATTTCAGATATTATCTGTGCTTCTGTAACAAGGTCGATTCCCGGCATTGTATGTAGCTTATAGCCTGTCAAAGGTATCAGCTTTCTTAGTTCATCGTCAATTTCGGCAATCAACTCCTTGTTGTGCCTGATATCCTTTACGATGTTTCTGACTATAAAATCTCTTTCGGGCTGATAGTCCTTTCTTGTGTCTCCATCCCTTTCAATCATGGATATAATCTCATGAATGCG
>ENA-OWPA01000659-OWPA01000659.1-bioreactor-metagenome-genome-assembly--contig:-NODE-659-length-39306-cov-40.630401_pt1 | contig 39306 bp, 34 predicted proteins | sample MGYA00238139_ERZ651803 | MGnify/ENA primary metagenome ERZ651803 (study PRJEB26909, sample SAMN07631231) | bioreactor metagenome | isolation source: Switchgrass digestor | place: USA: Dartmouth... | reverse complement strand
ACCATGTTTCCTAAAAGTACTTTATTTACTCCTTCTCAAACATTTGAAAAATGAAAGGAGTTTATTTGATGTAGACACGACTGACGACCTTATATCTCCCTGCGTCCTTCCAGGGACTTGGCCAGTGTCACCTCATCGGCATATTCCAGGTCCCCACCCACAGGAAGACCATGGGCAATGCGGGTGGTCTTGACTCCCATGGGCTTGAGCAGCTTGGAGATATACATGGCCGTAGCCTCGCCCTCAACAGTGGGGTTGGTGGCCAGGATCACCTCCTGCACGCCACCCTGGGCAACGCGCCTTATCAACGATTTGATGTTGATGTCATCAGGCCCGACACCCTCCATGGGTGATATAAGCCCGTTAAGGACATGGTACAGACCACGGAATTCTCTGATCCTTTCCATGGCCGCAACATCCCTGGGGGTTTGCACCACGCAGATCACAGACTTGTCCCTTTTATCGGAAGCGCAGAGACGGCAAGGATCCACATCGGTGATGTTCCCGCAAACGGAGCAAAACCCGGTCTTGCGCTTGGCATCCACCAGGGCACGGGCAAAGGAGACCACTTTTTCCTCCGGCAGGTTCAGCACATGAAAAGCCAAACGCTGCGCGGTTTTATGGCCTATACCGGGGAGTTTTTCAAACTCTTCGATCAGGTGTTGCACGGGAGCAGCATAGAAGTAGTAGTCCATATCAGAACAGGCCCGGCAGATTGCCGAAAGCGCCGGTTATGCCTCCCATAACGTTCTTGGCCAGCTCATCCGCCTGCCTCAGGGCTTCATTGACAGCTGCCAGTACGAGATCTTCCAATGTTTCCACGTCATCCGGATCCACGGCATCTTTGGATATCCTTATCTCCTTGATCTCCTTATGGCCGGTTGCAACAACAGTAACCGCACCTCCGCCCACCGTGGCCTCAACAGTCTTTTCGGCCAGTTCTTCCTGGGCTTTGGCCATGTCCTGCTGTATCTTCTGGGCCTGTTTCATCAGGTTGCCTATATTGCCTCCCATGCCCATGGGAAATCCGCGTTTTGCCATACACATTTCTCTCCTTATCTTGATTCGGTTATAAAAGGCCTTATCCCAACTGCGTCCGGTCATCAAGACATGCTTCAGCCATATCCGGCTTTTATCGGAAATGAAGGCCCTGATTTCAGGTGCTTGCTGAGTCGCTGGAATAATTATATCATGCTCTATATTATATTCAATAACCCAGGGTTTCAGAAATCAGCGCCCTGGCCCCGTACAGGACGGCATCATCCTTCAGCTGGGCGGCTTTTATCAGCGTCTGGTCAAGCATGACCGGCCAGGCAAAGCGGCCGATATTTTCCCCGACTAGCTCCAATATTTCTTTTTCAAGCGCCTCCACAACGCCGCCGCCCAGGATGACCATTTCGGGATTGAAGATGTTGATCAGGTTGCCTATACCGGCGGACAAATAGTATACCGCCCGCTGGAGTGTGGAAATGGCCAACTGGTCGCCATGATGGATCGCCCGTTTCAGGTCGCTGCTTTTTATCACACCGTTTTCCTCCGCCAGGATATCTTTTAACTCGGAAGGCAACCCTCTGGCGATTCCGGCCTTTAATTCCCGGGTAATAGCCACCTTGCTGGCATAAGCCTCCAGGCAGCCCCTCTGTCCGCATATGCATAATGGCCCTTCGGTGTTGATGATCATATGCCCGATTTCCGCACCGGCGTATCCGGAACCGGTAAACAGCTTGCCGTCGATGACGATGCCCCCGCCGATGCCTGTCCCCACAAAAAGGCCGACCACATTGGAGCATCCCCTGGCCACTCCAAACCGCCATTCTCCCAGGACGCCTACGTTCACATCATTGCCCGCCACAAAAGGGACCTGGAATTCTTCCTCCATCACCTTCCCGATGGCATGGTCCTGCCAGGACAGGTTGGGGGCATAACGGACAATACCGTTTTTTGTGTCAATAATGCCGGGAACACCGGCCCCGATGGCTTTCAGGTCCTTTTTGTCCATGCCGCAAGCGGCCATGAGCTCATGGACAACCTTTTTAATCTTTTTGTCGACAGCCTCCTGTCCCAATTCGGGCCTGGTCTTCTTCTTCACCCTGCAGAGGATTTCATTGTCCTCATTGATCACCGCGCCCAATATCTTGCTCCCGCCGATATCAAGACAAATGAAGCGTTTCCCCATTCCGACCTCCTGTGAAGGCATGAACGTCGCAAAGCCGTATTCGCGTGCACTAAGCGTTACCGCTCTTTACATTCTACCACGGTTGGAACGGTCATAACCTCATTTTAACCGAAAAACGACAAAGCACGACGCTATGAGTCGTTCCCTGCCCGCAGAAGGATAATTGACAATGGTACCGTCAATAATCATCTCGCTGGAAGCCCCGCCGTCAAGCATGGCCGCCTGGACCACATCCCTTTCGATCAGGAGTTCCGCCAGTTCCGGGCCGGTTGCCCCAATGCTGATCTCCCGGCTTCTTCCATCCACCACCACAAATACAAGCTTGCCATCGGATTTGATGCCTACGGCTGTCCTTGGCGCACGCGTGAGGAGGGTACCAACCCAGGCATCGGCATCAGGACAGACATTTGCGCCATCCCTGACAAGCCAGCTACCGCATTCATAAGCCGACACGTATTCCCCTTCCAGGTACGGTGATGTATTGAGCGAGGTTTGGATCGCAACTTCCCGACCGGTAGACACAAAATTCCGGAGCCGCTTTTCGGCCTCAGCGCCAACAGCGCTGACAAGAAACCCGTCGGAAGGTATGGATACGGGATCCGCCGAATCTATCAGCTCAGAAATCCTGCCCTCTCGCACCACCGCACAGAGGTGTTTTTTTTCAATCCTGTCGCTGGAGCCGTAATCAGGCGTGAAAACGTAGATTCCGCCATAGGTGGAGTAATAGTTGTAAAATACGGGTTCCAGTGTCCGCCCTCCTGATTCCAGCCAGATCCGCTGGGAGGCGTCGGCAAGAACCGCCCGGTTATCAAAAAGGAACAATACCGGAAATCGGCCTGACGCAGGTGTTTTCAGGGTCTTGTTGACATAAAGCATGCCGCCCGGCAACCCGTTGGGATGCGAAAATCCGCCGTTGACGGCGGCCAGGGCGTTGGTATTCTGGGCCATGACGCTGAGGTATTCGTAACCGAACAACGTCCTGTGGGAGGTTACCGGTTTCACACCCACCTGGCCGCTTTTTAAGTCAAGCTCCAAAAAATGCATGGTCACGGGACCGTCGGGCGTGTCCACCACCTGCTTTTCATAGACGAAAGGCTCCCCCGAAAGTTCAGTAGATTCCTGTATCGGATCAGGAACGTCAGGCGGGGAGGTAGAAGGAGAAGGGGATAAGAAATGCCCGTCCGAAGATTCCTTTTCGGAACCTCCGGGAGGGCATGCCAACCAAAGCACGGCAATTGATAATATCATCAAACCTGCAATTTTAGTCCACCGGTTGATCAACCGTTTCAGCTCCGATCGAAGATTCGCTGTCTGCATCCTCGGTCTGGGCTTCGTTGTTGGAAGCACTGGATGCAATATAGGTCCTATCCATCTGGGCGCTCAGTTGCCTGTACATCATGTCGGCGATACCGATGCCCCTTTGGCTGCATGCATGCATCAGTTCTTCATCCAGCATATCCTGGAAAATGCTTCTGGCGTTGCTTTCCTCAAAAAGCCCGCCCTTGGGCACCGTGGCCTTCATCTGCTTGTAAAGGGTCTGGAGCATGATGCTCTCAAACTGGGTGCAGACTTCCTTTAGTTTTTGCTTGTCTTTTTCATCATATGCCTTTTTGAGCGCAGTTTCAAAATCGCTTGCATCGGAAACCCGCTTGGTATCCAGAACATTCTGCATGTATTGCTGGGTAAAACCCTCTATTTTCATAAATTTTCGTCACTTCCCAGAAAAGCCGTTAACCCATTATGCGCAATTAACTTGATTCCGCATAATGGGTATATGACATTAACGTCTCAGGTTGTTGGCCACCTGCAGCATCTCGTCGGACGTGGTGATGGCTTTCGAGTTCAGCTCATAAGCCCTTTGCGCTGTTATCAGCTTAACCATCTCTTCAACGACCTGCACATTGGAGGCCTCCAGGAATCCCGTCCTGATGATGCTGGGATTCTCAGTCTCCTCATCCGGAATGGGCTCCCCTGATGCCGAAGTCGTCCTGTACATGTTGCCGCCGACAGCCTCAAGGCCCTGGACATTCTCAAACTGGAACAGTCCGATAAACTGGCCTGTCGACATGGTGGTACCGGTTTCCGGATCCTTGTAGAGGATTTCGCCGCTGGGCTCGATGACAACATTGTCAAGTTCGGTATCCAGATAGATCTCCAGCCCGTCCCTGTCCAATACCGGATAGCCCTTGGAGGTGGCCAGCATCTTGCCCATATCGGTCATGGACACCTTGAAGCTTCCGTCACGGGTGTAGTAGGGATTGCCGTCCGGTCCCCGTACCAGGAAGAAGGCATCGCCTTCAATGGCCATATCCAGCATGTTTCCTGTCTGCTGAATGGCGCCCATGGTAAAGTCCCGGACATTGGCGCGCGCGACCACGCCATGGCCAACCTGCAGGTTAACAGGCCTGGTGTTTTCGCCGTCAGAGTAAGCCTGCTGCATGGTTACATACAGCAAATCCTCAAACTCCGGCTTTTCCTTTTTATAAGCTGTTGTGGAGACATTGGCGAGGTTATTGGCAATGGTGTCCACACTGAACTGCATGGCTTTCATTCCAGTTGCAGCGGTCCAGAGTGATCGCATCATAAAAAGTCACCTTTCCTTCTTGGACATCCGTATCCTGATTGTCACATCCTGTGGCTTTTGTACCCTGTCATTCAACGACCGGAGCGGTTATTTACGCTCCAGCCGGACTAACCTTTCTTACACCCTTCCGATGTCATTGACGGCCTTGTCCAATGTTGAGTCCTGATACTGGATCATCTTCTGGTTGGCTTCATAGGATCTCAGGATAGTGATCATGTCCACCATTTCCCTGACGGCGTCAACATTGGAGCGCTCAATGAACCCCTGCAGCACGGAACCGTTGAACACGCCTTCCTGGGTCTCGTCGGTTACCGCCAGAAGGTTCATGCCAAATTTCCTGAGGGTTTCGGGATTTTCAAACTTTCTGATCCGGAGGGTGTCGACCAGCTCACCGTTCTGGAAAATTTGCCCGTTGCTGTTGACGTTGAACTCGGTGCCTTCAAGGTATATGGCTCCGTTTTCTCCCATAACCACAAACCCGCTCCTGGTCACAAGCCGGCCTTGATCATCCAGCTTGAATGACCCGTCGCGGGTATAGAACTCCCTGTAGTTGCCTTCCCCATCCGGAACTGCTACCGCAAAGAAAGCGTAATCATCGCCGTTGATGGCAAAATCGGTATTGAGGTTGGTGTTTTCAAGAGAGCCCTGGGTGAAATCCGTATACACCTCGGCAATATCATTGAACAGGGCCATATCGCCGATATCCTGGGGAGTATTCAGATGACGGTTCGCGTTATCATACAGGCGCTTGGCCAGGACCTCGGAAAATTCCTCGAACACAACGCCGTCTTTCTTGAATCCGTTGGTGTTCACGTTGGCCAGGTTGTTGGATACAACGTCCATCTTCCTGTTCAGTGTGATCATGCCGTAACCGGATGTATAAAGCCCTCTTATCATATGTATTCCTTCCCTTATACCGAGAGTTGAAACATACAGGTTCTGAGATCTATATCGGTATTTGAGGATGGAACATTAACATTGAATCATGAGGATCTCATGTCAATTGCAAGGAACATTCCATCTTGTCATTGCGAGGAGCGAAGTGACGAAGCAATCTCAGTCGCTTCCGTAGCCGCTCTCGGGGTTTTAAGATTGCCGCGCACCGCTTATGCGGCGCTCGCAATGACAGCTTTTCCCTTACTTCGCACCGCAGATCTCCTTCTTGGTCTCAAACAGGCGCGAGACCTGCAGCAGGAAAGCTTCCAGGCGCGACTCAATCAGCTGCGGGAAGGCATTGCCATCGGTCTCCACCGAAAGGAAGGGCAGCGACGGCCAGACCTCCATCACTCGGGCCACCAGTTCGGCATCACGAGCTATCCTGGGCTTGTGGGTGTTCAGCTTGTTGGTCACCATGGCTTCCGAAATGCGTGAGGGCATGCATCCGAAGGGCCCGAGGGCCAGCACGCCATCCACGCTTTCCACGATTTCCGCCAGAGCCGCCCCAACGGTCAAAATGGCCTCACCGGTCAGACAGGGCGAGATCAGTTCTCGTGCCGCTTCAATCAGATGATCCACATCGTTATCAAAAACCCTGTAAAAGCCGCATTCGGCAAACATGTTCCGTATCTCGTCCTCAAAAGGATTCTTGACCATGCAGGTAATCCTGTTCTTAACCCGGTCACTCCACTGAGACTTGGCCACCAGCCTGTGCTGCACAATATAATCGCAATAGTGGATCCACTCGGCGACGGGCGCGGTCCTGACCCAGAATCCCCGCTTGCTGAGCCGCTCCACCAGCCTCTGCCTGGAAAAGCTGTCACGCCGTACATAAATCTCGCCGATGAGGGCAATGGAAGGTATATCGCCGAGCTCACACTTTCTGGGCAGTCTTGAAAGGATTCCGGCTGCCTGCCTGATCTTTTCCTTCAGGACTTTCCATGGATCGTGGGCGATGCTGTCAATGAGAAGTTCGGATATGTTATGGAAAACCTTTTCCCCATGTTCCGGATCCTCGGCGATGGCCAGGATGGCGCTGTAGATGTCGTCCAGCACATCGGACAGGACGATGGAATGCCAGGCCCGCAGGGCGAATTTCACCCCAAACCCGGCATAGGAGTTTTCGGAGGTCAGTGAGAGCATGGTGATCCTGTCTAGCTTCTGTTTTCTGACCAGTTCCCGCATCATGATGTTGTACTGGCCGAACCGGCAGGGGCCCGAGGTTTCCGGCATGAAATTTACCAGGATGTCTTCGCCGTTCCACTCCTCTTCAATATAACGTACCAGGCTTCCGGCAGTCAGGAGCAGTGGCAGGCATTCCTTGCAGGAAGCCACCGACCTGCCCAAGGCCAGCTCCTTTTCTCCGGGTGGCGGCAGGGGCACGGTCTTGACCCCCACATACTCCAGGGTGGCGGCAAGCATCCTTGCACCGATCTCTCCCATGGAAGGCACCAGCACCTTCACCTTCGGGTGGGTGAGCGGGTACCGGGAACCGTTGGGCAGGACCACCGTCATCTTCCCGGAGGCCGTTTCCAGCCGGGCTGTAGGGAAAGGCTCCCCATCTTCGCCGATCTTGATACCACGGCGTACCATGTCATCATATCGCTTCACCACGTCAATGAAAGCCTCTATGCGCGTATCCACCCCCGCATCGGCGGTATGGGAATCCAGTTCAAGGGTGAGGGAGGGCTTTGATCCCATGATATCCCTGAAATAGCCGATTAAAAAGGAATCGGGGCCGCAGCTGAAATTGGTGATATAGGCTCCGAAGAGCCTGTCATGGCGTTTCACGTAGCGTGCGGCTTTCAGTATCCATTGTCCGGAAGCCCAATACATGTTGTCGAGGGATTCTTCGGATTCCACCGGCAGGAAATCCTGCGGGATAATCCGGTAACCGCGGGATGCGAACTTTTTGGGTATCCCCATATTGCCCATGCTGGAGAAAGCATTGTACGGGCGCCCAAAAAGAACCACCGCAAAGCCGTCCGGAGAAGCCTCGATCTCCTCCAGGGCCTTTTGCCCGGCTTCCCTGCACGCCTGATGGAAAGCCTTTTGGGCTTTTACCGCGATTTCAAACGCCAGCCGGGTTTCCCGGGCACTGTGGCCAAGGCGGCGCCCAATCTCCATGAACTCGGCTTCCGCCCCTTCATAACCCTTTGTCATGTCCAGAACGGGGCTAATCACTTCAGCTTCCGACAACACGGGAAAAGCAGCTTTCAGGGTGTAGGGTTCCGACTGGACAAAGGGACAGGCCACCCGCACGTCCCCGCCGCCGGGCACAGGAAATGCCTTGATATGTGGCAGAAAGACCACATCGGGTTTCATGTCGAGCAGCGCCTTCAGGGTACCGTGGGCCTGTTCCATGGGCCAGCAGAAAGCCGCTCCTTCCATCAGGCATCCTTCCGGGTCCCATTTGTCCGGCAGAACCACTTCATAGCCCAGGGTCCTGAAAAAGCCTTCATAGAGCGGCAGAAGGGTATTGGTCATCAGCGAGCGGTTTATCCCCACCCGTTTCCCATTGGGTTTCACCGTTTCGGGCACAAACCTTCCGGCCGTTTCGAAAAGCAGTTTTTCCCTGAAGGCCACCAGATCCAGGGAAGCCACATCCACATCCGGCCGGTGGTTCAACAGGTTGTAATACTTATTGCAGGCCCCGCCGAAGGGATAGACCCGTCCGTTAAGCCGGATACGGTTGATGACGCATTTTCTGTCACATTTCTCCTTCCCTCCGGCGCAAACGAAGGGTTCCTCATAAACGACTTCACGCCCTGCAAGTTCCTTTATGTCAAAATTCTGCACCGGAATCTGGCCCAGTTCCTGTTGCGAAAGGGTTTCCAGCGCCACGCCATAGGCGCCCATGAGCCCGGGCTCCGGAGGCACTACAATTTCACGGCCTGTGAGGGCCGCCATGGCCACCGGCACGGCCTTGTTGTAGCAAACACCGCCCTGCATGAATACCTTCTTGCCCACCGGACGGTTACCCTTAACCCGATTGAGGTAGTTCATACAGATGGAATAGACCAGGCCGGCCGCGATATCCGCCTTGGAAATGCCGCTTTGAATGGCCGTCTTGATATCGCTGCCGATAAAGGCCGCGCACTGGTCGCTGAAGTTCGGCGGTTCGTCCCCGGCCAGTGCCAGATCCCCGATGTCCTCGACCTTTACATTCAGCGATTCCAGGGCGGATTCTTCCAGGAACGATCCGGTTCCCGCCGAGCAGGCCTCGTTCATGGCATAATCCGAGGCCACACCGTTGGTCAGATAGGTGTATTTGGCATCCTGGCCGCCGATCTCGAAAAGGGTATCCACCTCCGGGTCGAAATGGGCTGCAGCCCGGGCATGGGCGATGATCTCATTGATAACTGCGGGCGTCAGGGCATGAAGCCCGGCGATCTGCCGTCCCGAACCGGTCACCCCAAGGCCGGTAACGGTAACGGGAACGCTTATCTGGGAGGCAATCTCCGCGTAGCATTTCCGGGAAGCGCCCACCGGATCGCCGTTGGTGCGAAGGTACACCCCTGCCAGGATGGCCTTGTCCTTTCGCCGCACCAGCACGGCCTTGGTGGTGGTGGAGCCCACGTCCAGCCCCAGCACGCAATCATCCCCGGCCATGGCCTCAGCCCTCACGGGTTCCATAAACCTGACCCTGGGGAGAGCATCTCTCAGGGAGGGGTGCCTGGGGAAAGCCTGTTCCCCTGCCGTAAAAAGGTTTCCTACCTTTGGGATGGGCTTCGTTTCATGGGTAAGGGCCCACAGCGCGGCACCCAGGGCTTCAAAGCAGCGGCTGTACTCAGGGATGACCACGTCAAATCCATCCTCTTCCAGGAACTTCACCATGACGCGGTTGGAGGCGCTTCCGCCCACCAGGAGGATGGGACCTGAACCTTCATTTTTCAGAAGCTCGGCTATCTTCCCGGCCATCATCCTGCAGAGACCGGCAACCACCCGAGATTTGGGCGCCCCCTTGTTGAGGGCGTGGGTGCAGTCGCTCTTGCAGAATACGCTGCACCTGCCCGCAACGTTATATGGATTCCTGGCATCGGCTATGGCCATGGCCTCTTCAACCGAAAGGTCCATCCGCTTAAGCTGCTGGAGAAAGAATTCGCCGGTTCCGGAGGCACATTTGTTGCCGCTGCGCACATCGATAACACGGCCATTTTCGTCCAGCCTGTATACCATCAGGGTCTCCCCGCCCGCACTTACCAGCGTTCCGGCTTTTCTCCCGGAAGTTCGGGACCACCAGCGGTAGGCTTCCTCAAGAGCCTCGGGTTCCGGCATGCTGGTAGCGTTGACCAGATGCCTGAGCTTGCGTCCTGTGATCGCCACCCGATCCGGTTGGTGGGAAAAACCCTCGCAAAAAAGCTCGGACAATACTTTTCTGGGATTCCCTTCATGGGGAATGGCTTTGGTCCTTTCAACCCTGACGGCAGCGCCGTCATAATCTATTTCCGCTATGGTGATGGTGGATGCGCCGACACAGATTCCTGCTGTTTTCATGGGAAGACTCCTTGCCGTTTTATGATTGGAAAAAGCAGTAAAACCCCTATTAAGGGTGTAACAAAGGGGCAACCCTGTTTTCAGAACTGCCCCCTCAGTTTTATTTCTCACCTTGCTTTGCTCAGCACATCGGATGTGCTTTTCATGCGGACAAGCCCGGTTCAGACGATGTATCCGGAACCCCTGGCCAACTCATTGGCACGAAGCAGATCCAGATTTTCGAGCACCTTCCCGGTTCCCAGCGCTACCGCCGATACCGCATCGTCAGCAATGATGACCTTTATGCCCGTCTTATGCTCAAGTAGCTTGTCCAGGCCATAAACAAGGCTTCCGCCGCCGGTCATGACGATACCCCGATCGCTGATATCCGCCGCCAGTTCGGGCGGTGTCCTCTCCAGGACCGAATGGACGGCTTCCACCACGCTTGAAACCGGTTCTTCCAATGCCTCCATCAATTCGGAGGAAGAAACCGTAATGGTTTTGGGAAGGCCCGAGACAAGGTTGCGCCCGCGGATATCCATATAGACCTCCTGGGGCCTGGGGAATACCGTTCCAATGTTGATCTTCAGTTCCTCGGCGGTTCTCTCGCCGATCATGATGTTGTGCTTCTTGCGCATATATCTGACAATGGCTTCATCGAACTTGTCGCCGGCAACCTTGATGGATGTGCTGACAACCGTTCCGCCAAGGGAAATAACGGCTATGTCGGTAGTTCCGCCGCCGACATCCACAACCATGCTTCCGCAGGCTTTGGTGATGTCGATGCCGGCGCCGATGGCCGCTGCAATGGGCTCCTCTATCAGATAGGTTTTCCTGGCGCCTGCCTGGACGGCGGCATCCTCAACAGCCCTTTTTTCCACTTCTGTGACACCGGAAGGCACGCAGATCATGACGCGGGGTTTAAAGAGCCTGAAAAAGCTGGATGCCGTCACCTTGTTCAGGAAGTATTTCAGCATCCTTTCGGTCACGTGGTAGTCTGAAATGACGCCTTCCCGAAGCGGGCGGCAAGCTACAATGTTGCCCGGCGTCCTGCCAAGCATTCGACGCGCTTCCTCACCGACGGCCAGTATCTTGTCGGTGTTCTTGTCGATGGCGACGACGGAAGGTTCACGGAGAACAATCCCCTTCCCCTTGACATATATCAGCACCGAAGCGGTTCCCAAATCTATTCCGATGTCCATTCCAAGGCCCAAATTATACAACCCCTTTGCTTACATATCTTAACACATGTTCATAAACAATCTTAGCAATATCGTCGTGTGATTACAAGTGTGAAATTTCAGTAGTCTGAAGCCTTTGGGGGTATTCGGGGTGCCGCCGGAAAGTCCATGATATGCGAAAAGCCGGACGATCCGGCTTTTCAACTTTTTGTTACATTTTTTGCGGGATCTATGGAATATGATAAAATCTTACTCTACCCTGCTCTGCCTGAGGGAGAGCAGTTCAGGGAAATATTCCTTGGCAAGCTGCTCCATTTCCGAATCCCCTATAACCGTCGTCCTGCCGTTCTCATATTCCTTGTCGATCCATTCCTTGATTTTGGCCACCCGTTCGTCCTTCTTGTCGATGGCCATGTCCCCTTTAAGGTGGAAGTAGCTGTTGAGCCATGCCGCTACCCCGGCGAGCCCGGAGTGGGCGTCGATGACCACTACGGGAGGTCTTCCCAGGATCTTGGTGGTATCGAAGATGTTGTAGATTTCCTCGTCCTTCAGAAGGCCATCCGCATGGATGCCTGCCCGCGTGGCATTGAAGGCTCTGCCCACGAACGGAGTCCTGGGCGGGATCTCATAGTTCAGCTCGTTCTCGAAATATTCGGCAATCTCGGTGATCACCCTGGGGTCCATGCCGCCCGTATCGCCCCGTAGCTGGACATATTCCATGACCATGGCCTCCAGCGGCGTATTGCCGGTCCTCTCACCGATACCCAGCAGGGAGGTGTTGACATTGGCCGCGCCGTAGAGCCATGCGGTGGTGGAGTTGGTCACCGCACGGTAGAAATCATTGTGGCCATGCCATTCCAGCCATTCGGAGGGTACTTCACCGTAGTTGACCAGGCCGTAGATGATCTGCGGAACGCTTCTGGGCAATGCCACACCGGGGATGCTGACTCCCAAGCCCAAAGTATCGCAGGCCCGGATCTTCACAGGTAGCTTAGCCTGCCTGGACAGCTCCATGAGCCGGTTGACAAAGGGCAGCACAAAGCCGTAGAAGTCCGCCCGGGTGATGTCCTCCAGATGGCACCTGGGCACGATCCCCGCATCCAGCGCGGCGGAAACGATGCTCAGGTACTGTTCCATGGCCTGGCTCCTGTTCATCTTCAGCTTCTTGAAGATATGGTAGTCCGAACAGGAAACCAGGATGCCCGTCTCCTTGATCCCCATTTCCTTAACGAGCTGGAAATCTTCTTTCTTGGCCCGTATCCATGAGGTGATCTGGGGATAGTCGTAGCCCTTTTCCATGCATTTGACCACGGCCTCCCTGTCCACCTTGGAATACAGGAAGAATTCACTCTGGCGAATGATGCCGCTGCCGTTGTCCAGCTTATGCAAAAGGTCAAACAACCTGCTGATCTCCTCCACCGTGTAGGGGGAACGCGACTGCTGCCCGTCCCTGAAAGTGGTGTCGGTTATGTAAAGCTTTTCAGGGATGTTCATGGGCACGACCCTGTGGTTGAAGACCAGCCTTGGGACTTCGTTGTAAGGGAAAATATTGCGAAAGAGGTTGGGGTCCTGAACATCCCTGAACTGGAACTCGATCTCCATCATCTTGCTGTACTTGTTAAACTTGACGTTCATCGTGCATTCCTCCGCCTTATCGTATTTCGTTTTCTATGGCGAACATTTTTCCCTGCCAGTTTCTGAACACAGCCTTGTCCTTCCCGATATAGCACAAGTAATTGGGAAGAATGGGCGTTTTGCCGAGGCCCTTGGGACCGTTGACGATGTAGGTGGGAACGGCCATGCCCGATGTCCTTCCCCTCAGATATTCCATGATCTCAAGGCCTTCTTCTACGCTTACCCAGAAGTGGGATGTCCCCTTAACCGTCTTGGGATGGAAGATGTAATAGGGCTTTACACGGATGGTGAGCAGCGCCTGGTTCAGCTTGCAGACCACATACTTGTCATTGTTGACGCCATTGAGCAGCACCATCTGGTTACCAAGGGGGATACCCGCGTTGGCCAGCTTCTCGCAGGCCGCCTTCGACTCCTCGGTGATCTCCCTGGGGTTGTTGAAATGGGTGTTGACGTAAACCGGATGGTATTTTTTCAGGATGTTGACCAGATCGTCGGTGATTCGCTGGGGCAGCGTCACCGGAGCCCGGGTGCCAAACCGGATGATCTCCACATGTGATATGCTTCTGAGCTCCTGCAGCATCCATTCGATGGTGGCATCGTCATGCATGAAGGCGTCGCCACCGGTGATTAAAACGTCCCGTATCTCCTTGTTCTTTCGTACATAATCGATGGCCTTGCCGATCTGTTCCCGGCTTGCATGGACATCATGCTCGCCGATCATCCTCCTTCTCTGGCAGAACCTGCAATACATGCCGCAGATATTGGTAACCTTGATGATGAGCCTGTCGGGATATCTCCGGGTGATAAGCTCTTCCGGAGTCCAGCCTGCCTCATCCATGGGATCAAGCTCGCCTCGATCATTAAGCTCATCGAAGGAAGGGATGGCCTGCCGTCTGACCCCGCAGGAAGGATTATCGGGGTCAATAACGGAAAGATAGTAAGGAGAAACCGCAAACCGGTACCTTTCTGCAACCGCTTTGATCCTCTCTGTCTCTTCATCCGACAGCCCTAGGATTTCGCCGATATCCTCAGCCCGGACAAACCGGTTCTTCAGTTGCCATTTGTAATCCTTCCACTGTTCTTCGGTGGCTCCCAGCTTTTCCATGATCCTTGCCTTTTGCCGGGCAATCTTCTCCCGATCCTCAAGGCCGGTCTTTATGGTGCCCTTCACCTTTTCATACTCTTCAATGCTACGCTTCAGTTCCGCAAACCGGTCGCCTGCGTTCTCCCGGTACATCTCAAAAACTGTACTCATATGTCCGACCCCCTTTCGATTATTTTAAAAATAAGAAACCCCGTCCTGCCGACTAACCGCGTTGAAGGCAGGAATCGGGGAACCACCGTCATGATTAAAAAAAGCGATTATCACTAACCCTAAGTGAGAATCGCTTTAAAGGCAGAAAATTACCTTCCTTCCCTTCAAAGCTTCCGAGGTTAGCTGACGGATTCGGACCGAAAGGAATTAGCCCTACCGGAAATCATTTCCGGATTCACCCCAAGAATTGGTTCCCCCGTATCCTGTTCAAGAAAGCAAACAGGAATTCAGCACTTCAGCCGTATTCAATTCTAAGGATACAATATGCTAAGTATATTATATCATTTAGAGACCTAATGGTCAAATGCTTTTCAGGAAATAATCAGACGCTGTTGACATATCATGCCAGAAAGTCCTAAAACACACAGTTTATTGATTTGAGCATTGACAATTATGCATCAATTTATCCGCTTGACCTAAGAGAATTCAGGAAAGAGGATTTGTGAATGCCGGGGTAATTGCCGGCTTTATGATCCGTTCCTATATAGGTGCTGCCGCCATTACATTGTTCTAGCAACCGGAGGTACTGTAAACAGATCGTATATGCAAAAAGTCGGTGTTTAACCGACTTTTCTGCCTTCCCTTCCATATTTGAGCCTTGTTGCTTCACCTCCGCGGATATGCCTTTCCGCCTTGTTCTCGTCCAGTATTCTCTTCACCTGTTTTGCCATAAAAGGATCAAGCTTGGCAAGCCTCTCAGTTACATCCTTGTGCACCGTGCTTTTGCTGATTCCAAAATTCTGTGCAGCTGCTCGGACAGTCGTCCTGTTTTCAATGATGAAGTTTCCAAGCTCTAAGGCGCGCTCCTCTATGTAATGTCTCATGCGCCTGCCTCCCGCACAGCGCCGATACCACGGCTTGATGTCCCGATACTATCTATATGTGCAAGGCTAGTACGCTATACCCCAAAACGCAAACATTGTGTTGTCCTTGTTTCGCGTTCTTCAAACCTCCAGAACCTCCCGGTAAAAGCAGATGGAAACTAGGTTCAAAATAACTGGATATATAAAAAAGTGCTAAACTGGTCATTTGAATATGGCCAGTTTTTATTTATACTTGTAATAATCCAAAAACTTGTAATAATCCAAAAAAGAAAGAGAGAAAGCAATGCAGAAGAAAATCGCTTTAGTAAACGATGTAACCGGATTTGGAAGATGTTCCATAGCTGTAATGGCACCTATAGTATCCGCTATGAAGATACAAGCTGTGATTGTGCCAACGGCAATACTTTCGGTACATACTCAGTTCCCGGTATACTATTTTGATGATTATACCCCAAAAATGAGGGATTATATAAAGACTTACAAAGAATTGCAACTTTCCTTCGATGCTATAGCAACAGGATTTATGGGTTCCACGGAACAAATAGATATCGTAATAGATTTCATTAAGAGTTTTAAAACAGATCATAATTTCGTGCTTGTGGACCCTGTAATGGGTGATTACGGAAAGTTGTATAAAACTTATACGCCCGACATGTGTGAAAAGATGAAAGAATTGGTGCAGTATGCAGATTTCATCACTCCAAACCTCACTGAATTATGTATCTTGCTTGGCCGGGAATATCCCGGTGAAAGAATCGCTCTTGAAAAAATACATCAAATGTGCAAGGAATTGGCCAAGATGGGACCAAAGTATATAGTGGTTACGGGAATTAATCTGAGCAAGACGCAGATAGCTAATTATATTTTTAGTTCCGATGATTCAGAGGCGGACGAGGATGATTTTAGAATAGTAATAGTTGACAGAATCGGTGGAGACAGAAGCGGAACCGGAGATGTAATCAGTGCTATTATTGCAGGAATGTACATGAATGGTCACAGCGTTTATGAATCGGTAAAGAAGGCAGCAGATTTTGTTTCCAAATGTATTCGTTATTGCGAGGAAAACAAGGTGCCGAACCATTATGGTTTGAGTTTTGAGATGTTTATGGGCGAATTGGTTGAGAAGAATTAATGAACAGAAAAGAATATAGAAAATATAGGAGGAACAATATGGTTTTATATACCGTAACAGGACCTGCGGGAAGCGAAAGCTATTTGGATATTGCAAAAAGCGGTGACCTTTCCGGTAAAAATATATATGTGAATATGACAAATAGGTGTCCTTGCAATTGTACGTTTTGTCTTCGTCATACCAAGAAGCAGGCGGAAGGACATTCTTTGTGGTTGAGTGAAGGAGAACCGACAGTAGAGGAGGTTCTTGCCGAGTTTTCCAAGTATGATCTCTCAGTAGTGAGAGAGATTGTATTTTGTGGTTTTGGAGAACCCCTGGAGAGATTATATGACGTTGTAAAGGTCATAGATGAATTGAAAAAACAATATCCTGCACTGAAATTCAGAGTGAATACAGTGGGACTGGCCAATCTGATTTATGGAAAAGATGTGACGCCGGAACTTAAAGGAAGATTTGATACCGTATCTATTTCCTTGAACGCTCCCAATGCAGAAGAGTACTATAAATTGACCAGATCTCGTTTTGGAATTCGTTCTTACGATGAAGTAAAGAAATTTGCTGTTTTGGCAAAAAGATATGTGCCTAATGTGGTTATGACAGTTGTAGATAAAGTCCTGTCTGAAGAAAAAATAGAGATGTGCAGAAAAATCTGTGAGGAGCTTGGTGTGGTTCTCAGAGTCAGGCCCTTTGAAAATTAAAACGGTGTAGAAGGATCGCCATCGCGGCGGTCCTATGTCCCCCCGACGTCTTTCTGTCAAACATGCCCAATAAAAATTCTTTTGTAGGACCATCATTAATCAAAATCAAACCTGACTTATCACAAGAATTTCGGATAGTAACAAACAGCTTATTTCTTCATATTTAGAATATATTGAACCGTTTCAATAAACAGATCTATGTTTTGTGGAGACAGGTAAATGTAGCTCTTATTTGTTATATAAGAGATTCTGTCTGTATCAATTCGTACTTTTATGTCAGCAGGTGCAAAAATGAAAAAACCATTTTCAGTCTTATAAATTCTATTAATTGTGCTAGCAGGGATTGTCTGTCTGATAATTCCGCAATAATAAATGTCAATGTTACCATTATCAATTCTGTATTTTGTTAGGCTAATGGCAAAGACAATAAGAAAATTGATTATTAGTAATATCAATGCAATTAGTAATACAGATATAAGTGGTTTTTTGTTAATCATCCTGTATAATATGCTACCAATAATAACACCGAAAGAGGGAATAAAAAAGCTTATGAGATATCTTAACTCAATCTTTATTTTGAACCATTTTTCTCCTCCAGACATATTTTTCACATCCGTCCTTTAAAGGCATTTTTGCCGATTGCGGAAATAGCTCGCTACATAGGATGCTCCAATACTACCAATAATTATATCATATAATTCAATCTTGCTATGGACTTGCTCACCATTAACCACTCTAAACATTAGTAACAGATCGCACAAGTTGACTGGTACTTGCTCATCGGTATGGCATTAATGCCATCATCAATAGATGAATTCTTTATAGCAAAAAGAAGTACATCTCTGCACAATCAAACAAGTCGTATTTCCCCATATTCGAGTTCCACCCTATAATGAGCAACACATCCCAAAACCATTATCAAATCTGTTCTATGTACCTTGCGAAATTGAGGCTGTGTGTCGAATCCGGTGCCGCGCATAAAGGAAGATGACTACCTGGCCAATCCCTGCCAGTCCCCAGGTAACCGGATAGCAGGCAAAAAGCATAATCGCAGTGGGGTAGTAGATAAAGACCGTTCGCAGCCAAACGATACGCAGGAGGCATGCGCCTATCAGTGTACAAATCATAGGCGCTACCGAATAGCCCATGCCACGGGTCAGACCTGGAAAAACATTCATCACGCCACAGGTGAAATATGCTATAAGCATTACTTTCAGCCTTAACATACCAAGTTCGATAACCTCGGGATCAGGCCTGTACAGGGCAAGCAGCGGCTCACCGAAAAGCAAAATGGCGCTGCACATGATAATCCACGTAGCAAAAATCAGCACTGTGCATATTTTTGCGATTTTATCAATGCGGTCATATTTCTTCGCACCCATGTTCTGTCCGGTGAAAGAAATAGCTGCGTTGTAATAGGCATTCATTGTTGTGCCGACGAATCCTTCTATATTGCTTGCAGCAGAACTGGCCGCAACCATGACGGATCCGAAGGAGTTAACTGCCGATTGAATCATAACATTGGATATGGAAAACAATGCGCTTTGCAGACCGGCAGGCAATCCGATCTTCACAATTTTCTTCAGTTTATCCCTGCTTATACGCATCTGTCGGGGCATAAAACGTATGCCCATTATATCGCTCCTGCACAGACAAATGATGATCAACACCATGGAGAGGAGCTGGGATATTATCGTGGCCCATGCAACGCCATCGACGCTCATATGTAGCACAATTACAAAGAACAGATTGAGTATTACGTTCACAACACCTGAAATGATGAGGTAGTACATTGGCCGCCTACTGTCTCCGACAGCGCGCAGGATAGCTGCACCGAAATTATATACCATCGAGGCAGGCACTCCAAGGAAATAGATTCTCATATACAGCAGCGACAGATCCAGTATATCCTCAGGAGTACCCGTCAGAATCAGCAACGGACTGCAAAAGATCAACCCCAATACCATAACAATCAGCCCACAAACTATGCTGATAGCTATAGAGGTGTGTATAGAGTCGTTCAGATCCGATACATTGCCTGCCCCGTAGTCCTGCGCCACGACGACAACCGAACCAATCGACAATCCCATAAATGTGTTGACCAAGAGGTTTATAAGGGCGCCAGTAGCACCAACCGCAGCAAGAGCCTCCCTGCTCGAAAAACGTCCGACGGTTATCATATCCGCAGCATTAAACATCAGCTGCAATATGTTCATCGCAATAATCGGCAATGCGAAAATCAATATCTTGCTGAACAGCGGCCCGTTGCACATATCCATATCATGTTTCTTTGATGCCATAGTTGCACAATCTTCCTCAAGTTATTCTTTGTTGCCGGCTTAAACTGTATATTCTTAGCAGCATGGCTGTTCCATATAACATGGCATTTTACCCTTTCCCCCATGCAGCCATGGCCGCAATAATGGCAAATAACAGTTCCCGTCAATTAACACCTGGCGAAAATTATATCACATTCAAACAGCACAGCAAATTTGCTTCATTTATATACCTTATTTTACATAATTTATAGCCGTGCCAAGACTAGGGCAAGGCGCGCTCCTAGGTGTAATGTTTCATGCGCCTGCTCCCCGCATAGCGACAATACCACGACTTGAATATCCCAATACAATCTGTACAGGTAAGTCATAATACCCGCTTTTGACAGCTTTTTTCGGTATTATCCGATGTTCGACATGGGCAAGCTTACAGCTTGTCAGAGGACAGGCCGCCGGATTATTATTAGATTGAAAAGGGGTGAGTGCGCTGATATTTACTGTTACGCTGAATCCCGCAATTGATAAGACGGTGGTAATTCCTGATTTTTCCGTCGGCAGTTTGAATAGAATACAGTCTATCCGCATCGATGCCGGCGGAAAAGGTTTTAACGTCTCAAAATGTCTAAAAAAACTCGGCGTCAATAGCACGGCGGGTGCCATTCTGGGCGGAGCAACCGGAGAGCATCTTCTGGCCTTGATGGCACAAATGGGTATCGACACATTATCGGTGACGATTTCGGAGCAATCACGTACAAATTTGAAAATCATTGATCCGTCAAGCGGTGTTACCACCGAAATCAATGAACCGGGACCGGAGGTTCCTTATTCCGCGCTAGAAGAACTTAAAAACCGTATCGCTGCGAAAATCTCTTCAGGCGATATCGTTATTCTTTCCGGAAGCCTTCCGAAAGGAGCGAATGCTTCGCTCTATTACAAGTGGACGAAATTCTTCCAATCTCTTGGTGCAATAGTTTTCCTGGACAGCGATGGCGAGGCCATGCGGTTGGGTGTTGAGGCCAGGCCCAACTTCATTAAACCCAACGATGCCGAACTTTCCAGAATTGTAGGACAAGACTTGTCAACACTGCGGGCACTGATCGAGGCAGGCAGGGAATTGCTGGAAAAGGGAATTGAAGAAATCGTCATCTCCCTTGGGGCAGCCGGCGCCATTTTTATGTCAGCAAGCGGGGTCTTTAAGGCCGATGCCTTGAACGTCCCTGTCCTTAACACTGTCGGAGCGGGTGACGCCATGGTGGCTGCGATGGCTTACGGATTGGAAAAGAAACTGCCCTGGGAAACCCGCATGCGCTTGGCTATGGCCATGGGCGCCGCCAGCGTGATGACCGACGGCACCCAGGCGCCGGATTCCGATTTGGTATGGAAACTGGCTGAACAGGTAGAGATTCAGAAGGTATAGTCTGAACGAAAGCAAAAGAAAAACCCGCCACTTTCATGACGGGTTTCCGGCAGAGCAATTTTCAGCATAATGTCCTTATTTGGGGAAATCGATATAGGTTTCGGGGTCTACCAGTTTGTCCTCCTTGTACAGTTCAAAATGGAGATGTGTAGGTTCAGCGCTTTCAAATATCGCAGTGGCACCCACAGATCCGATGGCCTCACCCATCTTGACTTCCTTGCCAACCGTTATGGTGCTGTCCGCTGCCAGGTTGGCATACAGGGATTTGTAGCCGTTCTTGTGATCGATCACGATGGTGAATCCGTACCTGGGATCATTCTTGATCTCGTGGATGACCCCGCTTCCGACGGCACGGACCACTTCGCCGCGTGGAGCCGAAATATCAACGCCGCTGTGGGTACGCCATTCATTGAACGTGGGGGAGAATACCAGCTTGTCCATGGAATAGCCGTTCTGGATCTTGCCTTCGACAGGCACCGAAAAATTGGGCTTGACGATGGCCAGAACCACATTGTCAACCGGCGCTGTCCCGTCTTCCACGATGCCTCCGGACGTGGTTTGCGTACTGTCCTCCTCCTGCTCAACCGTCTGTTGGGAAGTATCCTCCTGTCCTGCAACGCCTTTGTTGTCCGGCTGCGTTTCATTCTCCAGGATTATTTCTTCCGTACCCGGATTGGTGTCCTCCTGTGCAATCAGCCCGTCCTCGGGACCCTCGTCGGCAAAATCGGCCCCATTGCCGTCATCGATGGAGCTTTGATCAAACTCCGGTATCTCAGGAAAGTCGTCAATCAGACTAAATTCATTATCGCCGTTGTCGATCAGGTTTTCCAACTGCGGGTTCGGCGGTTCCGGATCGCTAAGTATCTGATTTGTCGAAAAGAAAACAGCCCCTGCGGCCAGAGCACAAAGCCCAACCACAATGGCTACATAAAAGCCGTTTTCCTTAAAAAAACCCACGATCCTTTTGCCAAGTGACCCTTCGTTCTTGAAACTACCCTTGTTGTTCACAGTATCCACCTCCACCATGTATTATTGCCAGCGGAGATGGATTTATACTCTATTGCATGATTTCTTCCACTTCCACGCCGGAATAGTAATGTTTCAGAATATCCACATAGCTGTAGCCTTCCCTGGCCAGGGCGTCGGCGCCGCACTGGCTCATGCCCACACCGTGACCATAGCCGATGGTGGTGATTTCAACCGACTCAGGGGACGGAAAGCTCAGGCTGATATTGGTGGAACGCAGGCCGAACAGTTCCCGGAATTCGGTGCCGGGCATGGAGACATTTCCAATCCGTATGGTAGCCACGCGTCCGCTCACAGTATAGTCTTCGATTTCCATATCGACTTTATCCGGAAACTTGCCATCGGGATATCTGGTTTTGACTTTACCGACGATTTCATCCCAGGAATACAGCTGAATTTTCTCATAATCCGGGTAGCCGCTTTCATCGGGGCTTTCAACGCTCCGCAGGTAGGGTACGCTCTCGGAGATGGCCCAAACCTCCTGGGCATCCTCGGTGATACCGCCGCTGTTGGAATGGTAAAGCGGGTTGATCAGGATGTTCCCATACGTCACCACAACATGACGGGTTTCCTCAACCGCCCGCTCAATCTTCTCCCAGTCCTCCTCGGTGCCGTATACCTCAAGGAAGCGTTCCCTGGAAATCCACGCCTGGCAGTGTCCCGGATCGGTGCAGATATCGGTGCCGAAATGACTCTCGGTGGAGCCGTAGTAACCTTCAACCCTACCCAAAGCATAGGTCCGCGCCGCCACGGCCTGCGCTTTCAGTGCCTCCAGTTCAAAGGACGGCGGCATTTCTGCGGCTACCACACCCACCAGGTATTCCTCCAGCTTTTCCTCCGTAATGAGGCTTTTGCCGGGATTATATACGGTGAGCGTGATCTCCGGTCCCCTGCGCTTCACTTCCGACAGCTCTGTCCGTTTCTCTTCGTTCGGCACATTGGGCCTTACCAGGAAGAGCAGCAGGAAAGCCAGCGGAAGGAGCATAAGGATAATATCTTCAGCTTTCAGACGATAGCCTTTCTTCACCATACTAATGTTTATGAAGGAAAGGGATGAGGCATACCTGAAATGCTGTATAATAATGCTGGGCGAGATTGCCATGCACCGCTTACGCGGTGTTTGCAATGACACCCCGGAGTGGACCACGCTGGCCATATCATGTCATTGCGAGGAGGCGATAGCCGACGAAGCAATCTCAGAGGTCAGAGCTAGAAGATTGAACGGAGATTGCCGCGCTCCGTTTCACACCGCTCACGATGACACTATGGGTACAGCTTTCACCGGTGCAGTGAGATTGCAGCGCTACACTTCATTTGACACTATTATATGGATGTAAGAGGAAAGATGTTGGAAAGGAAGGGAATCCATGACCAACCCTTACATGGCAATAGCCATAGAGGAGGCCAGAAAGGCCGCCGAAAAAGGTGAGGTTCCGGTTGGCGCCGTCATCGTGAAGGATAAGCTCATCATCAGCCGCACCCATAACCTCAGGGAAACCACGGGCAGCGCCACAGCCCATGCGGAAATCCTGGCCATCAACGAGGCCTGCCGAATCCTTGGACGCTGGCGCCTGGACGACTGCGATCTATATGTGACACTGGAGCCGTGTCCCATGTGTGCAGGCGCCATCATCAACGCGCGCATTCGGCGTCTTTACTTCGGCGCTTCCGATCCGAAGGCGGGTGCGGTGGGTTCGGTCGTGGATCTCTTGCGCATGCGAGCCTTCAACCATACCCCGGAAATCTATGAAGGTATCATGGAAAGCCCATGCAAGGAACTGCTCACGGAATTTTTCAGGGCACGGAGATAGATGAGCTTGCCACGCGCCGCTTATACGGCGCTCGCAATGACACCTCTGGACATGACTTTACAGGCCATCTCTCTCATGTCATTGCGAGGAAGCGGCACAGCCGACGAAGCAATCTCAGAATTTCCCCAGTTGCGGAAACGACATAAATGGCTTATAATAAAAAGCGATTCGGCGCGGAGCCGGCATTTTTTGATCCATTGCCGGATTTTGCTGTTCATGGTGTCCTTTATTACCCCGGCGAATCCAACCGTTATCCAAGAATCAAAAAGACCATTACCTGGAGGGTTGTCCGAGTGGTCTAAGGAGCTGGTCTCGAAAACCAGTATACCGCAAGGTATCTAGGGTTCGAATCCCTAACCCTCCGCCAGAACAGGGCTGCCGATGCTAAGCATCGGCAGTTTCTGCATTGCTGCCGCTTTTGTCTTCCGCTCCCGCGTCAGAAGGCCTGTTTTGTCTTATCAGGGAAAGCAGGAGCAGCAGCAGCGGAATGATGATCTGGAAGGGAACGGCATACAAGCCATACACTTTCTGGGTCCAGTCGAACAAATCAAGCACATTGTCAAATGCCCATAAAGCAAGGACAACACCGAAGGTGAGGATGGCCCTTGTGAAATTTTTGTAGTCCCTGGATCCTGTAATCTGGCATAATCCTTTTGCAGCCGCGTAAACGCATACCGATATCTTAATACCCCCGCCAATCAACAGATTGATATCCAAAAGGGGTTCCACATTAAACTCCGGTATCAGCAGGGATGTCAGGTGGGGGATAAACGTGGAGCGCTTGATCAAATCCCCGCCGATGACGAATAAATCCCTGAAAAAAACGCAAAGACCCATCAGCGTCGATAATATCGTTGATAAAACCACCTTCACAAGCTTTTCCTTCCTGTTCAGATGAGGAAACAGCATCAGGAACACAACCATTTCCCCAAACGGGAAGGTTATGGCGCCAAATGTCGCTTTTAACACTGGTTCAAAACCATTTTCCAGAATGGGAAGTATATCGGTGAAATCATGGACCGTAATCAGGGAAAAGCTGATGATGAAAATCGCTATTGGTATTACGGGTACTAAAAGCTCGCTCAGCCTTCCCATCACCTCAATACCGCTGTTGACCGTATAAAGGAGAACTATGGCAAACAGCCCGATGACCACCACCATGGGCGTTTCCAGATAAGTGGTGGTGCAGATGAACTCCCCGAAGTCCCGCATCACCAGGGAGGCCAGATGGATGAAATACCATACGTACAGAAATGAAAGGATGGTTCCGACAATTTTGCCCATCCTCTCCCGCAGAATCTCCACCAAGGTTTTTGAAGGATTCAGCTTGGCTATCACCGCATAAGACCACATCAGCAAGGTACCGGCTGCTCCGCCTAAGATCAGGGACATCCACGCGTCCCTGCCTGCGCCTGCCGATGGGGACAATATCACCGTGCTCCCGATATGAAAGCCCGACATGAGTAGAAATAGTTGAATTATCGATATTTGTGTTTTTTCCATCATCTATCAACCCCAAACATCCTGATGAGGCTTTGTCCTTTATACCCATGCATACCGCAGTTTCCCTCAGTCGGCATGGAAATTTTTTCCCGGAGATAAGCTATGAGTTGGCTGGACCATATCCCATCCCGGCATCTTCTGTGTTTTCCCGTGAAGTCTTGCTTCTTCCCCTTAAGGACAGCAAAAGCAGCAGCAGGGGAATGATGATCTGGAAAGGGATAGAATAATATGGCCATATCTCTTCGGCCCAGCCGAACATTTCAATGGTGTTTTCATAGACCCATACGGCAAGCACCACACAAAAAGTGATGACGGCCCGCGAAAAGCTTCTGTAATCATGGGTCCCCGTAACCTGACTTAACCCCTTTGCAGCCGCGTATATGCATACCGATATCTTGACTCCCCCGCCGACAAGCAGGTTGATATCCACAAGGGGTACCACATTAAACTCCGGTATCAGCAGGGATGTCAGGTGGGGAATGAATGTGGCGCGGGTTATCAAATCGCTGCCCAGGGCAATCAAATTCCTTGCAAATACAAAAATAGCCAGTGCCGACGAGGTCGCCGTCGAAGAAATCACAACCTTCTTGAGGTTATCCATCCTGTTCAGGTGCGGAAACACCATCAGAAAGGCGACGGCTTCTCCAAAAGGAAATGTCAGATTGACAAACGCCGCATGGATAACCGGTGACAGACCGTTTTCCAGGACGGGAAGGAAAGCGGTGAAATCATGGGCCGTGATCAGTGCAATGCTGATGAGGAAAGCCACCACAGGTATCAGGATCACCAATAACTCGCTCATCCTTCCCATCACTTCGACGCCGCTGTTCACCGCATAGAGCAGAACCAGCGCAAAAAGCCCCATCACGACGGCAACGGGCGTTTCGACAAGTGTCGTCGTGCAGATGAACTCGCCGAAATTTCTGAACACCAGAGCGGCCAGGTGAACAAAATACCAGATGTACAGAACCGAAAGAATGGTTCCAATGACTTTGCCCAACTTGTCCCGCAAGATCTCCACAAGCGTTTTGGACGGGTTCAGCAAGGCTATGGTCGTATAAATCCACAGCAGCAAAATTCCGGCAGCTCCGGCGAGGATCATGGCCAGCCAGGCGTCCCTTCCAGCCCCTATCGCAGGAGTCAATATGACCGAACTGCCGAAAAGAAACCCCAATAATATCAGAAACAGCTGGATGCCTGATATCCGCGTTTTTTCCATCACTTCACAACCCCAACCATCTTCAGCGCCGTTTCTATCCATTGGGCCGGGCTGGACGGTCTTTTCCCTGATGCCAGGAGCACGCTGACAACCAGGCTTATCCCCATCAGGACAAGATAGATGATAACCGCACTTGCCCGCTCCTTTTTCCGTATGAACCCCTGCATATCATAGGCAATGATTACCAGGAACAGCACAATGATAACGATGACCATACCAATATGCTTCCTTAATGTTCCTTAATAACGGGATTAATGATGATGCCCGTTCGCCTTATTTTTGCATCCACCTGAATGTCCGCAGGCAGCCGGCTGAAAATTTGATCCCACTCGTCCTGTGACTTTTTCCAGTACTGTGGGTGGTATTTGTGCACCTGCATGCCAAAGCCGAATATATCGGAGGAATACTCTTCCTGCGTCTTTTTCAGCACTTTTTCGATTTCTTCCTTTATGGTTTCTTCCAGGACCTTTTCCAGCGCGAGCAATTTATCCGGCGTATCCAGTTTCCCCTTCCCTTCGTGTCCTCCCACGTTGGCTTCAAGCTTTACCCTGACGATGAGTCTGGCAGGTTCCTCATCTTCAAAGGCAACATCGATTTCCCCCCTGGCTCTGAATACTTCCATGGCCATTTTCCCTTCTTCCACAGGGATATTCACGATGGCATTCGTTATTTCATTTGTTGCAAACTGGAACCCCCTGGTTTCATAGGGATCCAGCCAGCCCACCAGTTTGCCGTTTTTAAAAACAGCAAGGCCTTCGGTCCTGACCATGTTTTCCCCCGCCTTTGTGATCTGCCCGATGACCGGTTGCTTACCTTTGCAATCCATATCCTTGATGACATCGATCAGCATGGTTTTCTTTCCCGTCCCGCGATAAGAGGTATTCTCCACCGTTTCACTGATATACACGGCGGGGATGGTATCCATATCGCTTTCAATCTCAAGGATTTCGGCAGGGGAGACGTCCTTTGCCACAAGGACATTCATCAGATAGTCAATTTCATGATCCCTCTGGAAAAAATCCAGGCTCTCCTCCAGGCTCTCTCGCGCAAGCCTTTCGCTGAGGATAAGCACCTGCGCCGTGCTGAAAAACAGTTTTTTGTCGACAGTGGCCAGCATTTCCCTTATGGCCTCAAATATGGTTTCGCCTTCATTGGAGACGACAAACACAGGTTTTGTCGGCCCCTCTCCGCCGCTCCCGTGGCCGGATGTGGACTGGATCGACCCCGGTTCCGCCACCTGCACCGTCAAAAGGACCTTGCCGTCTTCGGTTTTGTCCAGCCCAACGCCCACCACTACATTGATGTCCGTCAGTTCCTTATAATTCCAGCACCCGGACAAAAGCGGAAGGCATGCAAGGAGAAAAGCTAACAAAACTATACCTTTTGCTCTTTTGCGCCTTCCTGCTGTCATTGCTGCATGTTCACCTCCTGGCGACGAGATCCCTTTGCGCCCCTTACGTTTTCCTGTTGCCGGAGGATCTTGGGTCGTGTTATCATGGCCCAGATTGGAACCACGATGAACGCGTCTTTCAAATCATTCAACGTTAGCGGTGCAAAAGGCGCCATATAGGGAACACCAAAGGACCTCATTTTGCAGAGATGCACAAAAACGGCCACAGCCACAAAGGCAATGCCCAGGATCCCCAGAAAGTTGGCTGCAATCAGGAAAACAAAGCGCAGCAGCATGGATGCCCGGAGCAGCGGGGGCACGATAAAGCTGCAAACAGCCGTAATGGCCACCACGATCACCATCAGGTTGCTGGCGATGCCCGCCGCTACCGAAGCCTCGCCCAGCACGATGGCGCCCACGATGCTCAGTGCCTGACCGATGGGCTTTGGCATGCGGACACCCGCTTCGCGCAACAGCTCAAAGGCCACTATCATTAACATGGCTTCAACAAAAGGAGAAAACGGGATACCCTGCTGGGAGGCGGCAAGGGTCAACAGCAGCTTAAAAGGGATGACCGTATGATGGTATACGACCAGCGCCACATACATGGCGGGAAGGAGCGTCGATGTCGTCAGGGCTATCACGCGCAGCAGGCGCATAAAGGTTGCGAAAAAGGCATGATCAAAATAGTCATCCGTGGCCTGTATGGATTCCACGAACAGATATGGAACGGTCAGGACATGGGGTGAACCGTCGCAGAAAATGGCCACACGCCCTTCCAGAAGCTTTCCGGCCAGTTTATCGCATTTTTCGCTGCTTCCTACCGTAGGAAAGAGGGACAGGCGGTGATCGGAAATGTATTGTTCGATGATGCCGCTGTCCAGTATGGCATCGGTTTTTATTTTCTTAAGCCTTTCCCGCACCTCCCTGACGATTTCCTCGTTGGCAAGCCCCTTGATGTAGCAGATGCACACGCTGGTTTTTGTCCGCTCACCCAGTTGCATCATTTCCAGCTTGAGGTTCGGGTTCTTGATCCGCTTCCGGATAAGCGCCGTATTGGTAAGCAGGTTCTCAACGAAACCTTCCCTGGCACCCCTGATGGAGGTCTCGGTATCCGGTTCCTGCACCTGCCGTCCCTGCGGCGCCTTGACGCCAACCACCAGGGCCCTGGTTTCACCGTCAATAAAGAGTACGGCTTCGCCGGATATGATGCCATCCACCGCCTGGTGCATATCTGCGGCTTCATGGATATCATTGTTGACCACAATGCAATCGGTCAGCCGGTTGTAGATGCTACTGCCTCCGGGAGATTCTTCGTTTGCCAGAAAATCCAGGATCGGGCGGACCACATCCTGATTCAGTTCATTCTTGCTGACAAAGCCGTCGATATAGGCCACCAGGATCCGGATTGCCCCGTTTTTTCCGCATGCGATTTCCCGCAGGATGAAATCGCAGCAGTTGGAGAAGATTTCATTCAGGCTGGCTTTCACGGCATCTGCAGACGGCGGTATCGGGCCGTAAGAACCGGTTTGCACAATTTCCTCGCTGTTATTTCTCCCCGATTTGCTTTTGTTCCTGATCCTTCCAAACATTTTCCCCATCACCTGTTTTGCAGTATAACCATAATTCGTCCGTGAAATACCACTGCTACCGCCGCATCAGCCGGAAAAAGGCTGTATATATGGGTTTGACCTTAATTTTCGTCGCCATTTGAGGATATGAGACATAAAAATAGAAAAATCTGCGATAAATGTATTGACATCTCTGTCCCTATTGGATAAAATTAGTTCTCGGTTCGGACAAATTAAATATTAGTATACCTAATGAAAAAGGCAAACCTGTTGAAAAGCAGGGACGCAAAGCTACGAGTCTAAAGCCGTTCGGGCCATGACAGTCGGGCTGCCATAGGTTTCATGGAATAGCCATCATAGAGCCATGGTATAGGTTTGCCCTGGCTCTTTTATATTGCATACAATATACAATCGCACGGAAGGAGGCGCAGAAATTGTGTGCCTTACGGCACACAAGGACGCAGTAAAAATTGGTGAAAACAAGGATTAATAAAATAAAGCAGGATACGTGCATACTCAATGCCCTCAGGAAACTTGATCCGGTCACTTATAAGCATTCTCTCAGCGTTGCCAAACTCGCAGTCTGGTTCACAGAGTCAACGGGCTGCGATCTGGATCGGGCCACCGTATACTACGCGGGCCTGTACCACGATATCGGCAAGTATCACATCGACGATGGGATCTTGAACAAACCTTCCAAACTGGACGAAAAAGAATATGAAGCCATGAAAAAGCATCCGGAGTTAGGCTACTATATGCTCAAGCATACCGGGCTTTCCAATACGGTACTGGATGCCGTCCGCTACCACCATGAGAAATATAACGGCGGCGGTTATCCTTCCGGGCTTGTTGCCGAAGAGATCCCCTTACTGGCCAGGATTATCCACATCTGCGACGTATATGATGCCCTGGTTTCAGACAGACCATACCGGAAAGGCCATTCGCCTAAAGAAGCGGTGGAGATCATGAAAGCCATGCAGGACCAGTTCGATCCGGCATTGTTTCGGAAGTTTACCGCCGGAATACAGAAACTCCAGGCCTGATGCACCGTCCGTTCATGGTTCCAGCAATGGGTCTCCGATAATGTAGCATACATTTTCTACAAATTGGGATGCGGGATTCAGCTGAAGCGTCAGTTTCCTTACTCCCCTGATGTCGGCTTCAATACGGACAGGTCCTGAAGAGGAGCCGACCGATGCGGTCGACAGAATGAGTTTTCCGTCGCCCAGTATATTGAGCCAGGCTTTTTGACAGGGATCAATATGCTTATATGCCTGACTGACGGAAAAGACGCAGCTTAACCTGGAATATCCTTTGTCAAGATCATACTCCACTGTCATCCATTGGTCCTTATAGTCTGATAAGTAGCTGTCGACGAGTTCCAGCTTAATCCCAGTCTGATAGCTGCCGCCATGGATATCCCTGTCGGACGCATCCAACTTCGCAAGTTTGAAGCTGTCATTGCCCGCGGTAAAGGATGTGGGTTTCAGCGAGCTTAGATACACCTTCTCCCGTTTTGCCGCCGGCGTGTTCCGGTCTGTTTTGGTCGGAGCACTTTTTGCTGTATCGGCTGTTTCTTCGGGATCCGCAATGTCACCAGTCTCCTGCGTTGCCCCATCTTCGGTTTCCGTCCGCGTTACAGGCGTCTCGACATCGGAAGCGGCATCACCAGGGACAAGCGTTTCCTCTTCACCATGGGCATAGGCCGTATTCTCCACCCTCTCAGCCGGAGCGATAGTCTCCACGAAAGCCAAAAGCATGTTATTTTCAATGCTCTCAGTCTTGGAAGCGGTATTCAGCGCCCAGAGCCTGATACCGACCACCGTTGCCGCCGAAAGGGCCAAAGTGGCGGCGGCGATGGCAAGGGCCTGCCTTCCGGTCATGCGCCTTTTGGTTTCTGTTTTGTTCTCGCCCGATTCCTCGCACCGTCGGGGGAACAGCTTTTCTACCTCTTTTCTGAATTGGCCCAGGGTTTTGATAGGCGATCCCGGTTTCAGGGTTCTTGCGATGAGGTCGAAAAGCTCACCCGGAAGATACAGTCCAAGCTGTGAAAAGGACGGGATGTGTCCATCCATGTCACAGGGGTTTATCCCCGTCAGCAGGTTGTAGTAGAGGAGCGCCACGCTTTGGACCTGCTGCACATCCCCGGTTGCCTCGCCCGCTGCATGATCCTTTCTCAGGATCAGCTTTTCAAGGTTTATCAGCTTCACCTTCCCCTGATGGTCCAGCACCATATCGGACAGGGCAACATCCCTGTAACAGACGATGCCAGGCCTTAAACCGCGCAAAAACTCCAGGGCCTCGCAAACTTCCTCAATAATCCCGGAAGCCTGCCTGTGGTCCAGCCTTCCCTCACGGCTGAGACGGCTTTCCAGATGTTCTCCATGGATATTCTCCTTTAGGACGCAGTAATAGGTATCCCCTTCTTTGACATCCAGGACCCGGGGAAAAGCGGGATGTCGGATTTTCAGGTATGCGGAAAGCAAATCCTGCCTGACTTCCTGCTTGTCCAGCATGACAAAGGTCCAGGGTATCTTTGAACCGGACCATCCTACATGGCTGTCCCCTGCCTTTTTCAGGCGCAAAATGGCAAACTTCTCTTTAAGCATTTCCTCATTACCCCCTTGCAAGGCCGCAAGAAACCGGTGTTGAAAACGGTTGTCATTCGACACAAGCGGTTTTCTGATTAATACAATTATAAATAAATGCCAACAGAAGGCATAAATTTCAGGCAATATTTCCAGTTAATTGAATCCAAAAGCGGCTTGGCCTATAATGAAAGCGTCTTTTTTTCGCATGATCCGCCAAAATAATCTCCTCTTGCCACAGCGAAAAATCTGAGGCGCGGGGATGTCGCCTGGCACCGATTCTTTGCGGATCCGGCCATGCGTATCCAGCAAAACCTTCTTCAAAAGGAGGATCAGGAGGATCGCTTATGAGAATCAAATCGTTTGTCGCCGGCTTTCTGTTTGCCTGTTTCCTCATCACCGGGTTGTATGCCTCTGCAGACAGCGGGTTCGTCCGCCAGGTCACGGCCATTGTAGGCGGCGTGGATATCGTCCTGGACGGTGTTAAGCTGTTTCCCAGGGACGCGGACGGCAAGCCCGTACTCCCCATGATCATCGACGGGACCACCTATGTTCCCATCCGGTACCTGACCGTTGCCATGAACAAGAAGATGACAATGGACGGAAACACCCTATATTTTGGCAACGAGCAACAGATAAAAGCCATTTTTCTGTCCGAGCTGACACCCGTGCTGAAGTCCCGGAACTGGACCGATTACGGGCTGATGGGCGGATGGATAAGGACCGAATATGATAGCCGGCATGCCAGGACCAGTTACAGCAAGTCCGGCATCATGCGGATCGCGGGCAAGGAATACATGTCGGTAAGCACCATCCTGACCGACGGGCTAACCCCTACCTGGGGCCTGTATACCCTGGGCGGACGATATGCCAGGCTGACCGGCTACTTCGGAGTTGATGATGCCAGCACCGGCATAAAATGCACGGGCGAACTGGAGATTATCGGGGATGGGATCACCCTGAAAAGAATCACGCAGTATAAAGGTCATGCGCCGGAATACTTTGACGTGGACATAAAAGGCGTAGACATCCTGACCATAAAAGTATCCGGGGAATCCATCACAGAAACCGTCAACGGTCAGGTTCTGCCCACCCAGCAGACCGTATGCGACGTGTTTGACATCAAGCTGCATTATTAGGCAACCGGTCCCGTCATGGCTGGTCCCTTCCAGGCAGCGTCCGCCACAGCCGGCTATGGATGGCACTTTGTCGGGGCAGTGATTCGGCCGGTTTTGACTGCCCATAGATATTGACATACCCAGAATAATCGGTTAAAATTTTTATTTGGTTTATGAAGGAAATTGAATACGGTGTAACTCATGTTAAAGGGCAAACCTGTTGAAAGGCAGGGACGCAAAGCTACGAGTCTAAAGCTGTTCAGGCTATGACAGTCGGGCTGCCATAGGTTTTATGGAGCAATAGCATTATGGAGCCGTGGCAGAGGTTTGCCTGGGCTCTTTTGCTTTTGTCAAACATGACATTGAATTGGCAACAGGATATCCGACAGCAGGAAAGTTCCAGCCGGAAAGGCCATCCGCCTTCAGGGACGGCTCAGGGCCTGCTAGAGAATAGAAGCATTACGATTCGTTTAGTTCCAGGAATTTGTCGGCAGCATCCTCTATCGATCTCGCGGAACACAACCTGGAAAATGATGTAGCACCGGATACCGACTCATGCCAAATTCTATGGCGAAATGGTAGCGGAAGCACTAGAAGGAGGAAATGTGCTATGGATTTCATAGGCAGGATCCTGGAAAGAAACGATCCTGATTATACCGTTGAATTCTCCTTTTTTCCTGAGAGCGGTGTCATCAGCGGTACAGCGCAAATAGCCAGAAAATACCCGCAGCTTAAGATAAATTACGACGATCAATCCGCAAGAAAAATCGAAACCCTCCCAAAAAAGGACAGGACCAAGCTTGAACTTGAAATTGCCAATCTAGTGCTGAACGACCTGCTAAAGGGAAAAGGCAGAAGCTACATGATTTTGAAAAGGAAATCCTTCACACAATAACGGCGCAGGTATCTGCGTATGATGTCCAAAAGATTTGATCCCATCATTTCAACACCCGATGCAGCCATCCGATTGGCTGCCTACACCGCTTTTCTCTTGGTGCCGGGCACGCCTTCCAATTCATTGACCCGTTGATAGTTGTTCTTTCCCCTGAATATGGCGAACACCGTTGTCAGCAGAAGCTTGATATCCAACAGAAGGGAATAGCTCCTGATATAGAGCAAATCAAACCGCAGCTTGTCCTCAGCCGATGTGTCATACTTGCCGTATACCTGGGCATACCCGGTCAACCCGGCTTTCACAAGGGTCCTGTACTTGTAGGCGGGAATCTCGGCGCTGAATTTATTGGCGAACACCGGGCGTTCCGGCCTGGGTCCCACAAAGCTCATATCCCCTTTAAGGATGTTAAACAACTGCGGAAGCTCATCGATCTTGAGCTTCCTCAATACAGCCCCCACAGGCGTCACCCTGGGATCGTGCTGCGAAGAAATGACCGGTCCGGTCTTCTCTTCCGCGTCCACCACCATGGTCCGGAACTTATAGATCTTGAATACGCGGTTGTTGATGGTCACCCGCTCCTGGCTGAAGATGACCGGGCCGGGCGAAGTGACCTTGATCAGTATGGCGCTGATGAGCATGATGGGTGCGCTCACAATCAATCCGATAACGGCCAGTACAATGTCAAAGGCCCTCTTGAAAAAGCGCTGCTCGGGGGTAAGGCCCAGCCTGTCGATGATGAAGGCGGGCATGTCCTCAAACTGGACCGTCCGCGGATTCGAAAGAGCGATTTCAAAGAGCTGGGGTATCGCGAACACGACCTTCTTGCGCTCGATGCACTCCTTGATCATCAAGGCCCTAACGTCGTCCGGAACACTGGGGCACAGGATGACCTCGTCTACATCTTCAAGCTTCTTCAGGGCGGTTTCGGCATCCGTGACATCCACCGCATACTTTATCGCGATTTTTTGGGCCTTATCGGAAATGATCTTGCGGCCAATGGTTCTCAGTTCCTCATGGCTTCCAATCAGCATGGCGAACGATTCCCGCATCAGTCTTTGCCTTATCCAAACCAGACATACACGCCAGATCGAAAGATAAATGAACATGATAAAGGCGGACCCCAGCAGAACGGTTCTGGGGAATGAGAAGCCCTGCAGGAAGTATGTAATGGACACCGTGGTAATGCTAAGAAGCCCGACAAGTTTCCCCAGGTTCGACAGGGTTTCATTGACGCTTTTTCGGTAGAACTTGATCATCCCGAACATGTCGAAATAGATCAGGGCGGCAACCGTGATAAACGGCATCGCATTCAGGTATGGCTGTAAGTTGAACATGGGGATATCAAAGCCAAACTTCAGGAAGAAGGCCGTAAGGTAGGACAGATTAATCAATATAAGGTCTATAACAATAATGATCAGCTTATAGGATTTGCTGAGGACCTTGCTCATCACTTGCACCTTTCACACAGAGGTGTTAACATCTTTTATTTTACTATAGCATAAAACAAGACAAGGCAGAATGGTAATATACATCGATCCTTCAGTCTCGATGTATTCTAATTTATGCTAAAGTTTTATGCTGACCTGTCTATCCTGTTTTTTTCGTTTTCCATTTCACGCACTCTCTTTTCAAGCAATGCATTATATTGAGCCAATCTTTTTATTTTTTCGCTTTGCTTTGATACTATTGATGTAATAGACATCAGAATAACCAAAATAAAAAATATGATCAAAACAAATACCGTATTTACAGGAGAAACAATACCAAGAATACTCGACAAGGTGTCTATAATTTCCGGGAATATGGCTGAAATTAATAGGCATGTGCCCGCTAATAACCATAAAAGGGAATGCTTGAGCGAAAAGGCTTTTTTGCGAATAAAAACAATAATCAATATAAAAAACAACAAAACTCCTATAAGTAATGAACATCTAAGTACTATATTCATTGTATTTTAATCCCCCATCTCAAAAGTAGCTCGATATAACAATATAGCCATGGATACTTTTATCATGTAATATATTGATTTCCATTTATTTATGGACGATTTGCCGCTATTCCTTTCTTTCATTATTACAGGTACTTCCTTAATTCTTGCGCCCATTAATTTTGCAAAAACTATAGCTTCAGGTTCCGGATAATCCTGCGCATAATTATTAGCATAAAGTTCTATGAATCTTTTATTAACCGCACGAAATCCACTAGTAACATCTTTCACTTTAGCACCGCAGCAGAATAGTATTAAACTGCTAAGAAATCTAATCCCCATACGTCTCATACGAGAGGACTGGAACCCCTCCCCATTAATAAATCGTGAGCCTATTACTATATCTGCCTCATCATTTATTATAGGTCTTATGAGATCCTTTATGAATTTAGGGTCATGTTGCCCATCTCCATCCATTTGAATCGCTATATCATAGTTATTGGTAAGTGCATATATGTAACCGGTCTGGACGCCGCCTCCAATACCTAGATTGATTGGATGAGATACCATATTGAAATAGTTCTCCTTGCAAATCTGCGCAGTATTATCTTTAGAACAATCATTAACAATAATATAATCTACTTGTGGCGCCTCTCTTTTCAGACTTTCAATTACAGACTTTATATTTTTTGATTCATTATAAGCAGGAATTATAACTAGTACTCGCAATCAACCAGCCCCTTTATTATACTATACTTTACTTCTGTTTCTTTATTTGATTTCCTAATAATGCAAGCAATAAAATCAATAAAATATTGGCAAGCAGGTCTATACCATTTTCTTGCTTTTGTCCATATTCGCAGCACGAATATCGGATAATATAAATACAAACGAGAATATATAAGCTAACGGGTTAAACCATAAATACTGATATATCTGAAATCCCATTGCAAGTATATATGAACAAATAATTGCTATAGCTGGCATAAGAATAAACATATATTTCTTGTTCTTTGTTATAACAAGATATGTGAACAGGATCAATGTTAATACTAAATATATTCCATTGCGCCATAAAAATATATCAACTATTTCTATTCTTGCCGAAATTGATGCTATCCATGTTAGAACTTTGGAAAAATGGTTTACTTTATAGTAAGATCCGTTGGGTTGCTTTTTGTCAGCTTGCAATATCTGCGGTATAGTTTCTTCTGTGGTATCCGCTGTTGGAGGAGGCCAAATTCCCACAGCATATCTGTCGTTTGGTACATTCCGAGGTTCTACAATGTTCCATACTAAATTTGCGTTATCAAACCTATCTTTTATTACTATGTCCGGATATTGCCAAAGAGCCTGCAAATAGATATTAAAAGCTTCTTTAGTCGAAACATTCTGATATTGTGGAGTAGGACTTGAAAAAGAAAAAGTATCTATTAAATATGGGTTGTAGTAATCTTTCCACTGTTGCAAAGGTGCCACTTTCTCAAGTATTTCTATGGTTTCACTTGGAAGCTCCTTCCCATATTTTAACGCAGCTCCAAAAGGTGAAAGCAAGGGACCATTCATACCACGAGAGCCAATATTTGATTTTTGTGCATCAAGATTGTTGTAAATTATATAATTTGTAATTGAATTACAGGCAATAACAGATATTAATATCAATACTGGAACGATTTTTGTTCCCTTCCAGTATCGAATCGTATAATATGTAAGTATTAACCCTGTTATAAAAATAATAACAAAACCATTATGTCGTATTTGAACTAAAAGGACATTACATATTACAAAAGATATTATGCTAGGTACGCTTTTAAAAAAAGCCGCCTTTTCTTCAAACATTTTCATAATAAGATACGTCAACCAAAGAAGAATAACAGCAAATAATATATTCTTTGACACCAAAGACATCATCATATACGTATTGGGGAGCACAGATATAAATACTGGAGCAATGAATAAATATTTTTTACTATAACCTTTTTTATATTGTAACGTAACAATTCCTGATACAACGAAAGCAAAAATTATGCTACTGAGAATAACCATGGTATATGGTGTATCCCAAATAGCACTAGTCAATCTTGTGATAAGGGTATACATAACCGGATGTGCATCATTTAATTGTCTGACTCCCTTAGCCTGCGCCCAAATGTCTACACCATCAGATGTTATATTACCTGGGTAAAAAGGCAATGTAAGTATAATTAATATTATAAAAATAGTGACGCCAAGATATAATCGGAATAATATACAATCACGATGACTCGGTATAACACAGTTTAAAGGTTTATTAGTGTATTTATCAATTAAATAAATAACGGATAGCACATGCGGCGTGAAAAACATCATACACAGTATAAATCTCAATATGTTTGATATATTTATCTCAACAAATGATCCAGATAAGAAAAGTTGGTGTCCCACTAATGCAAAAGTAGAATATAATATGGTAAACAATAACAATATTATGCTGCCCGGATTAAGTTGGTTTCTTGCCCAGTTTATTGCTTCAGGCAATATAAATGTGACCGCGATCGTTGCCAGTAAAATGGAAAACCTTGTACTAACACCAAATGAAATATTTGATGAGAAAAGAAAAAGTATGATATACAGAAATAAAAGCAATAGGCTAATTCCGCTTACATTTAAATTTTTTGCAGGTATAACACTCTTATCCCACAAAGCAAAAAGTATATATAATATATAACACAAAAATACATAACAGGATAATATTTGCAAAACATCGGCAACGCCCTGAAATGTTTTTTGAATGCCTTCAATGGGTATTTCAATGTTTGTTCCCTCCATATCCGGATTGAATAAATCTATTCGTTTACATTCGTAACCATTATCAATAACTACCATACCGCTCCAGGGGTGGGATAAGAATTTAAGCTTAACACTTTTTGCAGCAGGTAGATGAAGTATAATACTGTTAGGCTGGTCCTGATACGAAAGAAGAAAACCATCCCTATATTCCCAACCGTCGGTCAGTGGCACTTCAGATAAATCAACCTGTTCGTTATCGATCATAACTTGTTTTAACCAAACTTCAGTTCCCCTCTGACCTTCTTTAAGTCCCTCATTGTTTCCAACAGCTGTAATTCTAATTGTCATAGGCTTGTATAAACCTATGAAGGAATCAAAACAGCATACTAAGAGAAGAACTGCTAGAATACCTGATGCAATTAATCGAAAGATACTATTCTTTTTATTTCGATTTTGTATTCGATTTAAGAATATTTTATATATCAAAATATTGCTAACGAGGAAATAAACGAAAACAAACGCAAATTGCCAACGTGTTTCCAATGTAGTTTTATCAATAGTCAATGTTAGATAGTAGCTTATTAAAGAACAAACCAGAACCAAAACTATATTCTTTGCGATTTTAGACATTATTACCTATCCCTTCTAATTTTATGAACACTTCTTCGGTAAGTCATTTCGTATAAAAGTAACAATTCTATTATACACTTTTTTAGGTATCAGTCTTTTAATAATCGCTTTTATTAACTGGCGAACTGCTACTTTTTATAATGCTCCCCATTGTCAAGACAGTTTTTTAGCTTTTCTAAGTTAGCTCTCCTTTCTTATTTTTGTATAAT
>ENA-OWPA01000658-OWPA01000658.1-bioreactor-metagenome-genome-assembly--contig:-NODE-658-length-39361-cov-20.708100_pt1 | contig 39361 bp, 32 predicted proteins | sample MGYA00238139_ERZ651803 | MGnify/ENA primary metagenome ERZ651803 (study PRJEB26909, sample SAMN07631231) | bioreactor metagenome | isolation source: Switchgrass digestor | place: USA: Dartmouth... | reverse complement strand
TTACAATAATGTTATAATATTTGTAGATTTTTGTAATTTGCGATCGACCGGAGGCTATAATATGAGAAAAATAATGATTCCTGTAATGTCCGTATTGCTTTTGGCACTCATAATTTCAGGATTTTACAGTTTGAATAAACCCAGATATGAAATGTCTTACCCCGCTTTTTTGGAATCCGTTGAGCAGGGACTGGTATCCGAAGTCACCTTATATGAAGAAAAGAATACTTTTGACGCATATCTTTCAGACAGTCCGGATACCGGTTACAAGGTACCGAATCCCCGGACAGAAAACTTTGTCGAATTTCTTTTGACTAATAATATAAAAGTATCGTATAAGGATGGCAAGGTATCCGATATTTTCGGCATTATCGTTATTGCCATAGTCGCTTTCGGAATAATTTATTATACCCGCAGAGGCAACTCCAGCATTTCTGTTACCGATGCCAATAAAAAAGAAAACGAAGCGCCAAAAATAACATTGGCTTCGGTGGCCGGCAATACGGAAGCCAAAGCCATGGTTGAGGACATTATAGGTTTCATTAAAAACCCGTCACAGTACACAAACCTTGGGGCCCGTATGCCTAAGGGGCTTTTGTTTTACGGCCCTCCCGGAACCGGAAAAACCCTGATGGCAAAAGCCATTGCGGGGGAAGCGGACGTGCCTTTCTATGCCGTCAGCGGCTCGGATTTTGTGCAGATGTATGTCGGTGTCGGTGCAAGCCGTATCCGCAGTCTTTTCGGTAAAGCAAAAAAACATGAAAAAGCCGTTATTTTCATAGATGAAATTGATGCCATCGGCAAAAAGAGGGCCAGAAACAGTTCGGCCAGCAATGACGAAAGGGATCAGACTCTTAATGCCCTGCTTACGGAAATGTCAGGGTTTAACGACAATCAGGGCATTGTGGTGATAGGAGCCACCAACAGGCTCGATACCCTGGACGAAGCCCTCCTTCGCCCGGGGCGTTTCGACAGGCAGATAGAAATCGGGCTTCCCGACGTAAACTCCAGAAGGAAAATACTTGAACTCCACGCCAAAAACAAACCTTTATCGGATAACGTGGATCTGGATTCGCTTGCCAAATCCACGGTCGGCTTTTCGGGGGCTATGCTTGAAAACCTGCTGAACGAAGCAGCCATTATTGCCGCCAACGCACAAAATCCCGTCATAACTTACGAGCATGTCGACAAGGCTTTTTACACGGTTCTTGCCGGTGCCCCAAAAACGGATTTAAGTTACATTTCGGCGCATGAACGGGAAATAACCGCATATCACGAAGCCGGCCATGCCCTGGCTACAAAGCTTCTGCTTCCGGAAAACTATATTTCCAAAGTGACGATTATACCGAGCGTTAAAGGCGCGGGAGGTTTTAATTTCAGTATACCGAAGGATACCATGTACCAAACCCAAAGACAAATCCTGGCGAACATAAAGATCCTCTATGCCGGCAGGGCTGCGGAAGAACTGATTTTCGGCCCCGGCGAGATTACCACCGGAGCAAGCAACGATATACAAAAAGCATCATTACTTATTGCGGATTATACCGACAAATTCGGCATGGATCCCGATATGGGGCTTTTCAGCACCCGGATATTTAACGACTCGGCAGACGGTGAACTTATTGACAAATGCAGGGCCACAGCAAACGTCCTTTACGCGGAAACGAAAGATTTGCTGGACAATAATACCGCTTTTCTTGAAAAAATAGCCGGGGAACTGCTTCAAAAAGAATCCCTGACCGGGGACGATATCGATAAACTGCTGGCGTAATGGCACGGTCAAATTATGCCTATAAGCAAAAGGAGAACCGCTTTCGAAATATTTAAGCTTCGATACCTTTCAGTCATTGAAACCTAAAGGTTTTGATACTTTGCATACCTTCCGGTCATAGGTAAAAAGCCCGTTAACTTCATCTTCAACATCGGACAGCTGGGTATATACGGCTCCGGAGAGGCCTTCTTCCTTCATTCTCCGGATGTCCTCCCTGTACAGCTTTTGCAGCGCTTCCTCCAGATCTTTAACATCGGTGTAAATCCTGTAGCCGTATACAAACGGTGAATAAGAATGGTCTTTTATATAGCATGCGTATCCGCCGAACTCGGATAACACCACAGCCCGGTTATGTTTATCCTTTTCAAATTTCAAGGGATGAAAATAATTATGTATGCTTTTTATATCTCCTCCCTTTTGATCATACCAGCCGCTTGCCTGGTCAATCAGTCTGGTTTTATCGGCAGCCCTGATCAGTTCTGTAACCTTGTCGGCATCAAACTGGCCCCATCCTTCATTGAAAGGGACCCAGGCCACTACCGCCGGGCTGTTGTACAGGAGCTTTACGGTTTCCTCACATTCCTTAAGCCACTCATTCCTGCCTTCGGCATTTTTTCTGCCGAATAGAGAATAATGTCCGTCTTTTATGCGGTCTCTTATACCGGGAAAAATGGTAGGCAGGTATCCCACCAGAAAAGTATTGTATTTTTCTCCGCCGTTGACCATATCCTGCCATACCAGCATGCCCAGTCTGTCACAGTGGTAATACCAGCGTAACGGCTCTATCTTGATATGTTTTCTGAGCATATTAAAACCGAGCGCCTTTGCCTGCTTTATATCGAAAATCATGGCTTCGTCGGCCGGAGCGGTATACAGTCCGTCAGGCCAGTACCCCTGATCCAAAAGCCCGTTTTGAAAATAAGGCCGATTGTTCAGAAAGATCCGCGGGATTCCTTTTTCATCCACTTTTATTTCGACTTTACGCATGCCGAAATAACTTTCAACCACGTCTTCCCCTGCCCGAATAACCAAATCATACAGATGGGGATTTTCGGGGCTCCAATAGGTAAAATTCTTAATGGGGATGTTCATGGCCGGATTATCAGAAACGTAGGAAGCGATTCTTACGCCTTTATTGTAAATGTCCGCTCTGAAATAATTGCCGTAATATCTTTTTCCCTGTCTAATATTAACAGCATTTGTTTCACTGTCATTTCTTAATTGTTTATAATCGGAATTTTTGTCATAATTTAAATTATTTTTTAATCCATCGTTTATCCCGGCATTAACATCCTTGTTAAGGTTTATGGTTATACTTACCATGCTTTCATCCGGCAACGGAGTTATGGAAAGAGATGTTATATATGTTTCGGGAACCCATTCCATCCATACCGTCTGCCATATGCCGCTTTGAGCCGTATAAAACATGCCGCCGCGGTTAATTTTCTGCTTCCCTCTGCTGTGATAGGATGTGTCCGACAAATCCCTGACCTTCACCGTCAAAAGATTACCGCCCTCTTCTATGTAATCTGTTATATCCGCAAAAAAAGGCAGATATCCTCCCACATGGTATTTTACCGTCCTGTAGTTTATAAGCACTTCACTGGTCTGATCGACAGCTCCGAAATGGATAATCAGCCGTTTGCCGGGCTGTTTTTTTTCAATAATTAACGGCCTTTCATACCACAATATTTCACCGGGCCTGAGTTTGCGGTTAACGCCGGATAAAATGCTTTCCGGTGAAAACGGCACCAGTATTTTGCCGTCGTAATAGGGCGGTTTTATTTCGTCATTGGTTATATTATAATTCCAGTAACCGTTTAATATTGTGTAATTGCTTCTTCTTAACTGAGGTCTCGGATATTCGGTCAGGACATTGTTCGGATCCACATTGCTGCCCCATACGGTATAAAGCTGGTTGTATATATTGTCTTTATTCCTGAACAAGGTCGTGCGTAATGCGTCTTTAATCTTCATGCAGACAGCCCCCATTCGACATATTCATACATACAGTTTAATTTATCGAAACCCTTTAATCAAGATACGCCATTCCTCACAGCAAAAAAACACATCCCTTCAGACACTGCATCGCAGTTTCGCATTGAATGCTAATCCAATATATGTGCGCAGCGGGCATAATATTCTGGCATACATGCAAAATGTATTTTCTTATACTTTTTGGGCCGGTTCTGTTGTAAACGCAGCAATTATGCTATAATCACGATATGTGACTTATTAAAGAAAGGAAGCTGTTGTATGAATTTTCCGAATGGTTTTTACTGGGGTGCCGCGTCCGCTTCTTATCAGATCGAAGGTGCGCCTTACGACGACGGAAAAGGTCCTTCCGTGTGGGATACCTTCACCCATACCGAAGGCAAAATCAAAAACGGGGATACCGGTGATATCGCCTGCGATCATTACCATCGTTTTCGGGAAGATGTAGCCTTAATGAAAGAGCTGGGCTTAAAGGCTTACCGTTTTTCAATCAGCTGGCCCAGAATCCTGCCCGACGGAACCGGAAAGATCAACGAAGCCGGAATCAGATTTTACAGTGATTTGGTTGACGAACTCCTTAAAGCCGGTATAGAACCTTTTGTTACCCTGTTTCACTGGGATTTACCCAAGGCCTTGCATGATCGCGGCGGCTGGCGTAACAGGGAGATTGCGGACTGGTTCGCGGAGTACACCAGAGTTGTCGTGGAGGCTTTATCAGACAGAGTCCGTTACTGGATGACCCTCAATGAACCGTTATGCCATATTCTGCTGGGTCATTATCTGGGAGTACATGCACCGGGCGAAAAGGTTCCTGCCAGGGAGGCATTCCGTCTGCTTCATCACATGAATCTGGCTCACGGTAAAGCGGTCCAGGTCATCCGAAGCCATGCCAAAACGCCGAGTATAATAGGGTTTGCTTCCAATCCGATTGCGGGAGTTCCCCTGACCGATTCACCTGAGGATATTGAGGCTGCAAAAAAATATATTCTGAACGGAACCGGAGATATCTTCTCCAACTGTTGGTGGCTTAATCCCATACTTCTCGGCGAATATCCGAAGGACGGAATTGAGGCCATGGCCAAAGATTTTCCTTACGATATGATTAAAGAAGGAGATATGGAAATCATCGGCCAAAAGCTTGACTTTCTGGGAGTCAATATGTATTACGGCTCTTTTGTCTCCCATGACGAATCCGGAAACTTCACCATATTGCCCAAAAAAGCCGGCTATCCAATAACGGCTCTTAAATGGCTTGTAACACCAAAAGTAATGTATTATATGCCCAAATTCCTTTACGAAAAATACAGGCTTCCAATCATTGTAACCGAAAACGGCATATCTCTCCCCGATTGGGTAAGCCTGGACGGCAAGGTACACGATCCGAACCGAATTGATTTCATGCACCGTTATATCAAGGAAATGATGAAAGCTTGCGAAGAAGGTGTGGACATCAGAGGTTATTTTGTCTGGTCCATTCTCGACAATTTTGAATGGGCGGAGGGTTATGACGAAAGATTTGGTCTTATATATGTAGATTTTGATACCCAGCAACGGATACCCAAAGATTCCTATTACTGGTACAGGGATGTTATTGCCAGTAACGGTAAAAATCTTTAACAAATCCTCTTAACGTTCATTTAAAACTTAATCAGCCGGTCGTGCGGTACACCATCAACCAAGGTACGGATATAATTATACGGATATAACGCTGTGATTTGTGTTGCCCTGATTTACGTTTTCAGGTTACGTTTTAAGGACAATGCAATCACAGCGTTTTTTATGTCTGATTTTGATAAATCATTAAATCTTGTGTCATTTTCTGTATTATGGCATAAGATATTATAGACATAATAATAGAAATTTTATTCAAGAAAGGAGGCAACGCAATGTCATGTAACAGTAATGATTCTCTGGTACGCCATCTATACAGGTTTATCGGTGAGCCGGTAACGATTTTTACAACCAGCGGAGGAGCATCGGGATGCGGTTTCACCGGTATACTGCTTGCGGTTAATAATAGATTTGTAAGGCTTCTGACCTCGATGGGCAGCGCCCCAGCCAGCCCTGTTCCCAATAACCTCTGCAACGGAACAGGTAACGGCTGCTTGCCGGGTTTTAACAGTTTCGGCATATCCGATACCGTCAGTTTAATTAGCCATAACCCCACGAACGGTTCCGGCAGCAAATTAGGTTCTATATGCGATATTCCCATCGACCGTATCGCCGCCTTTTGTCATAATAATGTATAATCAAACTTCCGTACCGAACGTAAAGATATCCACATCTGAGCAAATCATCGGTGCCGCATATCCACAATGGGAAACGGTGTGCGGTACTTTTTTATTCCGTTATCTCATCGATCTGTCAGACAAAATCTGCCTTTGTTATATATTTTTACTATTATTTGATTCCTAAATTCTCTCAATTATCTATTGTATTTGCCATTTAAAAATGTTATTATTAGTTATACTAGTCAAAAATAAGCGTATTTGGCATATTTTTGACAAATAATGCACTAAAGAATATTATTGTTATTTATAGGGGGTATTTCTCATGACTGGTTTATTTTCATCAGTAAGAGCAAATAGCCAAAACCGATCCAGATTCATGATTTTCTTAACATCATCGCTCATTTTTATTCTGCTGACCGTTGTGACCGTATTAAATTTATCCAAAGACAATTTTAATAGAAGCATACTTAATACTTGTTTGTTTATACTTATAATTTTGACCAGCATTTTAGTGTTTTTGTTGGTTAAATTTTTCCTCGGTGCACGTATTATCGATAAAAATGCCGAGCTTTTGTCTCAGGGCTTGCTTAATATTGATGATATAATACCCGATAAAACAAGAGGACTGGAAACGCTGACCGCGGCCTTTAATGATATGAAAAGAAATCTATTAAGTTTTATTGAATCGACAAAAAGCAATGTTATTATTTTGTCGGACGCAATAGATAAAGTTACCAAAAGCCTCGACATGAGCTTTAAAGGTAATGAGCATATAGCATCGAATATGGCTACGGTTGCCGAAAAAACCCAGCAACAGCTTAAAATAGTGAACGAAACCCTGGCAGGCATACAGGAAGTGGCTGAAAGAGCCAACAATATAACCAATACTTTGGGAAACATCGAAGCATTCGTCAAAAATACCGTTCAAATAACAAAAGACGGTGCGGAACATGTGGACAAGTTCAACGAACAGATGGATGTCATCTCTACCAACTTATCTGAAACAGCTGCATTTATCGAAACCCTCAATACTTATCTGAACGAAATCGATCAGGTTAACAACCTGATAATCAATATTACCGAACAACTGAAACTTCTGTCCCTGAATTCAGCCGTTGAAGCGGCCCGCGCCGGCGAAGCCGGAAAAGGGTTTGCCGTAGTGGCACAGGAAATGAACAAGCTCTCAATGGCCACCAGATCAAGTGTGGGTCAAATAAGCAAACTCCTTAACAATATACTAAACAGTAACTCAAAAGTAAGTGAAAGTATAAAAGGCTGTGTCGAAAGTTTTAATATAAGCAAGGAAATATTTAACGCGGTTAAAGAATCCTTCTATACAATCAATAAAAATACATATATATTAAGCGACGATATGAAAAAAGTATACGATGAATCCCGCTTAATCAACGAAAATACCAAAGGCATCAGCAATCAAGGCCAGGTTCTTTATGACGCTTCCAACGAAATCTCCTCCATAACACAGGACGTTGCTGCAGTTACTCAAGAATCCCTTGCTGAGAATGAAGAGATCAACAATCAGGCATTATCTCTCCAGAATATGCTTTCCGGTATCGATAAATTGCTGAAAAGGTATAAAACATCAATTATACCTGTGGAGCAGGACAGCCAAAGGAGACTGAAAATAGCTTTGTTCAGTCCCATGGATCATCCTTTCTGGGAAGGAGTAAGACAAGGGGCCTTATACGCAAAGACTGAGCTGAAATCCAAAAATGTCGATGTGGAATTTTTAGGTTTTCAAAAGCTGGACAAAACATTCAGGGAAACCATCAAGGAGAAAATCGAAAATAAATATGACGGTATTATTCTTCCGGGATTTATAGACAATGCCGAAGAATATGTCAATATGGCCAAACGCAAGAATGTTGCAGTCATGGCTTATAACTGCGACTTTAATGAAGGAATAGAAAGAGTTGCATATTTCGGTTCGGATATCTACGGATCGGGTAAATTGGCCGGCCAGGTTATTGCCAAGGCATTAAGCAATGAAGGCCAGATAGCCTTAATCCGTGGCTCTTTGGACACCTCTTCAAACCGTGTCCGCAGAGATGCCATATATGAAGTTATGGCTAAAATGAAAAAATTAAGAATTGCCACAGAAATTGAAGTGGGTACCGACAGTACAAAAGTTTACAAAGACATAATTGAAACTTTAAACAGATTACCTAATCTGTCCGGATTTATAATTCTTACAAGGAATTTCGCCGGTGTCATAAGAGCCATCGAAGAAAGAGGACTTGTCGGAAAAATTAAGATTGTATGCTTAGACATCGACAACGAAGTTAAAGAGCTTATCAAAAAAGGAATTATATATGCGGCCATTGGCCAGGATCCGTTCGGGCAGGGTCATGACCCTATCATAGCCATGTACAACTATCTGGTTACCGGAGAAAAACCCGAATCGGTTTCATATACCCGTACGGAATATATAGACATCAGAAACGTCGGAGAATTATAATCCGGTAAATCAAACAACCGCTGTTGACGGTTTGCCCTGACAGGCAATCCGGTAACAGCGGTTATTTTTTATGTATGATTGCACTATCGAATTCTTATACGGTTTGCTTGTACCACTTTCTTAATATATCTTCCGTCTTTTTAAGGTGTATGTTAAAACCTGTATCTTTCATGGCTTCATCTTTTGTATCATAAATTTCAATGCTCCAGTCCCACCAGAACGGTCCCGCAAACCAATCCTTGTCATGAAATACCGTAAGACAGGATTCATAGAAGTTAGCCTGCTCCTCCTCACTCCATGGATACTCTTTATGCGTAAAATCCCATGGCATCATGGCGCAGCCTTCCGCGCTTCTGCATCCGATTTCCATAAAAATAATCTGTTTATTATATTTTTTACTTAATATCTCCAATTCCGAACTCACTTTTTCCCACGATTTAACCATGCTGTCAAGACTGTCGGCCGGTTTTTTACCCACTTTATAATAGGCACTGATTCCGATATAATCTACGGCATCAAACCAGCTTACTTTATCTTCCCGCCCATGATTTGCATTATATACTATCGGTCCGTGATAAACACTGCGGATTTTTTCTATCAAATCCCGCCAGTGTTTCTCCTTGCGCTCCGTCCCGCTCATTTCACACCCGATACAGAACATCTCACACCCTGTATCCTGTGCCAGTTCGGCATAATGACATAAAAATGCGCCGTAGGATTCAAACCATTCATTCCAGTACTTATCATTGCCAAGCATATCGGCATCCGGAAAATCAATATAAGCCCTCCACATGCCGTCCTCACAGTTAATAACTGGTTTCAGGCAAACTTTTATTCCCTGTTCATGGGCCCTGTTAATCACAAATATCAAATCCTTATCGGTAACCGTCGTCCTATAATCAAAATATATCCGTGTGGATGAAAAATTATGCTGCATCACAGGAAAAGCCAAACACATCCAATTTATACCCGTATCAAAGAGTTTATCCTGCGACATGACTGCCCTTTCGGTGCGATAAGCTCCCCTTCTTGCCATCCAACCGTATGTAAAACCTTTGATCCACATGCACTGTCCCTCTCTTATATGAAATACAAATACTGAAAATACATGTTATGCAAAAACAATATATTTAATATATTTATCCATACTATTTGGAATATTTTACTTTATATAATTTCAACATGGAATTTATCAAGAATATCATTTATAAATATTCTTCTTTAAATATCTATTTAAGAAAATAACGTGCAACCCATAGCCTTGAATTTTTGAATTCTTGATTTTATGTCTTCTTCACTGCACCTGAAGTATTCGGCAAGACAGGGGATGCAAAGATATTCCTTTGCTCCCCTGTTAACCAGTCTCAAATAAACGGCTATTTCATCACGTTCCAGTTTTTTATGGCATTTTTTGCAATAGTTATTATCGTACATCATAACCTTACCGGCTTTGCCCTGAACATCTTACAATGATGAGCTTTAAGTTTACAGGTATAATGTTCTTTAAATACCCCCACGTCCTCATGTTCCCACAAATCGCGAAACATAAAGCCGTAGCCTGAATTGGAAGTCCATCCTATATCCCAGAACTGCAGGGAACCTTCCCCGTCGGAATCTCCCATGTTAAAGAAACCTATTCCGAAACTTCCGTCGGACATGGGTTTTACATATATTTTAACGTCACTGTTATTCCACTGCTCCATACTGTAAGCCTGCCGGCCTTCGGGATCCTGGTTGATTGCGATAACTTCTTTGTTAAGCAGAATGTTTTTCGTTGCTTCGTTCATGTTACGGATATCGCATCCTATCATCAGAGGAGATGTCATAATACACCATAAGGAGAAATGGGTTTTATATTCCTCATCCGTACATCCTCCCAGGGCCACATTGCCTTTGCCGTACATACCCACAACCAACATATCAAGATCGTTATAGCAGTACGGAGCGCTGTAACACTCCTTATTCCACTGGCTTAAGGCAATCTTTTTAATCGATTCCCAATTGTCCTGAATGTCACCGGTGGATCTGAACATATGGGCACCGGTGGACCTTATCCATTCGTGACAGTTGTCACTGCCCCAGTTACATGCGGAGAACAGTATTTCCCTTCCGCAATTTTTTAATGCCATTCCCATCCTTTTATACAGGATATGTCCCGGAATGTTATGGGGTTTGTAGCAGTAATCATATTTCAGATAATCCACACCCCATTCGGCAAATGTCCGGGCATCGACAAATTCATGATCAAGGCTTGAAGGATATCCTCCGCAGGTCATGGTTCCCGCGCAGGAATACATGCCGAATTTCAACCCTTTCGAATGGACATAATCCGCTATGGCTTTCATACCGCCGGGGAATTTGTCCGGATCGGCAACCAGGCGGCCGTCTTTATCCCTCTCTTTAAGAGACCAGCAGTCATCGATAACCAGATATTCATATCCGGCGTCCAAAAGTCCCAAATCGTTCCATGCATCGGCAGTCTCTTTAATCAAATCCTCCGATATATTCCATCCGAAAGTATTCCAGGAATTCCAGCCCATAGGCGGTGTTTGCGCTAACATGTTCATTTTCCTCCCTAAAACGCTATAATCGAAGCAAGATAAAACTCCTTGCCTTCCGTTTCATTTGTCAAGGTTATTTCCACAATATGCTCCTTTTTGGTATCGCCGATAAATATGTCATGGAGATATAACCAGTCTCCCCAGTCTTCGTCAAATTTCGCCTCCAGAATTTTTGCCCCGTTTTCATCATTGTCCACCACAAGTTTGGCTACGGGCCCATAAGACTCTTTTTCCTCTTTTTTTCTTGCATATTTGCGGTATAAAACAGACAGCCCCCTGCATTTCACCGAGAACCGGATCCTGCTGCCTTCATCTTTAGCGTACCAGCCCTGCTTAAATACGTCCCACAATCCCTCTTTTGGGGAAGTATCGGCTGCAAATCCGCAAAGTTCAGGCTGAAAATTAAGATTATTAAGCAGCACCGAATCGATATATCTGTTTTTCGTAACGGTTTTTTCAGGGAAGATATAAACACTGTCTTCAGACTGATTATGTACGACACGATAATATATTGTTTCCAGAAGATTTATTATCACATCCGCTACAAGCCTGTGACCGAGATCGTTCGGATGAAGGTTGTCCGGTGTAATCGACTCTGCCTTGATTTTTCCGTTTTCCACTTCCCTGTAAAGACTGTCTTTTATGCTTACAATCGGAAGGTCATAGTATTTTCCCAAGCGGTTATGTATTTCCTGTGCATTTGAACCGTTATCGTAAAAAACATTATTTATTAAGATGACGGCCGGCTCTTTCGGATGGGATAAAATACGCCTTATCAGCCCTTCATAAGTCTCCATAAACTTTTCTTCGTTACCGTCGTCGTTTACACTGAACTCGACAAATACCACATCCGGCTGATACCGCAAAAGATCCCCGTTAACCCTGGCCACACCGTACTGGGATGTGGTGGCGCCTATTCCCGCATTGACATATTCTACTTTTATATTCGGGAACTTATTTTTCCACCAACTGTATACCAGATAAGCATAGCAGGTCTCAGGCGATGAAGATAAGGAGCCGGCAGTTATGGAACCGCCTATAAACCCTATTTTGATTTCTTTTCCGTGAAAAGCGTTATTTATGACTTTTGATATGCGATAATGATTGCCGAGATTGACAATACCCCTGTCGCATATTTTTTTCCATTCGTTTTCATCAAACAGCTCTTTCATCATTACAGCCCCCGCCCATCAGTGCATTGATAAGAAATATTTATTTTCCAGATTCTGCTTGTGCATTATTATAAAGTTTTCAAGACATTTTTTTATTTGATGATTCCCTGAAGATAACCTCCACTCCGATAGTTATGACTTCCTTGGGAAAATCCGGATTGTTTATTCTCCACATAAGCTGCTGTACCAGCCTTCTCCCAAGCCTCTGATTTCCGACCTTTACTGTGGTTAAAAACGGCTCCACCTTGGACATTTCTTCAAGATTGTCATATCCCGTAACGGCTACGTCCGCAGGTACCGAAACACCTTTGGCGGTTAAATAACGCATCAGATATAAAGCTATCTCATCATTGGCGCATACAATAGCTTCAGGCATATAAGGGAATTTTGAAACAGCAGCAGCAACTTCTTCGGGCCTGTAAAATTTACGTTCAACATGATATGCTGCAATAATGTTGTTATCGGGTTCAATTCCGGCTTCCCTCATTGCGGTAAGATAGCCCTGATAACGGTCGTTAATTGTTTTGCAGTATGTAACATCCCCTATAAACCCTATTTTTCTCATTCCCTGTTCAATCAGGCTTGCGGTAATCTTCTTAATGCTGTCCCTGCTTTCTATGATAATAACATCTCCGTAAGATGATATTTCTTCCAAATTACTGGGAGCATCCAGAAATACCACAGGAATATTGAATTTCATAATCTGGTTGATGTACTCTTTGGAGAAAACACTAAGAATTATAATACCGCTTACCTCTTCCTGCAGATTCAAAGGTAATACCAGATTTTTCTCATCCTGATCGCTGATAAAATTCAGCTGGAGTTTACATCCGTTAATATTCAGTTCATCCGATATTCCCATAATTATACTGTTCGAATATAACGATATTTCTCTTCTGGTAAGTACAACGATTGTCTTTGTTTCTTCCATTTTAGTGTGAAGTTTGAACTCGTTCAGAACTGCGGGAGACAGTTTTGTATATCCCATCTCATATGCTTTTTTAATTACAAGATATCTTGTATCATAAGAAACCTTGTCGCTGTTGTTTAAAGCCTTGGCAACAGTGTTTCTTGACAGATTCAGTTCCCTTGCAACATCCTGGATTGTTACCTTTTTCATTTACATGATTTCCTCCTTACGACAATCTGTACACCCTTTGACCTTTATAATCTGCTTTCATAAATTATGCATCAGGTTCACATTAAGCATTCATCTTGAACATGTAATGCACAATACATTGCATAAAGTGTACTATATTTTTGAAATTTTTTCAAGAAATATTTGAAATTTACTTCTTAAATAAACGAAATTATAAGCTCCATTTTCCCGTCTATTACAAATTTTCCGTAACCGGACGGAAGTATAAAATGATCACCCTTGGATATTTTAATACCGTCTATTGCACCTTCCCCCGCAATAACGCTGACATTCATAAAGTCTTTATCCTGAACCATCTCCTGCCTGCCCCACAAATCTATTTTTTGTACCGTATAAAATCTGCACCGAACCAGCTCCCTGATTTCACACGTATCATTTCTGACTGTCTTTCCTCCCGTGGGGGCATCCTCATGGGGACATCTTATTACATCAATACTTTGTTTAATATGAAGTTGTCTTGGTTTTCCGTGGTCCAGTCTGTCATAATCATAAAGCCTGTAGGTAATATCGCTGCTTTGCTGCGTTTCAAGAATCAAAGTTCCGCCCTTGATAGCATGGACCGTACCGGGAGTTATCTGAAAGAAGTCGCCTTTTTTTATCGGGCGTACCCTGATAAGTTCATTCCATCTTTTTTGCTCAATCATCCGTTTCAATTCATCTTTATCTTTGGCATTATGACCTATTACAATCTGAGCATTTTCTTTGCAGTCCAGTATATACCAGCACTCAGTTTTCCCCAGGGCTCCGTTTTCATTCTTATATGCATATTCATCGTCAGGATGTACCTGAATACTGAGATCGTTCTTTGCGTCAATTATTTTAATCAACAGGGGGAATCTTTCCTCCGTTCTGTTACCGAACAAATCTCGACGGTTATTCCAGAGCCAGCTTAAGCTTTTTCCTTTAAAAGTACCGTTTTTTATGATGCAGTCCCCGTTGGGATGGGCACTGATTGCCCAGCATTCGCCGGTATGATCGTCGGGTATGTCATATCCGAACTCTGTTCTTAATCTTTCGCCTCCCCAAACCATGGATTTAAAGACAGGATTTATAAACAGTATTTCTTTCATTCAGGCTTCTCCCCTTTATAGTAAAAGAATATAAACATAGTATCAATTATAATGATTTTAATGCAAAAAACAACGGTATAACATGATTATATTAATGTAATAAAATTGCATAATATTTGCAAAGTATTTTGTATGTTTATTTTACAAAAAAAATTTAATATTGAAAAGAGGTATGCTAACATGATTGCGCATCCATGCTTAGGATTCTTGCTCTATATGAATTTCTTCGGCATTTCTTATACAAAAAAAAAGAGGAAAAATCACAATTCAAATTTTCCTCTTTTTAAATGATACAATAATTTTATTGAGTTTTTCCCGATCATGGTTTATTCGAAAAAGATTCCTCCGTAACTTATACTTGTTTTGAATTATTATGCCGCATATTTCAAATTGCTATTTCATATTGTGGATTTCATCGACATGGTGACAGGCCACCAGATGGCCTTCTTTTATTTCATGCTCCGGAAATTCCTTTCTGCAGATATCCGTAGCATAAGGGCAACGTCCCGCAAAAGGACATCCGGGCTTGGGATTTATAGGGCTCGGTACATCTCCCTGAAGTATCTGCCTTTTCTTTTGGGCTTCTGTTTTCGGATCGGGTATAGGTACCGCCGACAGTAGAGCTTTTGTATACGGATGAAGAGGGTTTTTATACAGCTCTTCACTGGATGCCAACTCAACTATATGTCCCAGATACATAACCGCTATCCTGTCGCTGATATATTTGACTATATTCAAATCATGGGCTATGAACAGGTAAGTCAGATTCAGCTTCTTCTGCAAATCATAAAGTAAATTTATTATCTGAGCCTGTATAGATACGTCAAGAGCAGATATGGGTTCGTCGCAGATTATAAATTCCGGTTCAATGGCAAGGGCACGGGCTATTCCGATACGCTGCCTTTGTCCTCCCGAAAATTCGTGGGGATATCTGTTGGCATGCTCAGCATTCAGGCCGACCAGTTGAAGGAGCTCATATACCCTTTCCTGACGCTTCTTTTTATCATACATTTTATGAATGATCATTCCTTCTTCTATTATGGAACCCACAGTCATTCTGGGATCCAAAGAAGAATAAGGGTCCTGGAAAATAATCTGGGCCATCTTGGCATACTCAAAGAAATTCTTCTTTGACACAACCATTTCCTTTTTACCGTGATATATTATCTGTCCCGATGTCGGAGGGTATATTCCCATTATAACCTTACTTAAAGTGGATTTTCCGCAGCCGGATTCTCCTACCAGACCCAGGGTCTCACCCTTTTTGATTTCCAGATTAATATGATTTACGGCTTTAAGAGTTCCTCCCGAGACCTTAAAATACTTTGATACGTCCTTTATTTCAACTAAAACGTCATTATCAGCCTTATTCATTTTTTTCACCTCCGTATGCGGCTTTCCCTTCCTGATAAGGGCAGTCTTCATGCAGAAGCCAGCAAGCCGATTTATGATTCTCTGACGGTTCAAAATTCGGAGGCATAATATCCTGACAAATTTTCATGGTATATTTGCATCTTCCGGCGAAAGGACAACCTTTCGGCGGATTCAGCAAATCCGGGGGCGTTCCGTTTATGGATACCAGACGGGTGTTTTTGTCCATATCTGTTTTCGGAAGGCTTTGAAGCAGGGCTTTCGTATAGGGATGGGCCGGATTATAAAATATGTCGAAGGCCGAGCCTGTCTCAACGATTTTCCCTCCGTACATGACCGCAATCCGGTCGGCCATACTGGCCACCACTCCCAGATCGTGGGTAATAATTATAATCGCAGTTCCGGTTTTTTCCCTGATTTCCTTCAATAACTCTATTATCTGTGCCTGTATGGTAACATCCAAAGCTGTTGTAGGCTCATCAGCGATCAATACCTTCGGTTCACAGGACAGAGCCATGGCAATCATAACCCTCTGTCTCATTCCGCCGGAAAATTCATGGGGATACTGAAATACCCGGCTTTCTGGATTCGGAATTCTTACAAGTTTAAGAAGGCGGATTGCCTCCCTGTCGGCTTCTTCTTTAGAAAGTTTTTTATGATTCCTTATAGCCTCCGTAAGTTGTTTTCCAATGGGCATCGTAGGGTTTAAGCTGGTCATGGGATCCTGAAATATCATGCTGATATCTTTTCCCCTTATGGCCATCATTTCCTTCTCGCTTGCCTTAACTATGTCTTTGTCTCCCAGTCGTATACTTCCTCCCGTAATTTGTGCGGGAGGCATGGGATTGAGTTTCATTATGGTTTGTGCCGTAACACTTTTACCGCTGCCGCTTTCACCGACCAGGGCCAGTATTTCACCTTCATATAAATCAAAGGTAACACCGCGAACCGCTTTGACTTCGCCGGCATAAGTGTGAAATGACACATGTAAATCATTAACTTCCAGGATTTTATTCATTATACCACCTTCTTAAATCTAAGCAAGCTTCATTGTCTTCTTAATCCGGCTTCATAGCCTTATTTTCCTGTCCTAAAATAAATGGTTTCTTTATCTTCTTTATCAAAAAATCTAAACAGACCTTTGTTATCTTCTCAGTTTTGGATCCAAAGCATCCCTGAGTCCGTCACCCAGCAGGTTAAACGAAAGCATCGTCAAACTGATACAAATGGCCGGTATGATAAGCTGTGACGGATAAACCTGAAACACTCTGCTTCCTTCGTTCGCCAGGGTACCCCAGCTTGCCAAAGGTACCGGAACCCCAAGACCTATATAACTTAAAAATGCTTCGGTGAATATGGCATTCGGAATTGACAGCGTAATATTGACTATAACCACGCTTAAGGTATTGGGAAGCAGGTGCTTTCCTATTATTCTTGCAGGTTTTGCGCCCATAACTTTCGCAGCCACTACATAATCCTGCTCTTTAAGGCTCATTACCTGACCTCTTACAAGTCTTGCCATACCGGTCCAGCCCACGGTGGCATAAGCGATTACCATGGTCATGGTTCCCGCCGGCAAAACCATCATTAACAGTATTACGATTATCAGATAAGGTATTCCGTTAACAATTTCAATAATCCTCATCATGATATTATCTACTATTCCACCGGCATAACCGGCAATTCCGCCATATATGATACCGATGATAAAGTTAACCAATACAGCCGCCAGCGATATGGATAACGATATCCTGCCTCCGTACCATACTCTTGTAAATATGTCCCGGCCCAGGCTGTCGGTCCCAAACAGATGAATATGCCCGTCCGTCGGATCCTTAAATCCTATGGGGGCATCGGTATGGCTTAAATGCTGTTCGCTTATCGTATAGGGTGAAAAAAACGGTACAATAATGCTGCTTAAAGTGATTATGATAATTATTATATGTGCGGCCATGGCAGCCTTATTCATAGAAAGGCGCCTTACGGCATCCCTCCAGTAGCTTGTATTCGGTCCCGATACGGTTTTATTGCCGTCCGTATCTGCACCTATCCGCTCAAACTGGCTTATATCTATATGCTGCTTTATTTTGTCATTCATTTTTTTCACTCCTTAACCTCGTTAAGCTTTACCCTGGGATCTATAAAACCGTAAGCAAGATCCACCAAAAGATTGGCGACAATAAGAAATGCCCCATAAAACAAAGTGGTTCCGGAAATCATGGTATAATCCTGTGTCTGAATGCTGTATACGAAGAATTTTCCCATACCCGGTATTGAAAAAATATTTTCAACAACAAATGCTCCTGTAAGCAAAGCCGCCGAAATGGGTCCCAGTACGGTAATTACGGGCATAATCGCATTTCTGACCGCATGCTTCCAGATAATGTTCTTCTGGGACAAACCTTTCGATTTCGCGGTCTTGATATAATCCTGGCTTAAAACATCCATCATACTGGTTCTCATTAATCTTGACACTGTGGCAAGGGAACTTAAGCTTAAAGCAAAGGAAGGCAGAATCTTAGAGGCAAAACCGTCCCACCCCGTATTGGGAAAGAATCTGATTCCGGTCCATTGGGTAAGTTTTAGGGCAAAAAGGTATTGCAGCAAGGAACCTACTATAAAACCGGGTACAGAAACACCGATTATGGCCAAAAGCATGGACATGGTATCCCAATGGGTTCCTCTTTTTACAGCCGCAACTATTCCAAGCAAAATTCCCATGACTGTAGCAAAAATCAGTGCCCGGATACCAAGATCAAAAGAATAAGGGAATGCCTGCTTTATAATATCATTTACAGGCCTGTTATAATGTATAGATATACCCAAATCTCCTCTGAACACATTTCCCATATAAATCAAAAGCTGCTGCCACATGGGCTTGTCTAAACCGTACTTCTCATTAAGGGCTTTCAATGTTGTCTCAGGAATGGCTTTCTGTCCGATAAAAGGATCCCCCGGAAGCAGGCGCATCATAAAAAACGTCAGCGTTACAAGGACCAACAGGGTAAGGAACGAATAAAATATCCGTTTTAAAATATATTTAATCACCGCCATCCTCCTTTACTTAAGTCTTATCATTACATAACATAAAGTTTTAGGGAGCATGGTTAACATGCCCCCTTTAGTTACTATTTGGACAATTTAACGTTTATCAGATTAAGATCCTGGAACGCAGTTCTTACAACTCCGGATTCAATCTTTCCGCTTAATACATAATCTCTTGATCTCCAGTAAATCGGGCCTACCGGCATTTCTTCCATCACGATTTGCTCCAGTTGCTTCAGGTAGCCAAATCTGGTTTCTGCATCTGTTTCGGTCCTGACTTTTTCAAGCAGTTCGTCATACTGTGCATTGCTGAAGCTTACGTGGTTATTGCCGTTACCCGTTTCAAACATATCCAGGAATGTAAGCGGGTCATTATAATCCGGGCCCCAACCTGAGAATACCATATCAAAATCCTTATTGGACATTCTCTCCAGTCTGCTTTTAAACGGCATAGGCTCAATTTTAACTTCAATTCCCAGATTTACTTTAAGCTGCTCCTGAACAAATGCTCCGTTTTTCACAGCCGAGTCACTGTCGTCAATAATTAACGAAAGGCTTATATTATCCATATTCAGTTCTTCCAGGGCCTTATTGTAATATTCTTTTGCCAAGGTTGCGTCAAATACCGGCTGCAGACTTCCGACCTCTTTGTAGAATTTGTCATTCTGTCCCTTAATGGCAGGTGCCGTAAAGGAAACGGCCGCTTCCGAATTATTCTTTACTATGCTGTCAATAAACGCCTTTTTGTCTATGGCATATGTTATGGCTTTTCTTAAGTTTTTGTTGGACAAATATTTGTTGTCCAAGTTATATTCCAGATAGAAGGTGGAACCGTCGGAATAAGTATAAACCGGATAATTCTCATTATTCATCGATTTAACCTGATCTCCGGTAAGACCGATAAGGTCAACCTCCCCTACTTTAAAGGAATTTAATGCCGCATTGGAGTCGTTAATCATAACCATGGTTATTTTTTCCAACTCTATGTTGTCGGCATTGTAGTAATCGGGATTCTTTTCAAGAACGATCTTGCTCTCATGTTCCCAGGATGTCATCTTGAATGGCCCGTTATAAACCATTTTATCGGCGTCGGTACCGTATGCTGTACCGAATTCGTTATAGGCTTTTTCGTTAACCGGTGCAAAAACACCGAATGCCAAAGTATCCAAAAAGTATGTCGTAGGATTTTCCAGGGTAACTTCAAGCTGATAATCCGACAAAGCTTTAAATCCGAGTTCATCCTTGCTTACCTTGCCTTCATTGTATGCCCTTCCGTTCTTGAACACATATCCGAAATATGCATAATCAGATGCAAATGACGGTGTAAGAAGAGAAGTCCATGCAAATACAAAGTCGTGAGCCGTAACTGGTTCACCGTTGGACCATTTCATGTCGTCCCTTAGGTTGAAGGTATATACAAGTCCGTCATCGCTTACGGTCCAGTCCTTTGCCACACCGGGAATCACATTGTCATTCTCGTCCAGAGTCACCAGATTTTCCACAATATGTCTCAATACCGAGAATGACGTGGTATCCGTCATGGTAACTGAAAACATATCCGGCGGTTCCGTTGATATATTAACGGTTATGGCCTTGTCTTCCGCAGTTCCCGGATAAGCTTTTTTACTTTCGTTGTCATTGGTATTCTTATTACCGCAAGCTGACAGTATGGTTATCGCCATTGACAAAACCGCCATGGCGGAAAGTAATTTTCTCAACTTCATTTATTTATCCTCCTTGTTTTATATATAAAGGAAGTGTTTTTTACACTTCCCGGAAAAAGAATATGTATATATTAATACCAAAGCTTATTATAGTCAATATTGATACTATTTCCTATTATTTGTCATATATTATCACATATGTTACTATAAGGATAATTCGGGATATTTTACTTCCATATATATTTATTTTTGTCAGTGTTCACTTACAACAGCGTTGCCGTCTTATCGGCATGTTTTTAATCGCACGACTACACGGCCATACATTTACAGAGTAACTCCGTCTGATCCGGAGATATTTCCTATAGTATAAACAAACATAAAAAAACTCTTCTCAGGTATTATTAATTTACCCTAAGAAGAGTCTATTATACCGATATTTATTTGATTTTACGATTACTTAAACCATACGTTAACGCAAAACATAATAAACAGAAAGAATACTATGATAAACACCGAGCCTACCAGAAGGGCCGCCAGCGTGGCGTTCGCCGCTACCCTTCTTAATTCTTTTTTGTTAAGTTCAGTCAAAGGTGATTCTCCGTTGCCTTCCCCGTTTTCCTCATAGAAGGAGCCGCCGGAACGATACCATGACACAGATTCTTCATTCATATCGCCCATAGCCGGTTTTTCTTTATCCGGCAGTCCGGTGTTTCTTTTACGAAATAACATGATCTATCCTTTCTAAACAATGCATTAATCATTGTACAAATGACATTGTACAAAATGTCCTTCCTCGATTTCCTTGACTTCAGGAACCTGCGACTTGCATATTTCCATACACTTTTTGCATCTTGTATGGAATTTGCAGCCAGCGGGAGGATTGGCCGGCGAAGGGATGCTGCCTTCAAGAATAATACGTTTCATCTTTACATCGGGATCCGGTACGGGAACCGCACTGAGCAATGCCTGTGTATACGGATGAGCCGGATTTCTGAATATATCTTCTTTTTTGCCGTACTCAACCAGATTACCCAGATACATAACACCGACCGTATCCGATATATGCTCAACGACGGACAAATCGTGAGAAATGAACAAATAAGTCAGATTTCTTGATTTCTGCAGGTCGCTGAGCAGGTTTATTATCTGTGCCTGAATGGAAACGTCAAGGGCGGATACCGGTTCATCACAAACTATAAATTTAGGATTAACAGCCAGGGCTCTTGCTATACATATTCTCTGCCTTTGTCCGCCCGAGAATTCATGGGGATAACGATCCTTGTGATAAGGCTGCAAACCGCAGGCAGCCATTACGTCGTCCAGATAATCCTCATATTCTTCCTTTGATACTATATTATGTTCTTTAACGGCTTCCCCAATGATTTCTCCGACAGGAAGTCTGGGCGAAAGGCTTGAATAAGGATCCTGAAAGATTATCTGCATTTCGGTGCGCAGTTTTCTCATTTCTTTTTTATTCAAATTATATATATCCTTACCGTCAAACAGAACATCGCCGTCGGTCTTCTCTATAAGTCTTAAAATTGTTCTGCCTGCCGTTGATTTACCGCAGCCGGATTCCCCCACCAGTCCCATAGTGGTACCGCGTTTTATATTAAAACTGATACCGTCAACCGCTTTCACCATGCCCTTCTGCTTGGAAAATACGTTGGATTTAATCGGGAAGTATTTTTTCAGGTCCCTTACTACCAAAATATCATCTGAATTTTCTTCCGAGACCTGATTTAAGGTCATTTTATCTTCCATTCTCAAATTCCCCTTTCTTATCGTAATACAAATAGCAGGATACGGCATGGGTAGGTGAAATATATATTTCTTTCGGATACTCCCCGGCACATTCCTTAATGCACTTTTCGCAACGGTCTCTGAAATAGCAGTAATTCGGCATATTTATAGGATTAGGAACTTTACCCGGAATACTGTACAGACGGTCCACTTTTTTACCTACTACCGGCTTGCTGTTCATCAAGCCTATCGTATAAGGATGACAGGGATTTTTGAATATGTCATGTACGGTACCTTTTTCAACAATTCTTCCGGCATACATAACCACTACATAATCCGCCATTTCCGCAATAACACCCAAATCATGAGTTATTAACATAATACTGCTGTTGATTTTTTCTTTCAGATTACGCAGCAAATCCAAAATCTGGGCCTGTATTGTAACGTCCAGGGCTGTAGTAGGCTCGTCTGCAATTATCAGCCTGGGGTTACATGCCAATCCCATGGCTATCATAACACGCTGTCTCATACCGCCGGACAGCTCATGAGGATACATTTTATATACGCCTTCACTGTTGGCAATACCGACCATCTCAAGCATTTCAATAGAACGGGCCTTGATTTCCGCCTTTGTCATATTCTTATTATGAAGTTCTATAACTTCATCCAACTGGGTACCTATTCTGAATACCGGATTTAAACTGGTCATCGGTTCCTGAAAGATCATGGATAACATATTGCCTCTTAATTTCTGCATTACATATGTAGGCGTTTTGGCAATGTCATAAGCCTCGGTGCCTGTATTGAAACGTATGGATCCTTTCACAATTTGTCCCTGAGGCCTTTGAAGCAGCTGCATCAGCGAAAGACTGGTAACGGACTTGCCGCAGCCCGATTCTCCAACTACTCCTACCGTCTTTCCCTGCGGTACATCAAAGGTTACCCCATCAACCGATTTTACAACGCCTATATCCGTGAAGAAATAGGTATGAAGATCGTCAAATTCCACGACATTGTTGGGATCCCTCATCTGAGTCAAATATTCTTCTTTCGGAACTTTCTTTCTGTTCCTCTTTTTCTCCAGTTCACTGGTTATTTTTCTGTTTTCCCTTGAAATTCTCCGGGATTCTTTTGCTGAAATATAATTTACACTGTTTTGTTTTTTATTTAATAAAGACAATGTTTTCACCTACCTCTTCATCTTAGGGTCAAATGCGTCCCGTAGTCCGTCACCGACAAAGTTAAATCCTAATACCGTAACCAATATCAATAATCCGGCGGGTATCCATACATACCAGTAGTTGGTCATAACGTAGATATCATTTACCGCATTAATGATATTACCCCATGACGCATAAGGGAATTTTACTCCGAGTCCGAAAAAGCTTAGGGTTGCTTCGGTCAGGATAACGTTACCCAAATCCATGGTGGCAATTACCGTAATCTGAGGAATAACATTAGGAACCAAATGTTTGAATATTCTTCTTCTTGTACTGATACCCAGCGCCTCGGTCGCAGTCATAAATTCCTGTTCACGCAGTGACAATATCTGTCCGCGAACCATTCTTGCAATTCCAGGCCAACCAAGTAAGCCCAGAATAACCATCAGAATAAATATTCTAATCTTCGGATCAACCTTCATGAAATCCATGACCGAACCTATAATAATATACAGAGGCAGGGACGGAATACAATAAACTATATCTACAAAACGCATCAGGATGTTATCTATCCATCCTCCGAAATAACCTGCTATACCGCCCAAAATAACGCCTATAATAGTTTCAATTATAACAACCAGGAAACCTATCATAAGCGATATTCTTCCGCCATACATAAGACGGGTCAGGATATCCATACCGTTACCGTCCGTACCGAGCAGATGTTTCGTGGACGGCTTATCGTATCTGTTAATTAATTCTGTCTCCGTGAATTTTCTTATTATGTACTGATTGTTTTTTCTGACTATTTTATATTCAACATCAGTACCGTTTTTATCAGGAAATACAAAGCTGGTTTCGCTGTTTTCTATGGCATTAAGTACGGCTTCTCTGAAATCTATGCTTAAAAATTCTTTATCCACGGCATTGATACTTATATCGGAAGCAAGGGCGTATTCAACCTTTTCCCCGTCCTTTACCAGATAGAATACCGCAGAATTATCCTCTTCGTCCAGTTCCATCTCATAAGTGGAACCGTTTACTTCAAATACGGGCTGTTTTTCATTCATTGCCTTTTCGGCGGCGAAACGGAAATTATAGTCTATAACGGTATCCTCGGAATAAGCATTAAAAATCAGCTTTGATATCATACAGATTTCATGAGCCCTGGCAATTGATGTTTTAGAACCGTTGTTTATTATGTAATACAAGGTTCCGTCGGCTTCAAAGGTATTTTTCCCTTCTTCCACCGCCTTCTGATAAAGGTTTTCCATTTCTTTTGTAAATGTTTCCCCTTCGACGGGCATGATTCTGGTGATACCTTTTAAGCTTGTTATTTTAGCTACATCCTGATATTGTACTACTCTGTAAAAATCCCTGCCATCCTTAATTATCGAATAAGTTACATCCTGGGATACGAAACTTTCTTCTCCCCTGTTTATGGCAAGTATTAATTTTGCTTTCGCAACGGAAGGGAACTTCTCATTTTCGGCTTCAATATACTGAAAATCCGTGTTTACAGCCGCTCCTGCAAAATCCTTTTCGATACTGTCATATATTTTAAATACCTGTGTTTCTCCGTATGGTGAAATCAGTCCGCCTATGAATGAAAACGCAAACATCGCAATCAAAATGATGATTCCGACAACGGCCAGACGATTTCTGAAAAATCTTTTGGCTACCAGCATTCCCGGTGACAGCACCTTAACTCTCTGCTCATCGTCTAATGCTGTGGAGGTGCTGATATGCCTGTTCATTTCCTTATTAGCCATTTTCCATACACCTCCTTAGTTTATCCTTACCCTAGGGTCTACAACCGCATAAAGTATATCCGCAATCAGGTTTCCGAGTAACGTGAGCATTGCCAAAAATACCAGATAAAACATTGAAAAAGGAATATCTCCTGTTGTCATTGCCTGATATGATGTATAACCTATTCCTTCAATCTGGAACAAAGTTTCCGTAATCATGGCACCCGAAAACAGACCGGGAAGCGTTCCGCCTATAATGGTAACTATGGGAATTAAGGTGTTACGGAATGCATGGTAATTAATGACCCGTCTTTCAGAAAGGCCTTTCGCCCTGGCTGTCCTTATATAATCCGAATTCAGGACTTCCAGCATGTTGGTTCTGGTGTAACGCATGAGCGCACCGATGTTTACAATGGTTAATGTTGCAACCGGCAACACCATATGATTTGCCTTATCCAGGAATTTTCCGAAAGGACTTAACTGCTCATGCATTCGCCCTATCATTCCGAACAGATCAAACCATCCCAACTTTACAGAGAATATATATTTTAATATCGTCGCAAAGAAAAATGACGGTAATGATATTCCTATTAATGCGATAACGGTGACAGCATAGTCCGTTCTGCTGTATTGTTTTCTTGCCGCCAGAATTCCCAAAGGAATGGCAATTAAAATTTCAAGAACGAACGATATTGCACTTAAAATAAATGAATTCCATATAACCTCTGAAAATTTTTCGATAACAGGCACATTATATGCCCACGAATCTCCAAAATTGCCTCTTACCGCCTGCCCAAGCCAAATCATAAAGCCGACGGGAATGCTTTTATCCATTGCGTAAGCTTTCTCCAACTGCTCCAACCATTCCGTGTATGACCTTCCTCCGGGAAGAGATGCCTTTTCTCTGGCCATCTTCTCAACGAAGGATGTCGGCATGCTGCGCATAATTGTGTATATAATTAACGCAACAAAAAATAAAATCACTATACTGATTGTCAGTCTTTTTATTATAAATTTTCGCATGTCTGCATCTCCTGACTACCTTATTTTATTTACTCTATTTATGCATACTTTTGTTGTTTTTTCTTTTTTTGTGTCTATATTGCTATAATAACACAATTTCATCAGACTTGGTACAAAATCTTTAATTATTTTATACCGTCTATATGTGGGTATAAATATGTGGGTATATGGAATATTTAAAGTAATATTAAAAACAATACCATATTACTTTAATTCCATATATATGCTCGCATATTCTATATGCCTGCATATTTATGCCCACATATAAACCTTACTTTTATTGTTCAGGTATTGTATCTGTTTTAATTCATAAATAAATATGGTTATAAACATAAGGATAAGAATGCCATGAAAAATCATGGCACTCTTATCACCATACATTTCATTATAATTTTAATTATAACAAATTATTTTAACTCCATATTCTCAATTTCACTGAACCATCCGTAGAAGGTCGTGATGTCCGGTGTAATTGTATCAATATTTACACGATCAACGCTGAATACAACGCAGTTCTGTCTCTGGTATACAGGAATTTCAACGGCCCAATCCAGAATAATATCAAGGCATTGCTTATAGCAGGACTTTCTGTAGGACTGATCGTCACTCTTTCTGGCTTCCATAATCAGAGTATCCAGATCTTTGTCAGCAATATGGTAATGGTTGCTGTCTGTGCCGCCCTTTCCTACAATATTGTTGCTGTGATATACCTGATACATATCGGGATCGATTGTTGCCTGCCATGCAGCGCACCACATTTCCTGAGTACCTGCATCAAGTTTATCCCACATCACATTCGGATCGGACAAGTCGGTAACAATAAGGTTGAAGCCGATTGTCTTTAATGCTGCGGAAGCGTCTGTCAGCAATGCGAAGGAAGGATGGTCGCCTTCACCGTAACCGGGAATCAATACTTCGTATTCAAGCTTAGCGCCTTCGGGAGCAGCCACTAACTTACCGTCCTGTACGGTATAGCCGGCAGCTTCGAAATATCCCAGTGCCGCCTGTAATGCAGCAGCATATTTGTCTTCAGAAGACATATCAGGCGTGTAAATCGGATTACCGTTAACATCTCTGGAATATGCTATTTCATAGTCGGCATCGGATTTCTGCGGTGCTGCCCATGAAGTATTGGATATCGGATAGTTGATAACGGTAGCGGCATCACCATAATAGGTATCAACGGCAACATCACGATAAACGGCCAATACAGTGGCAATTGCTTTTCTTAAGTTCTTGGAAGCTTCGGATGCAGGATCATTGCCAACTTTAACAGCATCGGCGTTAATGCCTATATAACCGTAACCGAGGTTGTCAACAGTACTTGTTACGATCTTATCTCCGGATAATTCTCCGTTGCTGTTGATTTTTGAAATCTGTTCAAATGTTTCCTTCTTACCTGAAGGATCGGTAATATCCAGTGTACCCTGTTCAATACCTGCAAGTTTATCTGATTCATTGGTTTCCTTCAACTGTACATATTTGATCTTAGGAACGCCTTTGTAGTAATACTCGTTGGCTTCCAGGAATACTACCTTATTTTCATACTTGACAAATTTGTAAGGGCCGGCTCCTAAAGGTTGGGTTGTCTTTGATTTTACAATTGACAGATCCCCTTTCGGGAAACCGAACTTGTTGTTTTCGTAGTCATACTGGGATTCGTCACCGTAGTAATGTAAAGGAGCTACGATTATACCGCCAATCTGATAAATGGCAGCCGCATCATAACCTTTTGTTGTTACGCGAACTTCGGTATCACTGATTTTCTCAATACCTGCGATATTATAAACATCTTCGCCTTCGCCGGCTGCTTTCTTTTCTTCGGCGAGAATTCCTTTTGCAAGTTCAAAAGCAGTTGCATCAAAATATGTATCATCACCTGCATAATTTGCGGCCAGTGTCTTATAGTCTGTGCCGTATTGAGCAATGATATCTTCGATAACCTGTTTGTCATCGCTTACTTTGGTGGAATCATAATTCTCGTCTAAATTATAGAAGGAAGCAAACAAATCCTTTTGATTAGGATAAGCTTCTGTTTGTTCCTTATATTTGTCGTTACCATAGAGGGTGCCTGCCCAATCATACTCGGATTCCAATGTAGGTCTGATAATATTATCAACGATAGCCTGTTTCAAAGCATCGCTGGGATTTGCCAGATAAGCGTCTACTTCTTCATCGGTTATTGAATCGGCTATTGAACTGTTGTAACGATAGTTCTGTATACCGATAATCGGTACCGAGTATAATGATGATGATCCGTCATAAGCAGGATCCGCAAGTACATAATATGTGAAAATAATGTCGTCGGCATCCATTACATGGCCGTCACTGAATTTGACATCGTCTCTTATTTTAATATCATAAGTGGTTATATTTGCCGCCTCATCATAGTGTACATCAAAGTCAGCTATTCCATAATATGTATAATCTTTGCCGTTATAAGGTATTGTTTCTCCTTCAATTGCCTTATAAACGATATTTCCTACTCTGTCGGTAGTCAGCAACTGAACGCCTGTCATTTCACAAACGTCCATATCGTAGTCCGTATCGGCAAAGAAAGGACTGAACTTTTCACTGAATGGTGCGTATCCTACTACCAGCGGTTTATCACTGTTAGTATTATCTGTTGTGGTTTCTTTGTTTTCATTTGCGCTGTCTTTTGATTCGGTTTCCGCTTGATTGCTGGTGGCCGAATCTTTATCTTTTTTGCTGCATGCCGATAATGCCATTAAGGCCATTACAAGCACAAGCAAAACAGATATCATTTTCCTAGCCTTTTTCATAATCTCTTCCTCCTCTTTTTAATTTTTGATTTATATTTTTTATATTAAAAAATATATCAAACCATATCAACTGCCCCTAAAAAGTAAACAGGGAAAGATTTATCCGTTATAATCCGGATCTTTCACCTGGTATGTTACTCCCCTTTGCAATTTTACAAATATAATATTTAAAACCGTAATAAGAAGCATACTTAAGGCAAAAGCCGCTTCTTTACGGAATATGTCTTTATCCTTTTCTGTTATAATATAAATTACATCTCCCAGGAATGCCAGACCGGCAAGTACTATCTGCCAGACAGCCGCTCTTCGGATTCTGAGTATTGTTTCATCATATTCGGCTTGTTCCAATTTATTTCCGGAAGTTGCAAATTTCAAGGTTCCCAATAAGCTGAAAACCAGCGGCAAAAACAGCGATACATAAGGAATCGACACATACATTACCCTGCTGCCGGGATTATTAAAAAATCCTATCCCTATTGCAGTAGCACCACTGCAAAGCACTAAAGCGAGAAAATATAATTTAATCTTTCTCAGTCTGGTTTCATCCAATTGGCATATATAATACTTGCCTGTATATTCCGCCTCATACTTTATCTTGCCGTCAGGCAACTTTCTCGGAACCATTTTATAATCTTTATAATACTTTTTCATAAATTACCTATTCTTACTTTGTTTTTCCTGTTCTTACATTTGTCTGCCCAGGAATTACATCGGCGGTACTAAAAAAGTCGTCAATACCGACGACCAAATGTCTCTTGTATATCCCGCCAAGCCCTGTTTTCGCTATAAAGCACATTAATTTTACAATATTTTATTTTTTTCCATACCAATTTTGTCTTTTCTTGAGATATTATTAAAATATCATAGTTATATATCCTTGTCAAGCACAAGCTTAATCTTTCCTTTATTTTCTTTAAAGCCAAAATCTTCCTTATAAAGATCCCTATGAACACCTTTTTTTATTAAAACATATAATGTCACATAAGGAGGGAACGTAAATGGCATGTAATTACTGTATCGGAATTTTTGGCGGTGACAAGAGGCAAGTCTATATGGCATCTTCCCTGCTTAATAAGGGTTATCAGGTATATACTTTCAGGCTTTTTGAAAAAATTGAACACAAAAATCATTCTGCGGTTAACAGCCTTAAAGAATTAATGAATAAATGCCGTGTACTTATCGGTCCTATCCCCCTTACCAGAGATCTTGTAACCATATCCTCGGGGTCTTCCGATAATACGGACGGCGAAACCATCGCACATTATCTTAATAAAGAACATATGCTGATAGGCGGTTTAATTCCCCAGGACATACAAACGATGTGTAAGGAAAAGGGCATTTTCTGTTATGACCTTATGAACAGCGACAAGATAGCCATCATGAATGCCGTTGCCACTGCCGAAGGCGCCATAATGGAAGCAATAAAAAGCAGTGTCATCAATCTTCATAAGAGCAATTGTCTTGTTATCGGGTACGGCCGTTGCGGCAAAATACTTGCCGCCAAGCTTAAAGGGCTTGATGCGAACGTAACCATAGCGGCCCGAAGCGATAATGATTTGGCTTATGCGCAGGCAACCGGTTTATCTGCCGTTCATATCAGGGATATGGAACAGCTTTTGCCAACATTCCATTTTATCTTTAATACGGTTCCCGCTCTTATTCTCAATAAGGAACTGCTAAAAAAAGTATCAGAAGACGTAGTTATTATAGATATAGCTTCCGCTCCCGGCGGGATTGATTTCGAATATGCCCTGAAGAGGGGAATAAACGCAAAGCTTTGTCTCGGAATACCCGGCAAGGTATCTCCGAAAACCTCTGCTGATATTTTGGTTACGGAAATTGAAGCCTTAATGAAAGAAGTGATAACATGAGTATAAAAGGCAAAAATGTAGGTGTCGCTTTTACAGGTTCCTATTGTACTTTCGATAAAGTCTTTACCCAACTTAAGCGGCTCGTAAAAGAAGGAGCCAATGTATATACGATTTTTTCATATCAGGCTCAAAAAACCGATTCACGATTTGGCAAAGCCGCGGATTTTTTAAAACTGGCCAAAGACATTACGGGCAGGGATCCCATTACGACCATCCCGGATGCCGAACCTCTGGGTCCCAACAACATCCTCGATATTATGGTCATAGCTCCCTGTACGGGCAATACTTTAGCCAAACTGGCCAATGCCATCACGGATTCTCCGGTTTTAATGGCCGCAAAAGCCCTGCTTAGAAACAATAAGCCGGTGGTACTTGCCATATCGACCAATGACGCCTTAAGCAATAATTTAAAAAATATAGGCCTCTTAATAAATACAAGAAATATTTATTTTGTACCCTTCGGTCAGGATAATTATCAAAAAAAGCCGCATTCCATGGTTGCCCATTTTGATTTGATACTCCCTGCGATTGAAAATGCTTTGGAAGGGAAGCAACTTCAGCCGCTTTTGCTGGCACCCGAATAACCTAACCGCCAAAAGCCCCGGCCGAATTCCCGACCGGGGCTTTATATGATTCCACATAATATATGATATTTAGTTGGATTTTGTCTCGGTGTTTGGCTTTTCGACTTCAACAATGGCAGACTTCTTCATTGGTATCCTGCAGTTCTTGTTGTTACCGAATTCGACTATAACAACCTCATCCATAATGTCTATTACAACCCCGTAAAATCCGCTGCTGGTTAATACGCTGTCGCCTTTCTCCAGATTGGCCAGCATTGCTTCCATAGCTTTTTGCTGTTTTTTCTGAGGGCGAATAAGCAGAAAATAAAACAGAACTCCCAGTAAAGCCAGTTCACCTATCAGGAATACAATTGAACCTGCTCCCCCTCCTGTAGAAGTGTCTGATGTCTCTCCTGCCAATAGAATAAAGTTATACATAAAATTACCTCCTAGGTTAAGTTTCTATCATTCACCCGGATCGGCTATGTCCCGGGTTTAGAGCTTTTTTCATTTTTAATTTAAAAAATTTTTGATGCAGTTCAGTATCTATCCTTTTAATTTAATCAGTTATCTCCTCTGCTCAGATTTTCCAGCTTCATCTTTTTATATTGCCCGTAGTTTTTGTTTCGGATAGCTTCCCTGATTTCTTCCATAAGATGATTATAGAAATACAGGTTGTGGAGTACCAGCAGTCGCATTCCCAGCATTTCCTTCGCTTTCAGCAAATGCCTTATATAAGCACGGCTGTAAGTCCGGCAGGCGGGGCAATTGCAGCCTTCTTCTATAGGCCTGTCGTCGGTTTCGTACTTTGCATTAAGCAAATTTATTTTCCCGAACCCGGTATACGCATGGCCATGTCTGCCGTTTCGGGTAGGATATACACAATCAAAGAAGTCCACTCCCCGGTCGACAGCCTCCAGGATGTTTGCCGGCGTTCCTACACCCATAAGATAAACAGGTTTATCGACGGGAAGGTAAGGAACCGTTTCCTCAAGAATATAATACATTTGCTCATGGCTTTCGCCTACCGCCAAACCGCCTACGGCATAACCGTCCAGATTCAGCTCTGCGATTCTCTTTGCATGTTCGATGCGGATATCCGCATAAGTACCTCCCTGATTTATGCCGAACAGCATCTGGTTTTTATTGATGGTGTCATCCAGACCGTTAAGTCTGTCCATTTCCTTTTTGCATCTGATCAGCCATCTGGTTGTCCGATTGACCGAATTTAACATATACGACCGCTCTGACGGATAAGGAGGGCATTCATCAAAAGCCATGGCTATGGTCGAGCCGAGATTCGATTGTATGCGTATACTTTCTTCCGGCCCCATGAATATCTTTCTTCCGTCAATATGGGAATTGAAATAGACTCCTTCTTCATCTATCTTACGAAGCTTTGCCAGGGACAATACCTGAAAACCGCCTGAATCGGTCAGAATCGGCCTGTCCCAAACCATAAATTTATGAAGCCCGCCCATTTTCTTGATTATTTCATCGCCCGGTCTCAAGTGCAGGTGATAGGTGTTCGACAACTCCACCTGCGTTCCGATTTCTTTCAAATCAACCGTGGATACGGCTCCTTTAATGGCTGCCGCGGTGCCTACATTCATAAATACCGGAGTTTGAATTATTCCGTGTACCGTATGAAATTCTGCGCTTTTTGCACGTCCGTCCTGTGCTATTAATTTATACATAAACACTCACTTTCCGAAATCAGTTTTAATCTGAAACAAACATGTTATTTTTTGTTATTAGTATACATCATTAAATGATTTTTTAGTTATTAAAAATATAACATTACAAGTATACCCTGAAAAAATCATATTTTCAACTATTAATTGCTCCATTCTTTTTTAATTGATTCAATCTTACTATTGAACCGGATAGAAATTTATTGCATAATTTTGTCCGAATTGGTAAAATCATCTTAATAAAGATTGAAAGCTGCCGTCGGAGGTCTGTATAATGTCGATTAAAAAATCTCTGCGTATAATCCTTATAATATCTTCCGTTATTCCCGTTGTAATTGTTGCCGTCATTGCACAAGGCATATTGTCATACAGACTTCTCCAAATTCAGAAATTAAATCTTAAGAAAACCGCCGAGTTAAACCGTTCCGGCCTGGAATCAATGATTGAAACCCATAAGACGGAAATCAGTATGCTTTCTGCCGATAACGAACTGATAAATCTGGCAAAAGAAAAGTATCCGGCTGATGCCGCATTAACCGATAAAGTAAATAAGTTGTTGCTTGAACGCAGGAATTTTAATTCCAACTGCTGTGTTATTACATTATATAATAGAGACATGATTGCCGTCGCCAGCTCCGATTCCGAATTCATAGGCAGGGAAGGCAAGCAGGATTTGACTTTGTCTTATCTTAATGCGACCAACAAAATTGCCGTGGGAGTCGGCGGTATTGTTACATACGAAAAGGATTCGGCTTCATATAATGCTATCGAAATCGGAATTCCTGTTTTTGAAGATGATAATTCCGATAATACATCCGTCGGTTATATTGTTAGCCTCATACAATTATCATATTTTGACCGTTTTCTTGACGAGATAACATTCGGGAATACCGGACATGCCATACTGCTTGACAAGAGCGGAAATATCCTCTACCATCCCGATAAAACGCTTATAGGCAGCAAAATCAGCTCGGCCCGTCTTGCCGATATGGTTCACGAATATAATAAGGGTCAGCTTCAATTAAGCGGAACTTTTGAATATAATTTTGACGGTTCCGATCAGGTTTTCGGATACTGTGTCATTCCGGATTTGGACTGGGTTCTTCTTGTAAAGCAGAATGTTTCGGAGATTAAGTCCATGACAAATGTGATTTTTATACTTCTTGCCGTTATTTGTGCCGTTTTGTTGATTTTCATAGTTTTATTTGCCAACGCCATGTCAAAACGGTTCACCGAGCCCATAATCGCGTTAAGAGATGCCATGCGGACCGCCTCCGACGGAGACCTAACGGTTCATACCAATATTAAAAGCAGGAACGAACTTGGCGAATTGTCAAAAAGTTTTAATAAAATGCTTCATATCATAAAAACCAATTACGAAGACCTGGCATCCATGCATGAAGAATTGCTTTTAAATGAAGAACAACTCCGAAACAATTACGATCATATCGAGTATCTGGCTTATCACGACACTCTGACCAATCTTCCGAATAAACTGGCATTTTTGGATTACGTCAATGCGGCATTGGTTTCATCTCCCGGCTCCAATAAAATGCATGCAATATATTTTATTGATCTGGACAACTTTAAAACCATAAACGATACCCTGGGCCATGAATATGGCGATTCCCTTCTGATTCATACCGCAAAAATACTTACTTCTGTCAGTGCCAACGGCATGCTTGCCAGAACCGGAGGAGACGAATTCCTGATATTCAGGGAAAACATATCGTCCAAAAGCGAAGCCATACAGTTTGCGTCAAATATTATAGAACGTTTCCGCGAGCCTATCGACCTGGACGGAGAATCCGTATATATATCCATAAGTATCGGTATCGCCATCTATCCCGATAACGGTCTTTCACCCAATACGCTTATAAAAAATGCCGATATAGCCATGTATAAATCCAAAGAGACAGGCAAAAACAAATATACTTTGTTCGATACCAAAATGGAAGAAGAATTAAACCGTAATATAAATATTATCGAGGTATTGCGCAATGCCATAGATAATAAAGATATTTATGTCCAATATCAGCCTCAGTACGATTTGGCCACGAATTCCATCATCGGTTTTGAAGCCCTTATGAGAATCCGCAGCGACCGTCTGGGGTATATATCTCCCGATGAATTCATTCCCATTGCGGAGGAAAGCGGTTTAATCGTAGAGCTGAGCAAATGGCTGATAAAAGAAGCTTGTAAACTGAATAAAAAATTGATGGATAACGGAGTTCCTCCGAAACTTGTATCCGTCAATATATCTTCCGTGCAGATAAACCATCCCGGATTCGTCGAGTCCCTTTCGGAAATCTTGAAGGAAACCGGCCTTCCTCCTGAATATCTGGTATTGGAAATCACCGAAAGCACCCTTGTATCTTCGATAACCGACTCCACAAAATTATTGACCGACCTTCAGAATATGGGCTTAAAAATATCTTTGGACGATTTCGGCACCGGATACTCATCATTAAATTATCTGACCAGCATGCCGATTAACACTCTCAAAATAGACAAGTCTTTTATCCAGCATATATGCACCAGTAAAAAGGATGCTCACATAGCAGAGTTAATTATAAGTCTGGCACATAACCTGCAGATAAAAGTAGTTGCCGAAGGGGTGGAAAATAAAGAACAGCTGGAACTGCTTCGTGAAAAAAATTGTGATTATGTTCAGGGCTTTGTTTTTTCCCCGCCCCTGCATCCCGAAGAGCTGGAAGATTTAATTAAAAAAGAGTAATAAATATACCGACCGTGATCATGGCCTTGCGATAAGCTGATAAATTTGCCGCCTGCCTGATCCCGGTCGGTATTTTCAAATATATTTTATGATAATGCATGCTTAATCAGCCGCATCATAATCATGTCTGATTTTCGGTTATTGACGCACCCGCTTTATTTTAAAGCTGCTCCTGCGCAACCCAGTACATTCTCAATCTTATGCTTAACAACAGCTTTTACATATTCTCTGCCCTTGCCAAGATACAGTCTCGGATCGAAATGATCGGGATGGCTCATCATGTACTCTCTGATACCTGCCGTAAATGCAATTCTTAAATCGGAATCGACATTAATCTTGCAAACAGCCATGCTGGCAGCTTTTCTTAACATATCTTCAGGAATACCGATTGCATGATCCATTTTGCCGCCACAATTATTTATAATATCGACATATTCCGGTAATACCGAAGAAGCTCCGTGCAATACTATAGGGAAATTAGGCATTCTTCTTTGTATTTCCTCCAGTATGTCAAAACGAAGCTGGGGTTTTTGACCGGGTTTAAACTTGTAAGCGCCATGGCTTGTACCGATGGCAATAGCAAGGGAGTCTACGCCGGTGCGTTCCACGAACTCTTCGGCCTGATCCGGTCTTGTAAAGCAGGCATCTTCTTCACTGACATTAACTTCATCCTCTATACCTGCCAGCTGTCCCAGTTCGCCTTCCACAACAACTCCGTGGGCATGGGCATATTCTACTACTTTCTTGGTTAACGCGATGTTATCTTCGAAGCTGTATTTGGATCCGTCTATCATTACAGAAGTAAATCCGCCGTCAATACATGCTTTACATAATTCAAAACTGTCACCATGGTCAAGGTGAAGAGCTATCGGAATATCCGTTTCCATTAACGCAGCTTCAACCATTTTGACCAGATAATTATGTCTGGCATATTTTCTTGCGCCGCCCGATACCTGCAGAATAACAGGTGCTTTTTCTTCATAAGCGGCCTCAGTTATGCCTTGCATTATTTCCATGTTATTAACATTGAAGGCTCCGATTGCATAACCGCCTTCATATGCTTTCTTGAACATTTCTTTTGTTGTTACTAAAGCCATGTGATCATTCCTTTCATAATGTGAATTTATTAACATTAACGCTTCATTTATTATACCATAAATTATTCTGTTGCAAAGGAATTTTTAAAATACAAGCAAATTCTTTTATTTATTACCTTTTAAAGAATGAATTGATAATTTATGTTTATAGATATAAAATATAATATAAATTTATCGAATTTAACATTGCGATTTTGATAATAAATAGACATATCACAGGAGGAACTATGAAAGCAAAAAGGGTTGCGGATTCATTAACAGAACAGGTTCACATAATCAGGCCATCCCATATAAGCGGAACCAACAGGCTTTTCGGGGGCCAGCTTCTTTCCTGGATTGATGAGGTTGCGGCAGTAACCGCAAGACGCCACAGCGAACACGACGTCATTACGGCCGCCATAGATAATCTTCAGTTTAAATCCCCTGTTTATATGAACAATATACTGGTTTTAATCGGACGTATCAGCTATGTAGGTACGACTTCCATGGAAGTGCGGGTGGATACTTACGTGGAAGATCATCTGACCGGTATGAGAAGAGTGGTGAACCGGGCATATCTGGTATTGGTGGCGCTGGACGAAAACGGAAAACCGACCGAAGTCCCCAGGCTTATAATAGAAACGGAATCAGAAAAAGCCGAATGGGAAGCGGGCTTAAAGAGATATCAGCTTAGAAAAGAAAGAAGAAAAGAAGGATATTAAAAACCGACCTTCTTAAGTCAGCTTTTATATCCGACTTGAGAAGGCCGGTTTTAATTATTTGTAAGAATCCAGCTGTTCTTTTCTGTGTTCCTGTTTTTCCATCGTGTTTTTAAAAGTTTGCTCATCCATATGATCCGCATTGTGATTGAGATATCCTTCCGTATACAAAAATCTTTTTTCCGTATTTTTCATATGCTCTTTTTTGCTGTTATTGTCTCCGTATGCGATTATATTTTTTAAATTTTCAATTTCGTCTTTACGTTCCTTTTGCAGCCGTCTGGCATGCTCGATATTTTCCGGCGATGAAATATCGGAGTGTTCTTCAAGATGCCGCTGCGTTCTGGTGGTTTTCTCCACCAAATTCACCAGGTGATCAATTCTGCGTTCATTTTCCTTCCCTTTATGATCCATATCGCCCCTATCCATGTTTTTCCGCCTTTCCGATTATTTTGAGATTATTATCTCATATTTATTTTTTCCGGACGGACTTATGGATATGCTTATTATTTCATGGTAAAAACTTTAAAAAATATTAAATTTTATGTCTTGCGTGTTGATTTATTAATTCGATGCCCCGTATACATGCCGTATGTAATAAAACATGTATTGCTGCACAATTCCGGCATAACCCCTGTAATTTTCCGTATCAAACTTATTGTTGTAATATTCCGAAAGCACTCTCTTCATCCAGACGTCAACAGGAAAGGCTTCGATATGGTGCAGGCCGTAAAGTGAAACACAATTGGCAACCTTATCTCCTATGCCACGGATACTCTTTAGAGTTTTAACAGCCTCATCATGGCTGCAAACTTTTAACGCTTCAAGATTAAGTGTTCCGTTGATTACCGCCCGGGATGCCTCTATTATATATTCATCCCGATATCCCAGTTTAAGGGATCGCAGATCTTCTTTTTTTGCTTCAGCCAGTTTGTCCGGTGTAGGAAATGTGTAATATACAATACCCGAGGCTGTATCTTCCTTTCTGTTGCCGTAAGCCTCGCATATTCTTTCGATACAGTTTTTTATGGAAGGAATGTTCTTGTTTTGTGAAATTATAAAACTTATAAGCGCTTCAAAGGGATCCTGCCTTAATATTCTGATACCTTTTCCGTAAAGCGCCGCTTCTTTTAAAAAATTATCGGAGCCGTTAACCAGCCTGTCCACTATAATTCCATAGTCAAAATCAAGATGAAAATATCTCTCCCAAATGTTATTATAATCATTTTCATCGCATGATATTTCTATCAAATTTTCATCCAGCTGCTTAAGTTTTATGTACCTGTCAAAGGCGATAAGACTATATTTATTCTGCCCTATGGGATTCATGCGGAAACATTGGCCCGATTCTGCAATCTGCTTGATATCAAAATTTCTGTTTTCTATTATCATAGGTTCCTCTCCCTTTAATTTTCGTTCCATATCATGTTTAATGATTTTATATTTAAAATATCATATTTTATTTGAAAAAACATATTATTGCTGCATTATTAATTCCATATCTTCATTTTTATGCAACTTCTTGCATTTTATGTTTTCTTATTTTCGCTTTAATTATATTATTATTTTCGTCTCTAATATTATAATACGATTTTTAAGTTCTACAAGTGTTTCTATTATTTGACATTAATCTGTTTTTCTCTGTCTGTAGACAATTTACATTTTCTTGTTTATTAAAATTATGAATGAATATTTATAATAAAAATAACAATAAAATTGCACACAA